>Ga0208623_100131_pt1 | contig 99799 bp, 81 predicted proteins | sample HotLakConsUCCL28_FD_184737 | JGI IMG/M metagenome (GOLD analysis project Ga0208623, IMG submission 184737) | Hypersaline microbial mat communities from Hot Lake, Washington, USA - Hot Lake Consortium UCC-L28 (SPAdes) (version 2) ...
CGGGTTCTGGGTTCCGGGTTCCGGGTTCCGGGTTCCGGGTTCCGGGTTCCGGGTTCCGGGTTCCGGGTTCCGGGTTCCGGGTTCCGGGTTCCGGGTTCCGGGTTCCGGTTTCCGGTTTCCGGTTTCCGGTTTCCGGAATTTTAGGTCCCGGATCAAGTCCGGGATAACATGTTGTGCTTATCTGGATTCCGGATCAAGTCCGGGATGACGCCTCGCGATTACCTGGGTCCCGGATCAAGTCCGGGACAACGCTTCGCGTTGGTTCAGGGCTCGGGCTGGGCGTTGGCTGAGGTCGAGTTGCCGATCTCCTGTTTCAGCTGCTCGATCTCCTTGATCAGGCTTTCATGTTCCTCGAGCTTTCGCTTCAGGAAGCGCTGGGTGATTCTTGCCTTGGCTGAAATGCCGGCCGGGGTCAGCTGGTAGAGGTAGCGGTGCTTGGCCTTGCTCTTGCCGAAATTTCCGGCCTTGATCCACCCTCGCTCGATCAGCGCCCGCAGGCAATAGTTGGTCTTGCCGAGGCTGATGCCAAGCTCTCGCGCAAGATCGCGCTGACTGAGATCCGGCCTGGATTCCAGTGCGCGAAGGATGGTCAGGCGGGTTTCGAGGTTCAGGAGATCGTGTCAGGAGATAGTCGGAGGTTCCGGATCGGAGTCCGGGATGACGCTTCGCGGGGGATCCAGGAGCAAGGAACAGGGATCAAGGATCAAGGATCAAGGAACAAGGATTGAGAACCTGGTTTTGCCTTTCCTTGGGCCTTGAACCTTGGGCCTTGAGCCTTTCTCACCCACGCTACCGCCATCGGGCTTTGCTCCCGATTGGCTCAACGCTTTGATTTTGCTGATTTTTGCTGAAACGTTCAATCAATGAACATCGCAACAGTAGCGGAAATGGCGTTTCGTGGCAAGCGCTGGAGCAAGGTGTTTTCCTGGGTGCAGGGTTCTATGCAGGGTGGTCAGCGGGCGGCGGCTTGCTTGTTCTGGTCGGGTGGTCATTCGTGTATGATTGAGTCTGAAGCGGTTTGACTGTCGCCCGGGTAGGTTTTACAGTCAACGAACGGGGGAGGAAGATCCTGCCCGCCGGTTTTCTTGATCCACGGCTATTGTCCAATCGGGGTGTCGGCTCAGACATGGTGTTTTCAGCAAGGACTTCCAAGGTAATCGGTGCATGGGCTATCGGCCTGGGGAGCTGTGCTCTGGTCGCTGCAGCAGAACCGGTCGGCTACCTGCAGAGCGACGCGCCGGTCACGGTCCAGCCCCATGGCTCGACGAGTTCGGTGAGGGTGGCCGAAAGCGATTACACGATCTTTTCCAGCGACCGCGTCACCGCGGGCGAATCGGCGGCGGTGCTGGTTCTGAACGGGGGTGCCGTGATCGGCCTCGAAGCCGGATCCAGCGTTCGGGTTCGCGGCGCTCAGGGGCCATCGCCGGCCTACAGCGTGTTCCTCGAAAGCGGCACTTTGCTGTATTCGTTTCCCGAAACGGCGGGCTTGAGGATGAAGCACGGTCAGTTCACGGTCCGTCCCTCTTTGAGCACGACGCGGAGAGTGGATGTCGACCAATCAGGGGCCGACCTGACCGGAATACTGGAGACGCTGGACGGCGGGCATATCCGCGTCTCGGTCAGGCAGGGCGATATGGATGTTCTGGTCGGGGCGGGTCGTCGCCACGTGGTGACATCCGGTCAAAGCACGGGCCTGTTGTCGGCGCCGGTGCAGGTGGCTCAGGCGGATCTTGGCCTTCAGGGCCAGAGGCTGGCCCTGATCGAAGCACCGGAACGGGTCATCTCGGGGGAATCCTTCACGGTCCGCTGGAGCGGTGAAGCGCTCAGCGAGAACAGCTACATCACCGTGGCGCCATCGGGTTCGGATCCGGAGGCGTTCGAGAGTGTGGCCAGCACGACTCAGGGGGAAGCGATCGAGTTCCAGGCACCTGGCGAGCCCGGAGATTACGAGATTCGCTTCGTCGACGGCGCGAGCGGAGAGATCGCAGGATTTGCCTATCTGCAGGTTTCAGGACCTCCGGTCGCCGCCCCGTGGTATACGTCGAACGCGGCCGTGACCGGGTCGATCGCTTTTCTGGGCGCCGCCGGCGCGACCGCGCTGGCTCTCGACGATGACGATGAGCCGCCGCAGTCGATCAGCCCGTGAGGTCGGGTTTTTCAAAAAGCTCCGGAAGGTTCGCACTCGACCGGGTAGCCTTCATTGATTGATGGTTAGGATACTGATGAAATCCATGACAAAGCCGCTTTCGCGTGTTCTGTTTTGTCTCTTGCTCACCTTGATCGTCTGCGGTTGTGCATCGACCGGCGACAACGGCGACTCATTGAGCGAATTCCAGGAGGAGTTCGCGACGCAGTCTCGGGTCGACGACATCAATCAGCAATTGCTGTCGCTGTCCGTGTCGGCGAGTTCGGAAAGCGACGCCTATCGCATCGGGCCCGGGGATCAGATCAAGATCGATATCTTCAACGTCGCGGAGCTTTCGCGCGAGTACCGCGTGGATGGTGCCGGCAACATCAACATGCCCCTTGTCGGTGAGCTTTCGGTCAGCGGGTATGACCTGGCGACGGCAGAGCGGCTGATCGCCGACGCCTACGCCGAGAATTATCTGCGCAACCCGCAGGTTGCCGTCACGGTCACCGAGTTCCGGAGCCAGCAATTCACGGCCATCGGGGCCGTGGCTCGGCCGACGATCTACAACATAGAACGCCGCACCAGTCTGCTCGAGGCGATCGCGATGACCGGTGGCCTGGCGAGTGGTGCCGGCAACTATATCTATCTGACCGACCGGGTCCGGGACGAGGAGTCCGGCGAGCTCGGAACGCGCAGCCTGATCATCAACGTCGAAGAGTTGATGCGCAATCCGGGCACGCACAATGTCGTCCTCGGCGACAGTGCCCTGATCAATGTCCCCCGAGCCGGTTCGGTTTTCGTCGAAGGCGCGGTGGAGCGCCCGGGCGTGTATTCCCGCGAAGGCGACACGACTGTGTTGAAGGCGATCACCATGGCCGGTGGGCTGAAGTTCGAAGCCAGTCGGAGCAATCTCCGGGTACTGAAGCGCGACGAGGCGACCGACGAGTGGGTGCATAGCGTTCTCAGATTTTCCGACATCCGGGAGTCACCGGACAGCGACATTCCATTGAACGACGGGGATATCGTGATGGTCGAATACGGCCCGATCCGGACCGCGTGGACCGGGAGTCTCAGACTGCTGCGCGACGTCGCCTTCCTCGGCTTCCGACCCTTTTAACAGGATTTAGCGGTGTCAGAAGACAAACACCTTACCGGTCGCCATCTGCAGCCTGCCGACACCTCGACGGCTCTGGTTCAATTCGATTCGCGACAGACATCGACGGTCGAGGACGAAACACTCGATCTGCGAGTCATCCTCAATGCGGTTATCAAACGCAAATGGGTCGTGGCCAGCATCATCGTGATCGCTCTGGCGGTCGGCATCCTGCAAACGCTGCTCACGGTTCCGGTTTATCGATCAACCGCCGTGATTCAGATCGAACACTCGACAGCGCAGATCCTGCGCATCCAGGATTTCGAGGCCGGCCCCCGTAGCTGGGAAGGGGTGCAGCAGTTTCTCCAGACTCAATACGAGATCATTCAGGGCCGGCAGCTCGCTGAAGACGTCGTCCGCCGCGAGGAGGTCTGGGACCATCCGGAGCTGACCGGAGAAATTCGCCAGCGCAGCCTGATGGGCGAACTCCAGGCTCTGCCGAGGCGCATACGCAATGTTCTTGATTTCTCGTCAGAGCCGACGAATACCCGGAAGATCGATCCCGACGTGCAGCGCGAGATGCAGATTCGTCGCGCCGGCGCATTTCTGCGGTCCAAGATTTCCGTCGATCCGAGGCCGGGATCCAGACTGGTCAATGTTTCGGTTGCCAGTTTTGATCCCCGCTTTGCGGCGCGGATGGCGAATGCTGTGGTCGCAGAGTACATGCGCTCGTCGATGCAGCGTCGCTACGATGCCGGCCAGGAGGCCAGGGAATTCCTCGAAGAACAAATGGGCGAAATGCGCATTGCCCTGGAGCGGGCGGACCAGGCCCTGGTCGATTTCGCCCAGGAGAATCAGGTCGCGGATCTGAACGAGCGGATCGACCGGATGAAGGAGTCCATGGATGGAATCAGCCAACAGTCCAATAGCGTGCAGCAAGAGCTGCTGCAGCTTCAGGTGTACAAGGATCTGATCGATCAGGGGCAGGCTGACAGTATCCGCCTTTTGCGAAATGACGGCGAGCTCAACCAACTCGAGCAAGCACGAGCCGCGTTGTCTACCGAATATGCCAGCCTTTCCCAGCGCTTCCTTGATGACTTCCCGGAGATGGTCGAGCTGCAGAGCCGGATGGACGAGCTCGATCGTCAGATTGCCGAGCGCCGGAACGAAATCATCGACGGCGTACTGACCGACTACAACAACCGGCAGGCCGAAGCACGAACGCTGGAGCGGGCCATGACCGAACGTGAGAATCAGATTCTGTCCCTGAACCAGCAGGGCATTCAGTACAACATCCTTCGGCGCGAGTTCGAAACCAACCAAGGCCTCTATGAAGGCATGCTGCAGCGCATGAGGGAGATCGGAGTGGCCGCCGGCCTTCAGGAAAACAACATCGCTGTCATTGATCCAGCCCTGGCCGCCGGAAGGCCCTTCCTGCCGCAACCGGGGCGCACCCTGACGATGGCTCTAGCGGTCGGCCTGGGGCTGGGCATCGGTCTCGCGCTGCTGCTCGAGTTCATCGACAACACCGTACGCTTCATCGAAGATATCGAGCAGCTGGTTGGACGACCGGTGCTCGGCCTGATCCCGATGGTCAAACTGGGCGAGAAAAAACTGGGCGGAACGCTCGGCAAGAAACAGGAGGAGCGGGCGGTCAGCCACTACAGCGAACGTCACCCCAAGTCCGCTGTGTCCGAGGCCTTCCGATCGCTGCGCACCAGCCTGATGTTCTCCACACCTCAGGGAATGCCGAAGACGCTGCTCGTCACCAGCCCAGGACCGGGCGAGGGCAAGACCACCACGGCGATCAACCTGGCCACGGTGATGGCGCAGAACGGTGCCAAGGTCCTCATCATCGACGCCGACCTGCGCAAGCCGCGTCTGCACCGCGATTTCAAGGTGCCGCACGCCCCCGGTCTGACCAACCGCATCGCCGGCGTCAACGGCAGCGACGACAACACCTCTTCGGCGATCGTGCCGACCACGGTGGATGGATTGTTCATCATGCCCAGCGGCAGCCAGGCGCCCAACCCGGCGGAATTGCTGAGCTCGGAGCGCATGCGCAAGATCATCGCGATGGCCAGCCGTGCCTTTGATGTCGTCGTGATCGACACCGCACCCATTCTCGGCCTGGCCGACTCCCTCGTTCTGTCCCGGGCGGTCGACGGCGTCATCATGGTGATGGCGGCCGGCAAGACCACCAAGACCAGCGTCAAGGCCTGTGTCCGTCGTCTCAACCAGGTGCAGGCTCCGCTTCTTGGGCAGGTGCTGAACCGGGTCGACATGGAAAGCCCGGATTACGCCTACTATTCAGCCTACTACTACAATTACAGCGGTGGCGGGTCTGAGTTCGAGAGCCAGGAAGAAGAGCCCAAGGCCCTCGAAAAGACGGCTTGACGTCGCGCAGACCAATGCACCGTGCGCACCATGCAGCGATCGATCGTTCTGACTTTACTGCTCGTAGCCCTGGTATTGCTGATCATCGAGCAACGAGATGTCGGGCGGGTTCATGCCGATGACGGGCCGCTTGTCCTTGACGAATCTCTGACCGACACCGTTCTCCGAAGTTATGCCGGCCGCCGGCTCAGCCGCCGGGTGGCCCGCGTCTGGGGACTCGACCCCGAACTGGCCCGCGACATCATCCTGGCTCAGGCCATCCACTACCCGCTGGATGCCGATCAATGGCTGAACCTGGCGCGCATCGAAGCCAGTCGGGCCGACGGCCAATCGTCGCCGCTGTCCTCCCATCTCAACGCGGCAGTGGCGGTCAACGCCGGCAATAACAACACGCTGTGGCGTTCAGCGCAGATCGCCCTGCAGGCCGGGGATTACGCCCTGGCGGAAGGATTCCTGTACCGCTGGCTACTCGATCAGCCACAGAAAGTCGACCTGGTCCTGATCACGGCCGGACGCTGGCTGGCGGACCCCGCCGATCTGATCGAGCGAGTACTTCCCGAGGGGCCGGAATTTCTTGCTCGAAGCATGCAATTCGCCGGCAGACAGAACAATCTTGCGCTCGGTGCGGCGCTCTGGGAGCGAATGGGCCAGGACATTTCCCTCGATGATCCGGTGCTACTGGACTACGTCGATCTTCTGCTTCGCAGTGGTGAGACGGAACAAGCGATGGAAGTCTGGGCGCGCCATGACCCGGAGTATCGTCCAGGGGGCGTAGTCAACGGCAGTTTCAGTCGGCCACTAGGTGAATCGGCCGGACTGAACTGGCAGACCGGCGGCGGCTCGGCCGATGTGGACATCGCTCTCGATGATGCGCAATTCGCCAGCGCGCCGGCCAGCCTGCGCATCCACTTCAAGAAAAAGAACGTTCGTCTGAACCGGCCCAGCATACTCATCCCGGTGTCCACCGAGGGCTTTTATCGACTGTCCGGCAAATGGCGCGGCGAGGGGCTGACGACCCGATCCCTGCCCTATCTGAGACTGGACGTCCCGGGAACTCGACAGAGGCATCGGTTGGATGTACCGGCACCTGATTTCGACTGGTCGGATTGGTCGATGACGGCTTCGGTTCCAGCCGGAGCTTCCCGCCTGGTGTTCAGAGTCCAGCGCGATACGACCGAGGCCTTCGACCGCTATATCGAGGGCGATCTCTGGCTGGACAGCATCGAACTCGAGCGGATCGAAGACCTGGACGCACCCCCGTTGACTGCTGTTGATCATGACGCAGGCTGAACTGAACCAATTGGTCGCAGCACTGCGCCAGCGGCAGTGGCCGGCCTTGAGCGATGACCAGGTCGACGCATTGTTGAGCTGGCTGTCGCATTCGCGGCGTAATCCCGCTGTCCGCCAGCTCGAAGAGCTTGTCGGCCCGGCAGGATGTGACAACGACGTTTTCGACGCCGTCCTGTCGATGCTCGACGTGCTCCTGTTCGACGCCGAATCGTTGCATATCAGGCTGGCCGGAGTGGGGCCGGAGGTCTCGCGGGACGGTCGCCGCCGGCGCTATCGCCTGCTGATGAGCGCGTTTCATCCGGATCGCTATCCGGGGCGGGCCGAATGGTTGACCGCGCGTTCCCAGATCATCACCCGCTCCTATGCCCGCTTCAAATCGGAGCCCGATGATGCCCAGGATGAGTACGGATTGACGGTAGCCGCGCCTCAGCGCGTTCAACCCGGGCCGTTCCGCCGTCCACCCGTTTACAAGGGCATTTCGCCCGAGAGCCCGAAATCCGATCCGCTCTACGAAAGGCTCGCGCGGGATCGGTTTCTGGCCCACAAGGTCGTCGGGGTGTTGTCGCTGCTGGTCATACTGCCGCTCATCAGCATCCTGCTCGACCGCCCGGATCCTTCCGCAATCACCGACCATTCGGTGACTGATTCCGGTCGACTCGTCGATGCCCCGATCCCGGCCCCTTTCGTCGACTGGCCACTGTCAGAGGCCGAGACCGTCGACTGGTCGGGCGATGATCCGACCCCGATCCTGCCGATCCAGGCTGCGCTCGCGAGGCCTGTCGCACTGGAATGGCCCGAGCCGCCGGCGACCGACTCACCCGCCTGGCTTCGCTCGGCAATCCCTGCCGGCTTGTCTTCGGAGGGCGACGGCCGGTTGACGGATGCGTTGGCCGATACCGCGACGAGCGGCGGCATGATACAGCGTGACCTTATCCGCCGCTCCATGAGCATCGTCGAGGACACGGCATCACGGATGGCCGAAGTCATGGCCTTGTTGCCGGATGATCAGGACACGCGGGTGATCAACGCGTTGCCACGTTTATCGGACCGTAGCGTCGAACAGCGGCCAGCACCGGACGCCGATCCACGCGCCGGTGGCCGCTCCGTCCCCGGCCCACCGGCAACGGACGCCCCGGTCGAAAGGCCTGCGTCGGGTCAATCATCAGCCGAAGGCCGCTTGGTCGCCGACCTCCCCGCCCCCGATCCTGCCTCCGATCCCGTGCGCGAACAAGATTCCGACCAATCCTCTGCCGATGCGCTTACCGTTGCCGCTGCGAACGAGCCGGCGGCCTGGTCCTCGGAGGGCATCGAGGACACGCCGGACCCGATGGAGCCGCTGCAAAGCCAGCTGGCGCTTGGCCCGCTGGCCAATCACCCGGCCGGACGCCTGCTCGACAGCTATCATGAAAGCATCGAACGCGGCGACCTGGCCGGATTACTCGACATGCTGGCGCCGAACGCGGTAGAAGGCGGTCTGGGGGATCGCTCGGCATTCGAGGCCAGCTATCGTGAATTGTTCGAAAGCAGCCGCGAGCGGGGCCTGACGCTCAAAGTGCTCCATGCGCGGCGGCAGGAGCGCGGCTGGCTGGTACGGACCGACTATCAGCTCGAGATGGTTCGATCGGAATCAGGGAATGTCGAACGGGTCCGGCGTGAAGTCGAGTATTCGATGACCGAGGACAATGGTCGACTGAGAATCGCGGCGATTTCCTATTGAGGGATTGAACGAATCGAGTGCGGAGAGATTTTGTTGGTTTGTGATCCCGGGCCTATGCTTGTCATCCCGGGCTTGAACCGGAGTCCCGAGAGTTACCTTGGCCGGGTGTCGTATGCTCTACGAGATTGTCATCCCGGGCTTGACCCGGGATCCCGTGGGTCATCGGGGCGTTATGTCGGGCGCAGTGCCTGCAGAGAGTCGGAGATCCCGGATCAAGTCCGGGATGACATGCGCTCCTGCTTCCTGGTCATCCCGGGCTTGACCCGGAGTCCCGCGGGTCATCACGTGGAAATGCCCGATACTGTCCCTGTTGAATGTGGTTGGAGACCTGAGGTGGTCGATTGAAGTCTGTTCGTAGCGCTTCGCCGGGTGAGATCGCGGCCGCGGTCATTCTATCGGCGCTGGTTGTGATCCTCCCGCTGATGATGGGGCACCGCACGCCCGAGACCCTGACCGCGACGGCGCTGGTGATGGTCGCCGGGGCGCTGATCGCGTTCGCGCTATCGGGCTGGCAGGGTCAAGGACAGCGACGGGTGCCCTTACCAACTCCGGGCTGGTGGATTTTTCTCGGACTGATGACCGTCGCGGTGGCGCTACAGGTATTGCCCCTGAGAGTGATTGCACACTGGCTGGGCCCCTACCCGACCGAACTCTGGGTTCATCCAGCCTTCGAGCCCCGCACATGGTCGCCGAATCCATCGGCGAGCCTGCGCGGGTGGGCGGTCTTCACGGCTCTGTTCGTCATCGCCTGGCTGGCCCGGGCCATCTCGACCCGCCAGCGTCACTGGCTTTTCCTGGCGATTGTCGGCATGGCGTTGTTTCAGGCCCTCTACGGCCTGATCAGCCATGCCGGCGGTGCCGAAACCATCTTCGGCATCTGGGAGCGCCATAACTCTGATTTTGTCCACGGCAGCTACAGCAACCGCAACCTGTTTGCGGGCTACCTGGCGCTGACCTGGCCGCTGGTGGTCAGCGTCTGGTGGATCAGGGAAATGCCCCTCATCGGCCGCCTGCCGCAGGAACTGCGCATCGCCGGCAGCGTCATCTGCGGCGCGATCATCGGTGCGGCGCTGATGGGCAGCGCCTCTCGCCTGGGCTCTGTCGCCGGGCTGATTGGCATGCTGACAGCTCTGCTGCTATGGACCCGAAACCGCGGAAAACTGCAGGGCATGGCGATCTGGCCAGCCTGGGTGGCAGCGCTGGCGGCGTTCCTGTTCGCGACCTGGTACGGACTGGAACCGCTGACCGATCGTCTGGCCGCCACTGGTGGCAGTGCCGATGCCTACCGGCCTACGGCGATCAAGTTGATGTTCACTGGCTTTCCGGTACAGTGGTGGTTGCATGGCGTAGGCTTGGGCGGATTCGAGGCGGTGTTCAAGATCGTTCAGACCGAAGATGTCAGCGGCTGGTGGGACTACGCGCACAACGACCTGCTCCAGTGGATTCTGGAAATGGGTCTGATCGGTCTCCTGTTGCTGGTTATGGTGATCGCCGCCATCCTGCGTCATGCAGAAGCCAGGCTCGACCGCATTCCGCTGTATGCCGGTCTGGCCGCATTGAGTGTCGTCGCGCTGGGTGACTTCAGCTGGCACATTCCCGGAACTCAGGTCGTGCTGGCCGTTTTCATCGGCGTATTGACCAGTCCCGCCCCGAAGAAACGCCGCTCGAGCCGCCATCGCAGCCGGAAACCGCATCATCATCGAAGCTTCACGCGCCGGCTATTGCCCCAGCGCTGATCCGTGTTAAATTAACGCCTTATGAACGCCATTTTCCGGTGAGCTGAATTGTTCAGCCATCTTGAGCAGGATCAGGGACCCAAAGGGGGGTCACCTAAGTGCAAATGACTTTACATTCCGGGTGGCTGGCGGCAATGGCCTTCGCAGTATCCGCGGGCCTGGTTCCTGCCCTTCGCGGTCCCGCCGTGCGCCTGGGCCTCGTTGACCGACCGTGTCATCGCAAGCGTCACGAGGGCACGATTCCCCTGACCGGGGGCCTCGCGATGTTTCTGGCTTTCCTTGCTGCGCTGCTCGTGGGCGTGGGCCATTTCGGTCATCATGCGGGGCTCGTGATCGGCATGACGGTGCTGTTGATCGCCGGTGTCGTCGATGACCTGATCGATTTGAGAGCGCTGTTCAAACTACTGATCCAGGTCTCCGTAGCCACCGTCGTCGTCATCGCCACCGATCTCCAGATTCGTCAGCTGGGCCCGTTGTTCGGACCGGCGATCGGCAATGTGGGCCTGGGGCCCATGTCGGTTCCGTTTACCGTCGCCTGCTTCGTGTTCATGATCAACGTCATCAACATGGCCGACGGTGTCGACGGCCTGGCCGGCGGCCTGGGCGTGATCATGCTGTCCCTGATCGCCCTCGTTGGCTGGCTCGGCGGAGCGCCCGCCTCGCTGGTCGGGCTCAGCCTCATTCTGGCCACCGCCGCGGCCGGGTTCTTGCTGTGGAACATGCGGTTTCCGTTCAGGTCGAAGGCCGCAGCCTTCATGGGCGATGCCGGAAGCATGATGCTCGGCTTCGCGATCGCCTGGATGGCGATCGCCACCGCCACCCATCCGTCAGCCTCGATCTACCCGATCACGATCGCCTGGGTCCTTCTGATCCCCTGCATGGACACGATCGCCGTCAGCATTCGGCGGATCAGCCAGGGCCGCAGTCCGATGGCTGCCGACCGCGCCCATCTGCACCATATCTTCCAGCGCTGCCACTTTTCGGTGACCGCCACGGTCGGCATGATTCATTGTCTGACGCTTGCCACCGGCCTGCTGGGTATTCTGGGTTGGTGGCTCGAATTGCCGCAGTGGCTGTTGTTCCTGTTGGCCGCAATGACGATTGTCGGCTATACCCTGCTCCTGATGTCGGCCCACCGCCTCATCCGATGGCGCACCCGTCGTCTCCGCTACAACACGCCGACCCTGAGAAAGCTGGAACGCTAGATCCCGGCCGATACACCTTGCTCCCGTCATCCCGGCCGGAGCGTAGCGCAGAGCCGGGATCTCGGAGGTCGCGCTGGCACCCGAGTCCAGACATCGGCACCCGCATCGCCCCTGAGATCCCGGGTCAGGCCCGGGATGACATTGCTTTCGTCACTGCGACCAAGGCATCAATCCGATTGTCGTCCCGGCATAGACGCGAACCCCTCTGTTATCCCGCGAATACTTCTCCCCTCTGTCATCCCGGCATAGACGCGAACCCCTCTGTCATCCCGCGAATACTTCTCCCCTCTGTCATCCCGGCCGGAGCGTAGCGCAGAGCCGGGATCTCGGAGGTCGTGCTGGCACCCGAGTCCAGACATCGGCACCCGCATCGCCCCTGAGATCCCGGGTCAGGCCCGGGATGACATTGCTTCTGGGTGCGCTGGCCGAGGAGGTCCTGCACCGTTTTCGGGCGATTTCCTATCCCACGGCAGGCTGTTTGCTGATGTCCCGGACAGGGATGTCGCGGCAGAATGCCTGCATGGGCAAGGAGTACTACATCTACATCATGACCAACCGACCGAGGGGGACGCTGTACATCGGGGTGACGGGCCATCTGGTGCGTCGGGTTCATGAGCATCGGAAGGGGGCGGTGCCCGGTTTCACTCACAAATATCGATTGAAGCGGCTGGTCTACTTCGAGTGCTGCAGGGAGGTCATGGTCGCTCTGGAACGGGAGAAGCGACTGAAGCGGTGGCGACGCGCATGGAAGCTGGAGCTGATCGAGGAGGCGAATCCGTCATGGCGGGATCTGTTTGACGAAATTGCCGCATGAATGAGACTTCGAGTCGCGCCAGGTTGGGGATCCCGGGTCAGGCCCGGGATGACATTGCTTTCGTCATTACGACCAAGGCATCAATCCGATTGTCGTCCCGGCATGTACGCGAGCCCCTCTGTCATCCCGCGAATACTTCTCCCCTCTGTCATCCCGGCATAGACGGGAGCCCCTCTGTCATCCCGGCCGGAGCGGAGCGGAGAGCCGGGATCTCGGAGGTCGCGCTGGCAGCCGAGTCCGAACATCGGCACCCGCATCGCTCTGGAGATCCCGAGGCAAGCCCGGGATGACAGTGAATGCATATTCCCGGCCAGTATTTTTCACCTCTGTCATCGAGGCATGTACGCGACCCTTTCTGTCATCCCGGCCGGAGCGTAGCGGAGAGCCGGGATCTCGGAGGTCGCCATGGCACCCGAGTCCAGACAACGGCACCCGCATTGCTTAGGAGATCCCGGGTCAGGCCCGGGATGACAATGGGTTCGTCATCGCGGCGGCAGCGTAGCGGCCAGTTCCTTTCTCCGGATCTTGGCATTATGGCGGATATCGACCGGAAATCCTTTGCTGAACTCGATTCGGGTGATGCCGCGTGGTTCGACCGCGGCGAGGATGGGTTCAGTCAGCGCTGAAGGCTCGACGCCGGGCTCGGGTTCGACGACGATGACCGGCTCCTGCTCGTCCCGCTGGCCCAGGCCGACCAGGGCGCTGCGGTAGACGCCCTCGATCGCGTTGACCGGCCCTTCGACGCACTCGGTATAGAGCGGTCCGACGACGGTCTCGACGCGCTCGGACTTGCGACCGCAGAACCACAGCCTGCCCTCGCGGTCCTGCCAACCCAGATCGCCCATGCGATGCCAGACGTGGCCGTTCTGATCCGTCATCTTCGCCAGACGGTTCTGCTCTTCGCGTTCCCAGTAGCGATCGGTGACGGTCGGGCCATAGACGCAGATTTCGCCGATCTGGCCCTCGGCAACGTCGCTGGCGTGCTCGGCCAGACCGATGGCATCGTCGGTGATGGTGATGATCCGGACCTGATTGGCGTCCAGTGGCCGGCCGACGCAGATTCCCCGACCCCTGCGATTGCCCTCCGACAGATTGCCGGCCAGCTCGCGACCGCTGACCGTTGCCACCGGCAGACATTCGGTGGCACCGTAAGGGGTGTGGATATCGGCCTGTGGGTCCAGCGCCCGATGAACGCGATCGATGACCTTCGGGTGCACCGGCGCACCGGCCGACAGAACCCGCTTCAATTCCGGCAGACGGATCGAGTGCGCTTCCAGATGACGCGTCAGGGTGTTCATCAGCGCCGGCGAGCCGAACAGATTGGTCACTCGATAGTGCCGGATCAGGCTGACCAGCATGACCGGGTCGACTCTGGCGGGGCGCGTGAAGTCCATTGGCGGGATGACGGTGGTCATGCCCAGTGCCGGGTCGAACAGCGCGAACGGCGGAAAGGTGGGGAGGTCGACTTCGCCGGGCTTGATATCGTAGGTATCGCGTACGAGATCGACCTGAGCCGCGAAATGCCGGTGGCGATAGACCACGCCTTTCGGAATGCCGGTCGAGCCGGAGGTGAACAGGATCGCGGCCGGGTCGTCGGGCGCCACTTCGGGCGACGAAAAACCCTCTTTTCTGGTGCGGGCCAGCCGGCGATAAGCAGTTCCCCGCCAGAGCAGGCGCGGACCGACGGTGATGAGTTTCTTGACCGACCCCCGCCCCCAACCCAGAATCACGCGCGCGAGCTGCGCCCGCGTAATGCCGATGAACGCTTCCGGCCGCGCTTCCCCGAGGCAGGCCTTCAGTGGTTTCAGGCCGATGCCGGGATCGATCAGGACAGGCACGCAGCCGGCCTTGAACAGGCCGAAGAACAGGGCAAAGAATTCGAGCGAAGGCGGCACCATGAACGCCACCCGGGTCCCCGGCTCGAGGCCAGCTTCGAGCAGGCCGGCGGCCAGACGATCGCTCAAGTCGTCCAGCTCCCGATAGCTGTAGCGACGATCCCGCCATCCGTTCCGGGTTCGCCGGATCGGGATGATCAGCGCGGTCCCGAAGGGTTGGGACTCGGCCTGTCGGGTCAGTGCCTGGGCGATGTTCATTTTTTAAGAAGGTTCAAGGTTCAAGGTTCAAGGAGAAAGGGGCAAGGGGCAAGGGGTTAAAGGGCTCGGGGCGAAGGGCGCAGGGCTAAGGGGTTAGGGTGTCGGATTTCGGGTGTTGGATCAAGTCCGGGGTGGCGGTTCTTGGGATCGAGGATCGAGGATCGAGGATCAAGGATCAAGGTTCAAGGAGCAAGGCGACTGCTGTCGGGGATGATAGCGCAGGGGCCGGATTGAACTGCGGGCCTGCTTATTCGAGGAAGGCCTTGACTCTGGGGGCGATTCGGTCGTGGGCATCTTCGAGGACGTAGTGGCCGGCGTCCGGATGGTACTCGACCTCGGCGCCTGGATAGACTTCCTTCCAGATGGCCAGGACCTTGTCGTTGAAGACGAAATCCTTGCCGCCCCAGGCGATCAGGATCGGTTTGTCGGCCAGCGCCGGCAGTCGCGATGCGGTCTCGTCGAGCACGGACCAGGCCGGATCGCTCTCTTTCAGGGGAATATCCTGGACGAAGCGAAGCGTGGCCAGGCGCTGTGCCGGTTCCCCCTGGTAGGGTGCCACCAGGCCGCTGGCAACATCCTTGTCGAGCTTGCCGGCAGTCGCCATGCGAACCGCCAGGCCGGAAAAGGCGTTGAAGCGCTGGATCAGGAAAGCGCCGAGGCCGGTACGGGCGAACTTCAGCGAGGCCGGCAGGCTTTCATGCCTGGGGATGTTGAAAGCCCAGGTATTGAGCAGCACGATCCGGCGAACGCGCTCCGGATGGCGGGCGGCCCAGGACATGCCGATCGCCCCACCCCAATCATGCACGATCAGATCGACCGGCCGCTCCGGCTCGACCGCGTTCAGCCAGTGCCCGAGGTCGTCCAGCCGGCTCTGGAGCGTGTAGCGGTAGCCCGCGTCGTCAGGGCGATCCGACAGGCCCATGCCGACATGATCGGGGACCAGGCAGCGATGATCGGACTTGAGGTCATTGACCAGATTGCGGTAGTAGAACGACCAGGTCGGGTTTCCGTGCACCATGACCACCGGCTGATCGTCGGGCGAACCCTCGTCCAGATAGTGCAGGCGATGGCCACCGGCCTGGACATGGAAACGGGATTGGAAGGGGAAGAGGGACAAGGACAAGGTCAAGGAACAAGGGTCAAGGAGCAAGGAGCAAGGAGCAAGGATCAAGGAACAAGGAACAAGGAACAAGGATCAAGGATCGAGGAACAAGGGTCAAGGTGAAGGGCTCGGGGTGGAAGGTGCAGGGCTCGGGATTCAAGGCAACGGGAGTTGGGATTCAGGCCTGGGGGATCCCGGGTCAGGCCCGGGATGACAGATTTCAGGTTCGTGCTGTCGGTTCTTCCTTGCGCCTTGTACCTCGAGCCTTGTGCCTGCTTGTTACCAGACCACTTCCGCCATCGAGCAGTTGAGCCCGGATCCGATGCCCATCAGGGCGACGCGGTCGCCGCGCTTGACGCGATCTTCCTGGATCATCCTGGACATCACGGTCGGGATCGACGCCGGACCGATGTTACCGAGGAACGGGAAGATCCGGTAGACCCTGTCCGGGTCGGCACCGAAGGCACGGATGAAGGAATCCGTGTGGGCCTTGGAGACCTGGTGAATCACGACATGATCGAGTTCCTGGACGACCCAGCCCATGACCGCACGGGCGGCGGAAAAGGTCAGGCCGGCGAGCTTCATGCCTTCGATCAGCAGGGTCTTCGTGTCGGTCCACATCTGGTGATTCCAGCCGCGGCACAGGTTGTTGAACTGGGTGGCGGCCCGCGACACGCCGCCGCGGTACTGGTGGCCGTCGGGCTCGAGATCGGCCCGGGACATGACCATCGCGGCCGATCCGGAACCCAGCGTCAGACTCGCGAACTCGCTCTTGAACTGCTTGCGGGTCACCTTGGGCTGCCGCAGACGCTCGATCGTCGTGTCGTTGATTTCGCGGCTGGTCTCGCCGTTGACGATCAGGGCATAGTCGATTTCGCCACGCTCGAGCATGTGCGCGGCGACATTCATGCCGTTGATGAAAGCCAGACAGGCATTGCCGACGTCGAAGCTTTCGCAGGTGTCGGCCAGTTTGAGGTTGCCGTGAATCATGCAGGCCGTGGACGGCTCGAGAAAATCGCGCGAGACGGACGTGTTGATCAGGATACCGACCCGCTTCGGATCGATGTCGGCCTGCTTCAGCACCTTCCGCGCGGCCAGCGTGGCGCCGTCCGAAGGTGCCATCCCGTCGTCCCAGAACCGCCGCTCGAGAATACCGGCCAGGTCAACCAGAGGGTTGCCCGGGACTTTCAGCCGCTTGAGCGTGGGAGCCAGGCGCTCGGCGACCGACTCGCTGGTGATCCGGTGCGGTGGCTCGATGTGAGCGACGGACTTGATGACGACGTTATTGAAGAGCATGGACGGTCCGGGCCCGGAGGCATTCAGTCAAGCGAACGCCGGATTATACCTGCATCCAGACGGCCGGATTTCACCCCGGAGCCGATTCACACCGGTTGGAGTGACGGGCGGTTCCGGAAGAACTGCCCGAGTTGATCGAAGAGCGCCGGATACTGCTCGGACAGCCAGTCGGGCGTGTCGAAGAAATGTTCGCAGCAGACGGCGAAGAACTCTCCCGGGGATTCGAGCCCATACGGGTCGAGGGACGGTTCACGACCCTGCTCGACCTCGGCTTCGAGCCGCGCGAACGCGGCAGAGAAAGCCTCGGTCCAGCGTTGCGTCGGCATCTCCCGGTGGAGCGGTGGAAATCCGTCGGTTTCACCGTTGAGCTGGTCGATCTGATGGGCGAGCTCATGGACGACCACGTTGAATCCATCGCCCTGCCCCGAGGCGTACACCTCGTCCATTCCGAGCACCACCGGGCCGTTGACCCAGGCTTCGCCGGAGCGGAGATCGCGTCCGCTGTGGACTACGCCGGCCTCGTCGATGTCTTCGACATCGGCCAGGTATTCACCCGGATACAGGATGAAAGTATGAAAACCGCGATACCAGCTCAGGTCGAGGCGGATCAGCGGCCAGGCCGCCAGGGCGGCCACGGCCAGCACGTCATCGCCCGTCGGTTCGTAGCCGCCGGCCCCCTGAAACGACTTGACGGACAGCAGTTCGGCCACCCGTTCGTGGAGCAGGGAGCGGTCGAACTCATCGAGCGAAGCCAGAACCGGAAACTTCGCCGCGACACGCTCGATCGCTGACCGGTCGGGCTCGACTTTCACGGTCTGTCGTCTCGGAAGCCACGAGAACATCCGATCAATCCCTGCCATGGGCCGGGGGGCCCCATAGAAGTCGATCGATCGCCGCTTCCGGACTGAAGCGATCGAGATCGATGGTATCGCCGTCGAACACCACGCCTTCGGCTTCGAGCCGCTCGCGCTGGGTACGGGCGCGCTGGCTGTCGGCCGGAAAACTGATCCGACCCTGAGCGTTGACGACTCGATGCCAGGGCAATGGCCGGCGCTTCGGGGCGCGACCCAGGGCCATGCCGACCAGACGGACTCTGCCCTTGAGCCCGGCCAGACGCGCCACTTCGCCATAATTGAGCACGCAGCCCTCCGGGATGCCCTCGATCACCGACCAGATCCGTTCGAAACGATCGTCTCCGGCCGGGTCAGTCGTCCTTTCGTTCATCGCGTCCACCTGCCGCTCTCAGGGTTGACGACAGAATGCCGTTCAGGATATTGAGTTCATTCTCGTCCGGCCGCGCGCGCAGGTAGAGTCGGCGCAGCCGCTGCATCAGGCGCTTCGGCTGCACGGGATTCAGGAAGCCGATCGCTCGCAGAGTCGCTTCCAGACGCTCGAAGTAGATCTCCATGCGCTCGGGAGGTTCGGGCCGCCGCTCCGGCGACTCGACGCGTCTCGCAGACGGGGACTGCAGGGCCAGATGCAGCTCGTAGGTCAGCACCTGAACGGCCTGCGCCAGGTTGAGCGAATGATAGACCTGACTGGTCGGAATATTGACGAGGTAGTGGCACAGGTCGGTTTCCAGTTTGTTCAGGCCCGATTTTTCGCGCCCGAAGACGAGCGCGACATCATGCTGCGGCACCTCCTCGGCAATTCGAGCCGCCGCCGAGCGCGGATCGAGCACGGGCAGCGGCAGGGAACGCTGCAGCGCGGACGTCCCGAGGACCAGCCCGCAGCCCTCGATCGCACAGAGCAGATCATCAACCACCACCGCGCTCTGAAGCACGTCGTCGCCACTGGTCGCAAGCGCGGTTGCCCGGGAGCTGGGAAACGGGGCTGTCGGCGCGACGAGATAAAGCCTGTGGAAGCCCATGACCTTCATCGCCCTGGCCGCCGACCCGATATTGCCCGGATGGCTCGTGCCGACCAGCACGATCCGGACGCGGTCCGAGATGTTTTCCATTGCCGAATTCTACGTCCATCGGGCTTTTCCTTTATGCTTACCGACCAGCTCGATCGTTGCGTTCCGCGCCATGACCAATCCCTGCATCAACATCGCCCATGAAGCTGCACGGCGGGCGGCCGACCTGATGATGAAGTTTCGCCCACGGCTCGAAGGGATTCCGGTCGAAAGGAAGGCGCGCCACGATTACGTTTCGGAGGTCGACCGGGCCTGCGAGCAAACGATCCGCGACCATATTCTCAAGCACCATCGAGACCATGCCATTCTCGGTGAGGAGTCGGGTCGCTCGGGTGACAGTGAATTCCTGTGGATCATCGATCCTCTGGACGGCACAAGCAATTATCTGCGCGGCATCCCGCATTACGCGATCTCGATCGCGCTCCAGATTCGCGGCCGCATCGAGCACGGTCTGATCCTCGACCCCGTTCGTCAGGAGCTGTTCACGGCCAGTCGCGGCGAAGGCGCCTTCCTCAACAGTCAGCGGGTTCGCGTGTCGGGCCGCAAGGAACTTTCCGGCGCCGTGCTCGGCACGGCGTTTCCATTTCGCAAACGGCGCCTGCTGGCAGCCTATCGGGGCATGTTCGATACGCTGTTCGACAAGGTCGAAGACATCCGCCGAGCCGGCAGCGCATCGCTGGATCTGGCTTATGTCGCCTGCGGCCGCCTCGACGGTTACTGGGAGCTGGGCCTGCAGCCCTGGGACGTGGCCGCCGGCGCGCTGATGGTTCAGGAAGCCGGCGGCGTGGTCATGGACATCGGCGGCGGAGAGCGGTGGCTGGATTCGGGCCACGTCATCGCCGCACCGTTCAAGCTGATCACCCCGATGCGCCACGCGATCGAACCGCATTTGACCGACGCCCTGAAAGGTCGCCTGAAAAAGGGGTGATTCCTATCCCTGGTCCTCGAGCCGACTCAGCAGCTCCTGCTCGCCGATCTGATTGTCGCGGTAGCGGCGAACCAGTTCTCTGCATCGCCCGGCATCGGCCTCGATCAGCCGCTTCTTGACCGCGGGCAGGCAGGCCGGAGGCATGCTCAAGCGGCGCACGCCGAGGCCGAGCAGCAGAAGGACCGACTTCTCGTCGCCGGCCATCTCACCGCACAGGGTGACCGGTTTGCGCCGCGCATCACCGGCCTGCAGGGTGCGGGCGATCAACTCGAGCACCGCGGTATGGGTTGGCTCGTAGAGATAGCTGACGCGCTCGTCCTCGCGGTCGATGGCCAGCACGTACTGAATCAGGTCATTGGTGCCGATCGACATGAAATCCAGTTCATCGGCCAGTCGCTCGACCGCCAGCGCAGCCGCCGGCGTCTCGATCATGCCGCCGATCGGAATCTCCGGATCGACCGGCACGCCCTGATCGCGCAACTCCTGGCTCCAGCGCTCGATCAGTGCGCGGGCCTGACGCACTTCGGAAAGACCGGTGATCATCGGCAGGAGGATCTGGACCGGGCCGTCCACCGAGGCCTTGAGAATGGCCCTGATCTGCTGCCGGAACAGCTCTATGAGCGACAACGACAGCCGCAGCCCGCGCAGACCCAGAGCCGGATTGGGGCCGCGGACCAGGGCCAGGCCGCTGGGCAGCTTGTCACCACCGACATCGAGCGTACGAATCGTCAGGGGCTTCCCGGCCAGCACCGAAACGGCGGCCCGATAGGCTCGATACTGCTGCTCCTCGTCCGGCACCGTCTCGTCCATGAACAGGTATTCGGTCCGCATCAGTCCGACCCCGGCCGCGTTGGCATCCTGACAACGCTGGAACTCATCGGGCAGCTCGGCGTTGCCGAATAATTCGAAGGCCTCGCCATCGGCCGTGCGCGACGGTCTCGAAAGATAGCGCTTGAGATCGCTGCGGTGCCGGTGCGTCAGGTCCTGCTTGTCCTGATAGTGGCGCAGCAGGCCTTCGTCGGGTCCGACCAGGACCGCACCGTAGTGCCCGTCCAGAATGACCGACTCGCCTTCTTCGAGAATATCGAGCGCGCGATGCATTCCAACCAGCATCGGGATTTCCAGACTGCGAGCAAGAATCGCCGAATGCGACATCGGACCGCCGTGCTCGGTCACGAGTCCGGCGACCCGCCGCTGCTGCAGAACCGCCATATCGGCCGGTCCCAATTCGCGCGCCACGACGATCGTCCGATCCAGTCGATGAGGGACCTGGGCACCGACCAGGGTCGCCGGCTGCTCGGCCAGTTCCCGCTGGATCAGGCTGACCGCCTGCTCGACATCTTCTCGGCGCAGGGCGACGTAGTCATTGTCGAGGCGGCGGAATTGCTCGAGCAACTGCTCGCGCTGCAGAACGAGGGCCCACTCGGCATTGATGCGCTCGGACCGGATGCGTTCGCAGGTCGCTTCGAGCAGCATGGGATCGCGCAGAATCAGACGATGCGCCTCGAGCAGCTCACGCGCGGTATCGCCAGTGTCCTCGACCATGCGTTCGATCAGCTCGCCGAGGAACCCCTGGACGCGATCGGTGGCGCGATTGATCCGCTCGAGTTCGGCGCTGACCGCATCGCCATCGAGATGGTATTCGGGCACAGCCAGCTCGCCGGCGGTCAGGCGATGAACTTTCCCGACCGCAATTCCGCTCGTCGCTCCGATGCCGGTCAGGACCAGGCTCATTCGCTTTCCCCGAAGCGCCCTTCCACCAATGCTGTCAGGGCGTCAGCCGCTTGCGCTTCGTCCGGGCCGGCCACTTCCACGAGCAGTTCGCTGCCGCAGGGTGCGGCCAGCAGCAGCACCCCCATGATCGACTTGGCGTTGACCCGGCGACCGTTGAACTCGACGAAAACCTCGCTTTCCCACGCCGAGGCGGTCTGTACGAGCTTGCTGGCGGCCCGGGCATGCAGTCCGAGACGATTGACCAGAGTGAGATCGAGACGGATCACGCCGACACAATGCCCTGGCGACCACCCTGTCTGGCCAGGGCGGCCAGCTCCCGCGCCGGCTTCGACGAGTGATTGATGACCTTGAGCAGCATCGGCAGGTTGACACCGGAAACCACCGGCATGGCGCGGTCTTCAGCCGCCCGACAGGCGAGGTTGTGCGGTGTCGCGCCCGGCAGATCGGTCAGGACGAGCGCGCCGTCCTCATCCTCACTCATGGCCAGGGCCGCGATCACTTCGTTCAGGGCCGAATCGGGATCGGCGCCGTAACTGATCGATACCGTGGTCATCGCCACCATCCGCCCGAGGATGATCTCGGCCTGGTGACGCAGCGACTCCCCGAGCCCGTCATGGGTCACGAGCATGATGCCGGTCACTGATCCAGCTCCCTATGGGCCAGGACGACCGGCAGATTGTCCTGGCGCAGCGACGCGCCGATTCGATCGACCAGGTAAACCGAGCGGTGCTGGCCGCCGGTGCAACCGATCCCGATCGTCAGCAGGCTTCGCTGGTCCTCGGCCAGTGCCGGCAGCCAGCGCCGGATGAACCCGAGGATGTCGTCGGCGAAAGCCCCGACCCGATCCGAATTCTCGAGCCATTCGGCCACTTCCGGATCAAGCCCGGTGCGCGGCCGCAGGTTCGCGTCCCAGTGTGGATTGGGCAGGCAGCGTGCGTCGAACAACATGTCGATATCTCGCGGAACACCGCGCTTGAACGCAAAGGATTCAAGCACGATGGACTGAATGCCGGCTCCGCCGGCACCGGCGATAGTGCGCCAGACCTGACGTCGCAACTGATGGATATTGCGGTCGCTGGTATCGATGATCCAGTCAGCGCGCTCGCGCACCGGTCGCAGCAGTTCCCGTTCCCGGGCGATTGCAGCAGCCAGACCGCCGATCGACGCCAGCGGGTGGCGCCGGCGCGTCTCGCTGAAGCGCCGGATCAGAATCGCTTCTTCGGCGTCCAGAAACAGGAGCTTGAACTGCTCGTCATCCGGCAGCTGATCGAACAGGCGAACCAGGCGATCAAGCCCGTCCGGACCGGTTCGGGCATCGATTCCGATGGCGACGCGCGGATAGCGCTCGGGCTGCGAGCGAATTTCCTCGAGCAGACCGGCCAGCAGTCCGCCCGGAAGATTGTCGACGCAGTAGTAGCTCAGATCCTCCAGCGCGTGCAGGGCCGAACTCTTGCCGGACCCGGACAGGCCACTGATGATCACCAGCGGAACCATGCTCTCGGCCATCGTCTCAGCCCGGGCTATTCATGGCGGGGGTCAGTCCGACATCAGGCGGCCGTGCCGCTCGACAAACTCCGCTGCGGCGTCGAAACCCTTCATGCGCAGCATGAAATCGCGCACCGCCGCCTCGGCCATCACGGCCAGGTTGCGGCCGGCCATGACCGGCAGGCTGATCTGCGGAATGACCAGGTCGAGCACCTGGCGCTCCGAGGTGTTGCCGCGCAGGCGATCTCCGCCGGGCGGCTCGGCGTCGGGCAGGTGCAGGTGGATGATCACGCGCAGATACTTCGAGGCCTTGACTGCGGCGTCGCCGAACATTCGGCGAATGTTCAGAATTCCGAGGCCCCTGACTTCGAGGCAGTTCTTCAGCACGGGCGGGCAGCTGCCTTCGATGTTGTCCGGCGTGAGCTGCGTGAATTCCGGCGCGTCGTCGGCGATCAGCCGGTGACCCCGGGTCAGCAGCTCCAGGGCCAGCTCGCTCTTGCCGGTTCCTGAATCGCCCGTGATCAGCACCCCGATGGTGAAAATCTCCATGAATACACCGTGCAGCGTGACCTTGCGCGCGAGACGGAGGGAAATCTGGTATTCGAGGTAGCTGACCAGACGCCAGGCCGGCTGAGTCGACGTCAGCAGGGGCGTGTTCGATTCGCGCGCGGACTGCTCGAGGTCTTCGGGCATGTCCTGACCGCCGGCGACGATTATGGCCGCCGGCTGGCGATCGTTGATCCGCGCCACGGTTTCCCAGCGGAGCTTGGCGTCCAGGCCGTCGAGCCATTCCAGCTCCTTCTCCCCGATCACCTGGACACGATTGGGGTGGATCAGATTCAGGAAACCGACCAGCGAAGGCCGGACATCGAAACTGGTGGCCGTGATCTGGCGCGACTCCGCGGCGCGGCGGCCGGCGACCCACTGCAATTCCAGACGATCAGAAAAGTTCTGATACAGCTCGGCCGCCGTCATCGAGCTGCTCATGCAGCCGGATCACCCTGAGTTTCGGAAAACAGTCTCAGCAACTCGTCGGCCTGTTCGGCCGATCGCAGGCGCTCGCGCTGCTCGGCATCGCCGAGTCTTTCGGCGATGTCGGCCAACAGTCGAAGATAGATATCGGAGCACTGGTCGGGAACGGCCAGGGCGAAGAAGAGATCAACCCGATCCTGATCGGGCGCGTCGAATTCGATGGGGGTCCGCAGGCGAATCAGCGCCGCGACCACGCCGGTCTGGCCGTCGACGCGGCCGTGGGGAATGGCAACGCCATGCCCCAGACCGGTGGAACCCAGACGTTCACGCTGGCACAGACTTTCGAAGATCTGCCGGGCATTCGCGCCGTCGGGAGCGGACGCCAGCAGTTCGGAAGCTTTTTCCAGCAGTGACTTCTTGCTGGAAACGGACAGATCGATCGCGATGCGGTCGATGGCGAGAACATCGGCTAGCTGCATGTGGACTTGTCCGGCTCAGGCCTTTCTGAAACCCGGTAAGGAGTGGGGTGCCTACCCGGCCTGGGCTGCCCTGGAGAGGCGATGGTGATCGGTGATCTTGTCCTTGTGGCGGCGGACCTGACGGTCCAGCTTGTCGATCAGAATGTCGATCGCGGCGTACATGTCCTCGGACGTCGCGTCAGCGTGAATCGGATTGGTGCGACCGCCAACGTGAATCGTTGCCTCGGCCGTATGTTGCAGCTTTTCCAGCCGCAGCACCCAATGCACGGAAATCAGATTGCCGAAATGCCGCTCGAGCCGATCGCATTTCTCGTTGATGTAGGCCCGCAGCGCCTGGGTGATGTCGACGTTGTGTCCAGTCACTTCAAGTTGCATGGACTGCTCCTTTGACGTAGTGCAAACCGGTGATCGGCAGGCTCAGACGTCAGCCCGAATCCGAGCACCTCGGAATACCATCTTATCTGATTATCAGGCTCGCATGCGCGCGTTGCGCCTGCGTTGAGCCGAGCCCGGAATTCCGAGCTGCTCGCGATATTTCGCCACCGTCCGGCGGGCCAGACGGATACCCCTGGCCTCCAGGGCATCGACCAGGGCCTGATCCGACAGGGGTTTGCCGGGCGGCTCTTCTCCGATCATGCGCTGCAAATGGGCGCGGACGGCGGTCGCGGCCACCGCATTGCCGTTTTCCCCGGACACGGCCACCGAAAAGAAGTGCTTCAGTTCGTGGGTACCGCGGGGTGTGTGAACGTACTTGTTGGTCGTTGCTCTCGAGACCGTTGACTCGTGGACGCCGACCGCTTCGGCAATCTCGCGCTGCAGCAGCGGCTTCATGGCCACATCGCCACGCCGAAAAAAATCGGACTGGCGCTCGACGATCGTCTCGGTGACCGCGAGCAGGGTCTGATTGCGCATTTCCAGGCCGCTGATCAGCCAGCGCGCCTCCTGCAGTCGATCCTGCAGATACTTCTTGTCCTCGCCCTTGCTCTTGCGCACCAGATCGGTGTAGAGCGTGTTCAGGCGCAGACCCGGATCATTGTCGGGATTCAGGCTGACCCGCCAGCCCTCGCCGCGCGGGTGAACGTAAACGTCCGGGATGATGTAGTTTTCCTCGCCCGATCCGAAGCGGCTGCAGGGATGCGGATTCAGCGTTCGGATGAGTGCGATCGCGACCTCGACGTCGTCCGCGTCGAAGCCGCTGGCGCGAGCCAGCAGCCGGGTATCCTGGCGAGCCAGGGTGTCGAGGTGGTGATCGACGATATAGCGGGCCAGCCCCAGACCCGGCGAATTGGCCGGACGGGCATTGAGCTGAACCAGAAGACATTCCCGAAGGTCGCGGCAGGCCACACCGACCGGCTCGAAATGCTGGACGCGCTCGAGCACCGCCGCGATTTCCTCGGTCGAGACCAGATACTCCGGCGCCAATGAAGCACGCAAGGCATCCAGATCGTCATTCAGGTAGCCGTCTTCGTCCAGGGCGTAGATGATCGCGCGGGCGATTGCCTCGTCGGTTTCGCTGAAGCCGGACAGGTTGGCCTGCCAGAGCAGGTGCTGCTGCAGAGATTCGTCGGCACGGTCGCTGATGAACTCGTCGTAGCGCGGCGCTTCGCGCGCGACCGAGAACCCTTCAGGCAATTCGTCCATCCCGAAGTCATCGTCGAACTCCTGCTCGCGCTCTTGTTCGACGTCTGTGGATTCGGCCTCGCTTCCAGCCTCGTCGCTGCGCTCCAGCAGCGGGTTGGACTCGAGAATATCGCGGATGTGGTCTTTGAGCTCGAGTCGATTGAGCTGCAGCAGCGCGATGGCCTGACGCAGTTGGGGGGCCAGTTTGAGTTTCTGACCCAGCTTGAGCTGAAGACGGGCTCCCTGTCTCATGACCTCATTCTAAGCACAGCGCAATTCTCGTGCCAGAACATATTTCCAGGCTCAGCCGGTGTGCTTGCCAACGGTCCAACCGCCACGTTCGAGAATCCGCTCACCGAGCGCCTTCGGCGCTTCTTCCAGCTCGGTGGCCATCGAGTCGTTCCAGCGATTGAGAAAGCCGTAGAGGCAGACTGCGGCGAGCAGCTCGACGATCTGCTCGTCGCTCCAGTGCGCTTTCAGCGCCAGCATCAACGCTTCGTCGACGACGTTGGGCACGCTGCCCGCCGCCATCGCGAAGTCCAGCGCGACACGCTCGGCCTCGGAGTACAGATCGCTGTCGCGATAGTCCCAGATCGCCGCCAGCTTGGCGTCGGGCACCCCGCTGATGCCAGCCGCGATCAGCGAGTGCGCCTCGCAATAGCGACAGCCGGCGGCGCGACTCGCAAAGTGCGCCAGCAAGCGCTTGAAACCGGGATCCACGCTCCCCTCGGGGTCCATGACGGCGGAAGTGAGCTGTCCGAACGCCCGGACAATGGCCGGGCGACGCTGCATCGTCAGCAGGCTGTTGGGGACAAAACCGAGGATGTCGGTGAAATGCCTGAAGGTTTCGGCCAGCTCGGGACTGGTTTCGGGAGGAAGCGGGGTCAGATGGGGCATCGTCGTTGGCTCGGATTGGATTCCGGGGAGGATAACGCTTTATGCAAGGAGGTCCCGGATCGAGTCCGGCATGGCGCTTCGCGTCAGTTTCCGGTTTCCGCAATCGACATCGAAATCGGCTCCCCGGGCTCTTGTCCGGACAGACCTTAGCGGTTCCGGGATACCGGTGACAAGCTCGGCATGGCGGGGCGTCTGCGATAATCACCGATCGCCTTTCGCCGGAGCGCGGTTTGATGGAATGGCTGAGTTGGGAACTGCTTCGTTATCCCGGTTGGATCCTGGCGTTCGCGCTGGTCGTGGTCGGCCTGGCGGGGACGATTCTGCCGGCACTGCCCGGCCCGCCGCTCTTGCTGCTCGGGCTGGTGTTGATGGCCTGGCTGGACGGATTCGTCCAGGTATCGGTGCTGACCCTCGTCTGGCTGGGTCTGCTGGCGATCCTGTCGGTCGTGATCGACTTTCTCGCCACGGCGGAGGGTGCCCGTCGCTTCGGGGCCGGACGCCACGCGATCCTCGGCGCTACGATCGGCCTTCTGGTGGGACTGTTCTTCGGCCTGCCGGGTCTGATTTTCGGGCCGTTCATCGGTGCCGTCGCCGGTCACCTGTTGAGCCGCGCCAATTTCGACAGCTCCGTGCGCGCCGGCGTCGGTGCCAGCCTCGGCGTTGTCGCGGGTACGGTCGCCAAGGTCGTGGTCGCGGTGATCATGCTGGCCTGGTTCACCCTGGCCTGGCTACTCTGACTCGGCCAAAGCCGAGCAGACCCGCCTTCCGGCTAGAAATCCCAATCGAAATTCAAATCGAAATCGCAGTCGAAATCGGCCGCCAGCATTCCGACGCAACGAGCCTGCCCCCATCCCGCCATCCCGGTCGGACCGAAGCACGGGCCTGCGGCCCTCTTGTCAGCCCGGTCGGACCGAAGCACGGGCCTGCGGCCCTCTTGTCATCCCGGCCGGACCAAGGCACGGGCCCCTCTTGTCATCCCGGCCGGAGCACGGCCCAGGCCTGCCCCCCTTCTGTCATCCCGGCCGGAGCGCAGCGGAGAGCCGGGATCTCCAGCTCGATGGCTTCGTTGTGGCTGATCGAAAACCTCGATTTCCGGGATCCCGGATCAAGTCCGGGATGACAGATGGTCTGGCCGTGACTGGAAAGTCCGAATGAGGTCCGGGATGTCATGGCGCAGGAGTTTCCGGCAGGCCACGCCGGGTGTGGCAGAACTAACGCCGCCGGGCAGCGGCCAGCAGCTGTTCGATGCGCTGGCCCGACTCCGATGAGGTGTCGTGCAGGAACTTCAGGCTCGGGGTCAGACGCAGGCGGATTCGCTTGCCGAGCTGGTGCCGGACGCGGCCGGCATGTTCATTGAGGAAGCGAACGATGTCCGCTGCGCGTTCGATTTCGAGTACGGCGACATAGACACGGGCGTGCGACAGGTCGCGCGCGACCTCCACGTCGGTCAGACTGATCAGGCCCGGAGGCAACTCATACTCGAACTCGTGCTGCAGAATATCGGCCAGTTCGCGGCGCAGCAGCCCGGCGACGCGCTCGGCACGGGGGACACTCATGCGTCTTCCAGAGTCCGCTGAACCTCGACCCGCTCGAAGCATTCGATCTGGTCGCCGGCCTTGACGTCGTTGTACTGTTTCACGCCGATACCGCATTCGGTTCCGGCCTGTACCTCGCTGACGTCATCCTTGAAGCGGCGCAGCGATTCCAGCTCGCCTTCGAAGATCACGACATTGTCGCGCAGCACGCGGATCGGGTTGGCCCGTTTGACCGTGCCCTCGACCACCAGGCAGCCGGCGATCGCCCCGAGCTTGGAGGAACGGAACACGTCCTTGACTTCGGCAAGACCGATGATCCTCTCCTTGGTCTCGGTGCCCAGCAGCCCGGAGATCGCCTTCTTGATGTCGTCGATGGCGTCGTAGATCACGCTGTAGTAGTTGAGGTCGAGATCGGCTTCCTGAATCGTCTTGCGTGCCGCAGCATCGGCGCGAACATTGAAGCCGATGATCACCGCGCCGGAGGCCTGGGCCAGGCTGGCGTCGGAATCGGTGATACCACCCACCCCGGACGCCACGACGTTGACCTTGATTTCGTCATTGGACAGGCGCGTCAGCGCGTCGCGCAGGGCTTCCACCGAACCCTGTACATCGGCCTTGATCACGAGGTTGACGCTCTGGGTCTCACCCGAAGCACCCTCGCCCATCTGCTCGAACAGATTCTGCAGCTTGGCTGCCTGCTTCTCGGCCAGACGACCTTCGCGCGAGGACTGCTTGCGCTGTTCGGCAGCTTCGCGCGCCTTGCGCTCGTCGGCCACGCTGATCACTTCGTCGCCGGCATTGGGAACACCGGACAGGCCGAGCACTTCGGCCGGAATCGAGGGCCCGGCCGCGTCGATCGCCTGACCGGCCTCGTCGAACATCGCCCGCACTCGCCCGTACTGTTCTCCGGCCAGAATCATGTCGCCGCGCTTGAGCGTACCGTCCTGAACCAGAATGGTGGCGACAGGTCCGCGTCCCTTGTCGAGGGACGATTCCACCACCACGCCCCGGCAGCGGCGCTCCGGAACCGCCTTCAGCTCCAGTAGTTCGGCCTGCAGCAGGATGGCTTCGAGCAGCGCGTCGATGCCCTGGCCGGTCATCGCGGAAACCGGCACGAAGATCTCTTCGCCGCCGTAATCCTCCGGAACCACTTCTTCGGCCGACAGTTCGGCCTTGACCCGGTCCAGATCCGCCTCGGGCTTGTCGATCTTGTTGACGGCAACGATCAGCGGTACCTTCGCGGCCCGAGCGTGCTGAATGGCCTCCTTCGTCTGGGGCATGACGCCGTCATCGGCCGCGACCACCAGAACCACGATATCGGTCGCCTGGGCGCCGCGCGCCCGCATCGCGGTGAACGCAGCGTGGCCCGGGGTATCGAGGAAAGTCACGACCCCGTTGTCGGTCTGGACGTGGTAAGCGCCGATATGCTGGGTGATGCCGCCATGCTCGCCCGCAGCCACCTTGGCCCGACGGATGTAGTCGAGCAGGGAAGTCTTGCCGTGGTCGACGTGGCCCATCACGGTGACCACCGGCGGACGGCTGCTCTGCTCGCCGGCTTGCTCGTCTTCCGAGACCAGTTCGGCCTCGATATCCTTTTCTTCGGCGGCCCGCGCCTCGTGGCCCATTTCCTCGACCACGAGGATCGCGGTTTCCTGATCGAGCGGCTGATTGATCGTGACCATCGTGCCCATGTTCATGAGGGCCTTGATCAGGTCACCGGCCTTGACGGCCATCAGTTTGGCCAGCTCACCGACCGTGATGGTCTCCGGAATCTCGATTTCCCGCTTGACCGGTGCGGTCGGCTTCTGGAAGCCGTGTTCGGTCGGGGCCGACGAGGTCAGACGGGCTTTCCGCTTGGGCTTGCGTCTCTTGGACTTCGGCGAGACGTGGAGCTCCTCGCGCCCGTAGCGGGTGGAACCCTCGCCACGCTTCGAGTCCTTGCCGCCGACGCCACGGCGCTTGCGCTCGGCTTCCTTCTCGGCGGCCTGGCGCGCGACCTTGGCCTCGACCCGGGCCTGAGCCTCGGCCAGGGCTCGATCTTTCTCCTCCTGCTCCCGACGCTCTTTTTCTTCGGCCTCGCGCCGGCGCTGCTCCTCGGCCTCCTCGCGCTCGCGCTCGGCGGCCTCCTGGCGACGGCGCTCGGCTTCCTCCTGTTCCTGCCGCTCGGCCTCCTCGCGCGCCTGCCGGGCTTCCTCGAGTGCCCTGGCCGCCGCTTCGCGCTCGGGATCGCTGGATTCCTGTTCCGTAATCGTCCGACGCTTGACGTAGGTCCGCTTCTTGCGCACTTCGACGTTGACCGTGCGCGACGGTGCCGCTCCCCGCGAGCGCGGTCCGCGACCCGCGCCACCGGCCGGGACCTTGATTTCACTCAGGGTCTTGCGCTTGAGCGTCACCTTGCGCGGCCCGCTCTGGTCTTCCACTTCACCCTTGCCATGGCTGGTGCGCAGGTAGGCCAGGAGCTTTTTCTTGTCGTCATTGGTCACCGCCGCCGTCGGATCGCTGACCTTGATCCCTGCGTCGTTGAGCTGAGCAAGCAGGCGCTCGACGTCGACGCCCAGTACTTCAGCCAATTGTGAGACGGTGACTTGCGACATCTCGATATCCTTAAGATTCGGTTACGGTTAGTCTTCAGGTGAACCAGTGGGCCCGGGCTTTCATGATCAGCTCAGCGGCCAGTTCCGGCTCGAGACCCTTGACCTCTTCGAGTTCATCGACCGCGCACTCGGCCAGGTCATCCCGACTGACGATGCCCTGCTCGGCGAGCCGGAAGGCGATCGCTTCGGTCATGCCTTCGAGGTCCAGGAGATCCTGTTCGGGGCGGTGCTCATCGAGCTGCTCTTCCGAGGCGATCATCTGCGTCAGCAAGGCATCGCGGGCCCGCTGACGGAGCTCGGCAACGATTTCTTCGTTGAATTCCTCGATCGCCAGCAGCTCGGATTCCGGCACATAGGCCACTTCCTCGACGTTGGTGAAGCCTTCCTGAACCAGGATGCTGGCCAGCTCTTCATCAACGTCCAGCTTGGTCTTGAACATTTCGAGTACTGCGCGCGACTCGGCCTCGCTCTTCTGTTCGGCCTCCTCGACGGTCATCACGTTGAGTGACCATCCGGTCAGTTCGGCCGCAAGGCGAACGTTCTGGCCGCCGCGACCGATCGCCTGACTGAGGTTGTCTTCCTCGACCGCGATATCCATGCTGCGCGAGTCCTCGTCGACGACGATCGAGGTGACCTCGGCCGGTGCCATCGCGTTGATCACGAACTGCGCTGGATTCTCGTTCCAGAGGATGATGTCGATGCGCTCTCCGGCCAGTTCATTCGACACCGCCTGCACCCTCGAACCGCGCATACCGACGCAGGCACCGATCGGATCGGTCCGATCGTCGAGCGCGTGCACAGCGATCTTGGCGCGACGCCCCGGATCGCGCGCAGCGCCCTTGATCTCGATCAGATTCTGGCCGATCTCGGGCACTTCGAGCTGGAAGAGCTGGATCAGGAATTCGTTCATCGTGCGGCTGACGAACAACTGCGGCCCACGCTGGTCGGGGCGCACTTCGTACAGATAACCCCGAAGACGGTCGTGCATGCGCGGGTTTTCACCGGGGATGGTGTGGCGGGACGGCACGAAGGCCTTGGCATTTTCGCCGAGATCGAGCACGATGCCGCCGCGCTCGGTGCGTTCGACCTTGCCGTGGACGAGTTCACCGACCCGATCCTTGAAGGCTTCGACCACCTGCTCGCGCTCTGCCTGGCGCACCCGCTGAACGATGACCTGCTTGGCCGCCTGGGCCGCGATCCGGCCGAACTCGGGCGGCTCCATCGATTCCTCGATGAAATCTCCGACCTCCAGCTCGGCGTCGTGCTCGCGCGCGTCGGTCAGGCGAATCTGGCGCGAATCGGTTTCGAATTCGACATCCTCGGTATCTTCGTCGGGAAGCACCTCCCAGCGGCGGAACGCTTCGTAGTCGCCGGTCTTGCGATCGATCGCAACCCTGACGTCGATGTCTTCCGTATGCCGACGTTTGGCCGCGGAGGCCAGCGCCGCCTCGATCGCCTCGAAGATCGTCTCCTTGTCCAGGCCCTTTTCGTTCGAAACGACTTCGACGACCTGAAGAATTTCCTTGCCCTTGCTCATCGCTTTGCTTCGTCCGCTAGTTCTTGCCCACGATAACTGTCGTCATACCATTCCGTTGGCCGATCGCTCGGCCAGCAGTGCATCGAGGTCCGGTGCCAGCCGGGCCTTGTCAATCCCGGCAATTTCCAGACACCATTCCTTGCCGTCGACATCCAACCACACCTGCTCGTCTTCGACGCGCACGATGCGGCCCTTGAATTTCCGGCGACCTTCCTGAGGAGCATGCATTCGAACCGCCGCCGTCTCGCCCACGAAGCGCCGGAAATGTTCAGCACAAAACAGCGGCCGCTCGACGCCCGGAGAAGACACCTCCAGGGTGTATTGCTCCCGGATCGGCTCCTCGACATCGAGCACGGCCGACACTTCCCGGCTGACCGTTTCGCAGTCGTCGACTCCGACGCCTGACTCGGGGCGGTCTATGTAGATGCGCAGCAGTCGATTCTTGGGGTTCGGCGAATATTCGACGCCGACGAATTCATACCCCAAATCCTCGATCACCGGACCCAGCAGTTCTTCAAGCCTCTCGGTCGCGGCCATGAGCTTGGATGACAATCTCCTTGTGACGCCGCGGCGGCACGCTGAAAACAAGTGACGCCGACCCGGCACCCCGAAAACAAAAAAAGCCCCTTTTAACCAGGGGCTTTTTTCTTCAATACCTGAAACCTGGTAGCGGGGGCAGGATTCGAACCTGCGACCTTCGGGTTATGAGCCCGACGAGCTGCCAGACTGCTCCACCCCGCAATCGAGCCGTTAATTATAGACCCGCGATTCCAGCCGGTCAAGTCGATCTTGCCGTCGAGGGCGTGGTCCCGGCGAAGCCGTTATGCTTGCCTGAAGGTCTCAACACCTATCCAGCCATACTAATACCTTCATAAGTATTGCCTCATTCAGCTTGTCTCTCGGCGGTTGCATGACTTTCATGGCGCTCTTCGAAGGCCCCGGAAGTCTTCACCGCCGGGGCCGCCCTGCGTCCGGTGAGCGACTAGCACCACGACAATCACCCTTACACAACGAATATCCTGAATACCCCGCAGGTCGACCCCGAGGCCTTCGCCCGGTCATCTTCAATCGAGTTCGCCGGGGATCTCGAGGGACAGCTGTTGATGACGGACGGGATGCTCGACGACAATGTCTTCTACCAGGACGTGGTGCGTCTTGCGCAGCGTCTGATCGACCTCGAAAAGGGCGACCGGGAACTGGCCTCCTATCCGCTGGAAGGTCATGGATTTCGCCGCTCGTCCAGCTGGCGCGATCAGTATCAGCGTATCCTTGATCCGTTTGAAACAACGATTGGAGAGTGAATCGACATGAACGTCTTGATCACCGGCAACAGCAGCGGCTTTGGGCTGGGCCTGACCGAAGCCCTGATGGAGCGCGATGCCATCGTCTGGGGCATGAGCCGACGCGGCTGTCCGTTGAAGTCCAGATTCGACGACGCCATACGCGACCGCCGGCAGGACCTGGCCATCCTCAACGCCCTCGACGAAAGCCTCGATCGATTGCTGTCAGACTGCCTCCGGCTCGATCTGGTGGTCCTCAATGCGGGCGTACTGGGTCGCATCCAGGAAATCTCGAATACCGATGTGCACGACCTCGAGCACATGATGCGCATCAATGTCTGGGCCAACAAGCTCATTCTCGACTGGCTGATCGACCAGCAGCTGCCGGTCGAGCAGGTGGTCGCGATTTCCTCCGGCGCGGCCGTCAACATGAGCTACGGCTGGGGCGGCTACTCGCTGTCGAAGGCGGCGCTGAACAACCTCATCCAGCTCTACGCGCACGAAATGCCCGACACCCATCTGACCGCCTACGCCCCCGGACTGATCGAGACCGGGATGCAGGACTATCTGTGCGACGAGGTCGACAGCGACGAGTTTCCGTCGGTGCAGAAGCTCAAGGACGCGCGCGGAACCGATTCGATGCCCGGCCCGCGCGAAGCGGCGGATCGGCTGCTGGATCTGCTGGACGATCTGCGCAATGACCATGAATCGGGCAGCTTTGTCGACGTGCGCAATCTGGACTGATGCGGTGTCCGGTTTCGCTCGCGCTTTGCGTATGAACCCCTGACTCGACGCTAATCCCGGAGCAGACCAAGCATGGACTTCAAGATCGGACAGATTCTCGGATTGATGGGCCGGACGATGCCGTTCCTGGTCTTTCGTTTCATCATCTACTTCGCCATCACCCTGACCTATATCCTGGTCACCGGCGTCGGTGCCGGCATCGGCTGGGGCGTCGGCCGGATCGCCACCGAAGATCCCGCCGGCTTTTCGATGTGGGGCGGCATCATCGGATTCGGTCTGGTGTCGGCGGTGGCCTATTTCCTGCGCGAATACCTGCTTTACATGGTCAAGGCCGGACACATCGCGGTGCTGGTCGAGCTGATGGAGGGCAAGGAGCTGCCCCAGGGACGCGGTCAGATCGATCATGCCCAGAAGATCGTGCGCGAGCGCTTCGTCGAATCCTCGGTACTGTTCGGTGTGGATCAGCTGATCAAGGCCGTGCTCAAGGCCTTCAACCGGGTCTTCTTCAGCATCGCCAATTTCTTGCCGATCCCCGGCCTGCAGGCCATAGCCGGGTTCCTCAACACGATCGTGACCCTGTCGCTGACCTACCTCGACGAGGTCATCCTCGCCTACAACATCAAGACCCGTTCGAACAATCCCTGGGAATCGAGCCGGACCGCGCTGGTGCTCTACGCGCAGAACTACAAGGCGTTTCTGAAGAATGCCTTCTTCCTGGCTTTCCTGGTCTGGGGGCTGACCTTCCTCGTCTTTCTGGTCATTCTCGGACCGGTCCTCGCCGTCGTCTCCTTCATCCCGGCCGTGGCCGGCCCGCTGACCCTGATCATCGCCCTGGTCATGGCCTGGGGTATCAAGCAGGCCGTGATCGAGCCGATCGCGATGACCGCCCTGATGCAGGTCTTCTTCAAGGTCACCGAGGGCCAGGAGCCCAATCGGGAGTGGGAGGGGAAACTCGACAGCGCGTCGAAGAAGTTCGGCGAACTCAAAGGCAAAGCGGCCGACTGGGAGCGTCAGCACGGAAGCTCTGCGCCGAAAACCGATGAACCGCCCCGGGGCGGTGCGCCGGCTACGGGCTGAACGAGAACGAGACCGGGCCCGCCGTCACGGCGGGCTCTCGAACCGATCCGCAAACAGTTCGTCCCGCGTCGAACCGAAAAACCAGGCCGTCGAAACGGGCCAGGCCCCGGCGCGGTTCAATCATCCGTCCGAGTGGCAGATCGACGAAGCCGGGGCGCTGGACGACGGAACGTCCTAATTCGTGATGGAGTACTTCGAGGGCAGCACGATCGCCAGGTACCGCTCGCAGCGAAATCTGACGATCGTCGAGCGGATCGGGCTGATGCGCAAGGTCTGCCAGGACATCGCCCACGCCCACCAGAAAGGCGTGCTGCACTGCGATCTCGAGCCCTCCGGCATCGTGGTCACCGAACTCGACGGCGTCGCCCCGCCGAAGATCATCGACTTCCGCCTGGCCCGGGCGCTCGATCGCGGACTGGCCGAAGGCTACCTGATCGGAACGATCGCCAATCTGACCCCGGAGCAGGCCGACGAACGGCCAGTCCGGACATCCGGACCGACGTCCACGCGCTCGGCATCATCCTGTTCGAACTGCTGGCGGTGGGCGTCCGCGAAGCGACCTGGCGAGCGATGCCGATCGGGGACCCGATGATCTGCAGGCAATGCTGGCGCGAGCGCCCACGATCGAACTTCCGGCCCGTCCGGCTGAAGGCCGCGAGACGGTCTGCAAGGCCTCAGAACCCGGTGTCTGCCTGCTGCAGGAACTCGAGGTGATGCGTCTGTCCGCCGCACTCGGCGACCCTCGGGATCCGGGACGGCGGGCCGACGAACTCGAATGGGTCCGGCAGCTGCACCCCCGCCCACTTTTCCCGCGGTCTGGCCGACTGGCTGGCCTACCGTTGCGGGCCGGATACTGCATCGCGCGAACGACTGCGCAACGAGGAGCTGGCCTGGTGCTCGATGTCGAACCGAGCGCGCTCAGCATCATCCAGCAGCGCATCGCCGCCGACCTCCGCGCGAACGACTGATCAGACTAGCGCTTTCAGAGCGCAGCGCCAGGGCAGCGAGGCATTGCGCTGGCGGGACGGAAAATCGGCCAGCGCTGCAAGGCAAGCGAAATCGCCGAGACACTCCGGCCTGTCCGGAGACCCGCCGGCGATGAGGCATTCGAACTGCTCGAAACCGCTCTCGACCCCCGCGCGATCGTGACCGGGCAACCACTCGGTGAGCAACGAGGCGCAGGCCCGGGTCACGGCGCAGGCCTCACCGGAGAAACCGGCCGCCCTGATCCGTTCGTCCTCGACCCGCAGCTCGAACAGCAGATCGTCTCCGCACAGCGCATCGTGACCGCGCGCTGAGTGGGTCGCGCCTAAGAGCGGCCCGAAGTTTCGCGGCTGACGGTTGTGGTCGAGAATGAGCTGTTGGTAGAGCCGGTCGAGCGCCATCGGGGCATTCTACGGCAGCGTCGGGCAAGAATACGCTCTGCCCTCAAAGCAGCATGCTGCGAGCCTTCTCCAGCGCATCCAGAAAAACGTCGATCTCGCTGCGCAGATTGTAGGGCGCGAAGGACACGCGCGCCGTGGCCGGCACGTCGAAGAACTGCATCACCGGCATCGCGCAGTGATGCCCGGTCCGGATCGCCACGCCATAGTGATCGACGATCGTGCCGATGTCGTTGGGATGGGCGCCTTCGAGGGTGAAGGAGATGACCGGACCCTTCTCCCGGGCGGTCCCGATGATGGTCAGTCCGTCGACCGCCTGCATTCTTTCGGTCGCGTAATCGAGCAATCGCTGTTCCTGCCGAACGATGCCCTCGTAGCCGAGCTCGTCCAGAAATTCGACCGCCTTGCCGAGCCCGATCGCGCCGGCGATGTTGGGCGTCCCGGCCTCGAACTTGTGCGGCAGCTCACTGAAGCTCGTGCCCTCGAAGCTGACCCGATCGATCATCTCCCCGCCACCCTGCCACGGCGGCATCGCCTCGAGGATCGATTCCCTGGCCCACAAAGCGCCGATCCCGGTTGGCCCGTACATCTTGTGGGCCGACAGACAGTAGAAATCGCAGTCCAGCGCCTGGACGTCGACCTTCAGGTGCGGCGTGGCCTGGGCACCGTCGATCAGCACCGGAACGTCGTGCGACCTCGCGATCCGGCAGACCTCGGCGGCCGGGTTGATCGTGCCCAGCGCGTTGGACACGTGCACCATGCCGATCAATCGGGTGCGCTCGTTGATCATCGCGGCCAGCTCGTCGACAAGCAGCTCACCGCGATCGTTGATCGGCGCGACCTTGAGCACCGCGCCGGTCTGCTCGCACAGAAGCTGCCAGGGCACGATGTTCGAGTGGTGTTCCATGTGCGTGATAAGGATTTCATCGCCCGCCTTCACCCGAGGCCGCAAGAACGCCTGGGCGACCAGGTTGATCGACTCGGTCGTGCCGCGAGTGAACACCACTTCGCGAATGCTGCTGGCGTTGAGCAGGCGACGGACCGATTCACGCGCCCCCTCGAAGGCCTCGGAGGCCTCGACCGACAACTGGTGCACGCCCCGGTGCACGTTGGCGTTGTAGCGACGATAGAAATCATCCATCGCCTCGATGACGCAGTTGGGCCGCTGTGCGGTCGCGGCATTGTCGAGGTAGACGAGCGGCTTGCCGTGGACCTCGCGCTCCAGAACCGGAAATTCGGAGCGCAAACGCATGACGTCGAGCTGATCCCTCACCATGATTTCGTCTGCCAGTTCCATCGGTTCCCAACCTCTTTCAAGAAAAATCGAATATCGTCGTCGACCGCCTGTTCGAACCAGAACCCTTGCCCCGGCGAGGCGGACAGACTGAACTCACAAGGCCGACTGCAAGCGCTCGAGCACCCAGCCGCGGATGGCCGCGTTGTACAGACCTTCCAGCGGCGCGGCGGCGAAGCCATACTTCAGAAGCGCGTTGGCCTCTTTGGCTGGCAGGCCGCGAGAACGCAGGTAGAACAAGGCATCGTCATCAAGCTGACCGATCGTCGCGCCGTGGGACGCCGTTACATCTTCCGAATAGATCTCCAGTTCCGGCTTGACGTTGATCCGGGCCGAATCGCTCAGAAGCAGACTCGCCGTATTCAGATCCGAATGGCTGTCATCGCTGTCTGCGTGGATATGGATGCGGCCGTTGAAGACGCCGACACCGGTGCCGCCGGCCAGCAGGCGGAAGTTCTCGCGGCTGTGCGTCTGCCCGGTGCAGTGGTCGATCGCGGTGTGGTAATCGACGTGCTGCCTTGAATCGAGCACGACGGTGCCGTCGATTTCACCGCGGGCACCGGCTTCGGTCAGGAACACGCTCAGATCCTGGCGGGCGAGGCGCGCCCCGGTATCGACGACCGCCGCCCGGTACTCGGCATCACGCCGAACGTCGACGCGGGTCCGACAGACCCGGACGGTTTCGCCGCCGCCGCGCGCCATGACGTGATTCAGGACCGCGGCCGCGTCGAGCTCGATGTCGCAGACCGTATTGATCAGACCTTCCCCGGCGTACCGGTGTACTTCGATGAGTTCGGCCCGGGCGTTGGCTCCGAGCTCGATCAGCAGTCGGGGATGGACCGCCGCCGCGAAATCGCTCGCCGTGGTGAACGCGAGCACCAGCGGACGCTCGAGCTCGGTGTCGATACGCAGCTTCCAGGCCTGGTCGAATCGGGCCAGATTCAGCCAGGCAAAGGCATCTTCGCGCCCGCCGTAGGAAACCGCCGCCAGATCCGCGCGGCTGGCTGGCGATAGCGTGACGCCGGCGGGCAGATCGAGATCCGCTTCGTTGAGCAAGCCGTTGTCGAAGTGCAGATAGTCGGCGGCAAACGGCAGGTCCGGCGCGGCCGAGGCCGACGCGGCCTGTGGCTGGAAATCCCGCTTCTCGAGGAGCCGGATCGGGGTGTATTTCCAGGCCTCGGTCTTGAGATTCGGGAAACCGTGCTGCATCAGAGCGCGCTGAGCGGCCCGGCGGAGGTCGCTGAAATCGTCTTCGGCCAGCGCCGATTCAGGAGCAAGTCGTTCGGCCAGTTCCGTCATCGCCTTCAGGCCTCGACCGCTTCGGCTTTCAGGTCGGTATAGCCTTCCCGCTCGAGCCGCTTGGCCAGTTCCTTGCCTCCGGATTCGATGATCCGGCCGCCGGACAGAACGTGAACGTGGTCCGGCGTCAGGTAATCGAGCAGGCGCTGATAATGCGTGATCACGACAAAACTGCGGCTTTCGTCGCGCAGGCGATTGATACCGTCCGCGACGAGCTTGAGCGCATCGATGTCGAGGCCGGAATCGGTCTCGTCCAGTATCGCCAGCTTGGGCTGCAGCACGGCCATCTGCACGATCTCGTTGCGCTTCTTCTCGCCGCCCGAAAACCCTTCGTTGACCGCGCGTTTGAGCAGAGCCTCGTCCATCTTGAGCTGCTTGAGCGATTCACGGACCGTCTTCAGAAACGTCATCGAATCGACTTCCTCTTCGCCGCGCGCCTTGCGCTGGGCGTTGAGCGCGGCGCGCAGGAAATAGGCGTTGTTCACGCCCGGAATCTCGACCGGATACTGAAACGCGAGAAACAAGCCGGCAGCCGCGCGTTCATCGGGCGCCATCGGGTCGAGGTCCTGACCGTCGAACTCGACCGAGCCGTCGGTGATGTCGTAGCCATCGCGACCAGCCAGCGCATATCCGAGCGTCGACTTGCCCGACCCGTTCGGGCCCATGATCGCGTGCAGCTCGCCCGAGCCGACCTCGAGATCGAGCCCTTTCAGGATTTCCGTGCCGCCAACGGCGACGTGAAGATTCTTGATTTTCAGCATGTTTGAGAGATGTTGGATTTCATGATTACGGTTTCCGGTTTCCGGTTTCCGGTTTCCGGTTTCCGGTTTCCGGTTTCCGGTTTTGGCAATTCTCTTTCTTGAGCCTTGAGCCTTGAGCCTTGATCCTTGAGCCTCGGACCTTGAACCTGCCTTCACCCCACCGCGCCTTCGAGCGAGATTTCCAGCAGCGCCTTGGCTTCCACCGCGAATTCCATCGGCAGTTCCCTGAATACTTCCTTGCAGAAGCCGTCGACGATCATCGCCACGGCGTCTTCTTCATCGAGGCCGCGTGACAGGCAGTAGAAAAGCTGGTCTTCGCCGATCTTGGAAGTCGTCGCCTCGTGCTCGATCCTGGCCGTTGCGTTGGCCGACTCGATGTAGGGGAAGGTATTCGCGCTGCAGGTCTTGCCGATCAGCAGGGAGTCGCACTGGGTATAGTTGCGCGCGTTGGTCGCTTTCCTGGCGACACGCACCAGACCGCGATAGCTGTTGCTGCTCTTCCCGGCCGAGATGCCTTTCGAGATGATCTTGCTGGTCGTGTTCTTGCCGAGGTGAATCATCTTGGTACCGGTGTCGGCCTGCTGGTGGTTGTGCGTCAGCGCGACCGAATAGAACTCGCCGGCCGAGCGGTCACCGCGGAGAATGCAGGACGGGTATTTCCAGGTGATGGCCGAACCCGTCTCGACCTGTGTCCAGGAGATCCGCGCATCATCCTCGCGACAGTCGCCGCGCTTGGTGACGAAGTTGTAGATACCGCCCTTGCCGTTTTCGTCGCCCGGGTACCAGTTCTGCACGGTCGAATACTTGATCCGGGCACCCTTGCGTGCCACCAGTTCGACCACCGCGGCATGCAGCTGATTCTCGTCGCGCATCGGCGCGGTGCAACCCTCGAGATAGCTGACCTCGGCACCGGGCTCGGCGATGATCAGGGTCCGCTCGAATTGCCCGGTATCACGCGCATTGATGCGGAAATAGGTCGAAAGCTCCATCGGACATCGAGTATTCTCGGGAATGTAGACGAACGAGCCATCGGAAAATACCGCCGAGTTGAGCGCGGCGAAGTAGTTGTCGCTGTACGGAACGACCGAGCCCAGGTACTCGCGTACCAGTTCCGGATGCTCCTTCACGGCCTCGGAGAAGCTGCAGAAGATGACGCCGGCTTCCTTGAGTTCCTTCTGGAACGTGGTGCCGACCGAGACCGAGTCGAAGACGGCATCAACCGCCACCCCGGCCAGGCGCGCGCGCTCGTGCAGGGGAACACCAAGCTTGTCGAAGGTCTCCAGCAGCTTGGGGTCGACTTCGTCAAGGCTCTTCGGGCGGTTCTGCTGTTTCGGTGCGGCATAGTAGTGAATCTTCTGAAAGTCGATCGCCGGAAGCTTCAGGTGCGCCCAGTCGGGCCCGACCATGGTTTGCCACTTGTGAAACGCCTGCAGTCGCCATTCGAGCAGCCACGCCGGCTCCTCCTTCTTGGCCGAAATCATCGCGATGACCTCTTCGTCGAGCCCCGCGCGGACCCGATCCGACTCGATATCGGTATAGAAGCCCGCCTTGTAGCGTTGCTGGATGACCTGCTGGACTTGTTCGACGGTTTGACTCATGACTTCTCTCAATTAGCGGTGCGTTCGACCGTTGCAGCGCCGACCGATTCGGCGGATCGGGTCTGAATGGCGATGCGCGGACTGACCGGGCGAGTCAGATCGGCCACGCTGAGCGCTTCCAGCGCGGCTTCGACCGCCACGCCGATGCGCTGCCAGTTGCCGCGCAGCTGACAATTGGGCTCGTGCGAACACAGGCCGGGCTGGAGCGCGCACTCGGTCAGCGCGATCGGCCCTTCCATGGCCCGGACGACCTCGGCCACCGACACTTTCTCGGCCTCTATGGCCAGACAGTAACCGCCCTTGACCCCGCGGATGGACTTCACGAGCCCGGCGCGTCCGAGGCTCTTGAGCACTTTGGACACGGTCGGAAGCTCCAGATGCGTCTGCTCCGCGAGCTGCCGGGCCGGGACGCAGTCGTTCGGCTGACGAGCCAGCGTGGCCATCAGCACGGTCGCGTAATCCGTCAGTTTACTGATTCGAAGCATGGGCGGCGTCCACGGTCCAGCGGGATTCACAAGGTAGTATGCGGGCAATCACTGATCAAAACAAGACCAAATTGGTCCCCGTTTGAGCGCCGCTTCGACGAAAACGCCCCGGCCGAGACTCCAGACGCGGAAATCAGGGCCGGGGCGAATGGACAATGGGTGAAATCGGATGCCACGGCCAGACCGTTGGCAGTCACGGTCACGGACGTTCCATCGATCGAATCGGCGAAAGGGGCAGCGTGAACGACCTCGCCAGGAGTTAGGGAGGCCCTGACGCGCGACAAAGTCGCATTTCGCCGTCAACAGCGCATCAAGACGTCGCTGCCTGCCAGCTGCAGCGATCCGCTATGCTGGCCCCTCCCAAGTGATCCTGATCAAGACAGTTTCGCCATGAAGGACCGTCGCCGCAGGGATGCCGAACGCTGGGCCGCAGAGGCGCTCGACTGGCCGGACTGGACATCGTCGGCGATTTCATCCGACGCCAGTTTCCGGCGCTATTTCAGGCTGAGAAGCGGCGACCGATCCTGCGTCGTCATGGACGCGCCACCGGCACGCGAACCGATCGATGCCTTCATCGACATCGCCGGACGCCTGAGTCCGCTCGTGCATGTGCCCGATATCCCTGCCTTCGACCGCGAACGCGGCTTCGTCCTCCTCGAAGACCTCGGCGACCAGCCTTTCCACCAGGTACTCGAACCCGACAACGCCGATGGATTGTTCGATGACGCCATCGCCGCGCTCATTCGCTTCCAGTCCTCGGCCAGCACGGTCGATCTGCCGGAATACGATGCCGCCCTGCTGCTCAGGGAGCTCGGTCTGTTCACCGACTGGTTCGTTGCCCGCCACTGGCAGGTCGAGCCGACGGACGCCGAGCTCGATGCCTGGGATCGGGTCTGTGCCCTGCTGATTCGCTGGGCGCTCGACCAGCCGAAGGTGTTCTGCCACCGCGACTTCATGCCGCGTAATCTCATGTTCAGCCAGCCGAATCCGGGCATCATCGATTTCCAGGACGCGGTCATCGGACCGGTGAGCTACGATCCCGTCTGCCTGTTCCGCGACGCCTTCCTGAGCTGGCCGAACGATCGGGTCGACGCCTGGCTCGAGTCCTATCGTCAGCGCGCCCGGGCTACCGGCATTCCTCTGACCGGGTCCGCCGCGCTTTGGCGCCGCACCTGCGACTTCATCGGCGTGCAGCGCCACCTGAAAGTGCTCGGCATCTTCGCCCGCATTCGCTATCGGGACGGCAAACCGCAATATCTAGAGGACAGGCCACGCTTCTTCGCCTACCTGCAAAGCGCTATCGAGCGCAACCCGGAACTGGCCGAGCTCGAGGGCCTGCTGAACGCCTGGCACGGACGGGCTATCCGGTCAAGCCATTCTGACTAGCCGGCTCGGTTGTCGGTACGACCACTCGATCCCGGCCGGCATGCTTGGCCTCGTAGAGCGCCGAATCGGCCCGGCCGATCAGGCCATCCCAGGTTTCATCCGGGGCCGTCCACTGGACGACACCGAAACTGGCGGTCAGCTTGAATGCGTCGGAAGCCACGGCAGTCGCGGCATCGGCGAGGCGCGAGCGAATGCGCTCCGCGACCTGTGTCGCCTGCGCGACGGTAGCGCGCGGCAGCACGATGATGAACTCCTCGCCGCCGAGCCGGAAGGCTGAGTCCGAATCCCGGAGCACTCCTTCGAGCCGCTCGGCCACGGACTTCAGGATCGCATCGCCGGTCTGGTGCCCGAAGTCGTCATTGAAGCGCTTGAAATGGTCGATATCCAGGAGAATCACCGAAAGCGGCTCACCGTCCCGACGTGACTCTGCAATGGCCTGCTCCGAGAACTCCGCGAGCGAGAGACGATTGTGCAGACCGGTCAGCGGATCCTTTCGCGCCATCGACATGACTTCGATCTCCTTTTCGCGGAACAGCATGACCGTCAGAGCCATCGTCACGACGAAAATGAACACCAGATGGAGCAGAAAGGCCGCAAGCTGGAAAGGGTCCTCGACGAAGGAGCTGGTCAGGGCGGGGCTGATCACCGCATAGCCCAGTCGCGCGGTCAGAAACGCCGCGAACAGGATCAGCGGCAATGCCGCGGCCAGATGAAAGCGGCGCAACAGCGGATCGTGAGCCCGCCACAGCATCCAGCCGGCTAGCACGTCGGCCAGGATATACCAGCCCGAGTTCAGGATCACTCGAAGGCGCAGGCTCTCACGAACTTCCGGAACGAAAACGGACGCCAGGATGATCGACGCAACCCCAAGCACCACGAGCAGGTTCATGGGACGCCGCCCGAGATAACTCTGCACACCCAGCAGGATGAATCCGTGACCGAACCCGATCAGGGCATTGGCCGAAGTCACCGCGACCCAGGCCGGTACCGGCACATCGAGCGTCTGCATCAGATGACCCGCCAGATAGCCCGACCCGAAACTCAGCCCGGCCGCGGCCCAGTAGAGCACGGCCCGGGTCCGCATCCCGGCGAAGTAGATGCCGAGTAGCGTTGCTCCCATCAAAAAGCCGCTGACGCTCGACACGAAAGCCACCGTGCGAACGTCCAGCATCAACAATTCAGTCATTTTGCCTCCCCACGAAGCCAGCCGCCAATAGTGCGTCATGTGACGTCAGTATTGCAAGCCTCGAACCGCCCGGCCCCGGCGACGCCGTCCGTGTCGATCGGCCAGCTTTGCAGTAGGCTTCCCGCAATGGCCGAACAAACTCAACGTCGATGCGCGCGATGATTCTGGCCGCCGGTCGCGGCGAAAGACTCCGTCCGCTCACCGACCGGTGCCCGAAACCGCTGATCGAGGTCGGCGGCAAACCACTGATTACGCGCCACATCGAAAACCTGGCCGCGGCGGGGGTGACTGCGCTGGTCATCAATCTCGGCTGGCTCGGCGATCGGATTCGTGGACATCTCGGCTCCGGCGAAGCACTGGGCGTCGATATCGCCTACTCGCAGGAACCGCCCGGCGCCCTGGAAACCGCCGGCGGCATCGTTCAGGCCCTGCCGCTGCTCGGAGCGGAACCCTTCCTGGTCGTCAGCGCCGACGTGCTCAGCGACTACCGGTATCGACGCCTGGTCAATCGACGACCGCCCGGGCTGGCCCATCTGGTCATGGTCGACAACCCGCCGCACCACCCCGCCGGAGACTTCGCGCTTCGTCGCGATCGGCTCGTCCGGAACGGAGAGCGGCGCCTGACCTACAGCGGAATCGGCGTGTTCCGGCCCGAAATGTTCGACGACCTCGAACCCGGTCGACGCGCGCTGCGCCCGGTACTCGACCGGGCGATCGAAGACGGGCGGTTGAGCGGCGAGCACTACCCCGGCCTGTGGATGGACATTGGTACGCCGGAGCGACTGGCTTCGGCACGGACGCACGAATGGAACGAGCAATAATTCTTTGTCTTTCACAGCCGTTCGTCCTATGCTCTCGGGGGCCTGAATGTGTCCACGCGCCTGCACCGGACTTGACAAGTGTACTACTGTTGTATAACACTATAAACCCTGTTTCCGCCTTCGGGAGTCGAATGAGATGACCAGACGATTGATCGCCCTGTTCTCCGCCCTGTTGCTCGTCACCGCCTGTGGCGGCGACAACGGCGACGACGCCGAGACCGCATCCGGGACGCCATCGGGCAGCGCGACGTCGTCGCAACCCGGCGTCGACCTGTTCGCGCGGATCGACGCTGACACCGCCTTTCTGATGGCGAATCTGGAGACCGTCCCGGAAGACATGGTGGAGCTGCTCTGGGAACCGCTGGAAGACATGGAGGAAATGCAGGCCGAGGCCTATGAGGACCTTGCCTCGGAAATCTCCGAAGAGTCGCCGGTCGCTGCCGCGCTGGCGCGGGAACTCGGACAGATCGACAGTCGCGAGGCGCTCGAAGAGCGTGGCCTGTCCTCCAACGGCTACTGGGCGATTCACGCGATCTCGCTCTATCCCGTTCTGCACTGGCAACTGGTCGATGCCGCGGCCTTCGACGCAATGCTCGAGCGCGTGGCCAGCGACGCCGGAACGGAGTTGACCCGTCGCAATATCGACAACGAGGAAATCATCTGGATCGAAATGGATACGGTCGGTCTGGCCATGCACCATGACCAGACCGTGCTGACCGCCGCCCTGATTCCCGACAACGATCTGCTGCTCCGGCGGGTGGCCAATCTCGACCAGCCAGCCGAGGCTTACGATCCGGACGACCTGCAGGCCTTCAACCAGCCGCGCGGCTTCACCCCCCACGGCAGCGGTTACATCGATCTGAAAAGGGTTATCGAGCATCTGCTCGACGCCGACGACGAGCTGACCGCCCAGATACGCTCGGCAACGGGGATGGACGCGATGGCCGGAAACGAAGCCTGCCGGCTTGAAATGGGTGCCCTGGCCGACCGCATGCCCCGGATGAGCGCCGGACTGACGCGCCTGGACCGCGAAGCGTTTTCGCTGTTGGGGCGTATCGAAACCGAGGCCGGATTCGGTCAGCAGCTTGCCGCGCTTTCCGACACGCCGGTAGGCATCGAGACCAGCGAGCCCAGGCTGTTCGCGGTCGGCGCTGCCCTGAACATCGTGGCCGCGCGTGACTTCGCCCGCGGCCTGGTCGACGCCTGGGTTGCCGCGCCGCCGAAATGTCCGGCATTCGCGATGATCGGCGAAAATGCCAAGGAGTGGCAGACCGCCCTGAACCGGCCGATCCCGCCGTTCATCACCAACATCCACGGCTTGCGCGTCGATCTTGCCGACCTCAGCTACGAGTCCGGCTCGGTCAACGACGCCAGCGGAACGCTTGCCGTGTTCATGCGCAACCCGGAAATGCTGGTCGGCATGGCGCAGATGTTCACGCCCGAACTGGCCGAACTGAACCTGAAGCCCGGCGGAGAACCGCAGCTGCTCCCGGCCGGACTGATTCCGGACATGCCGGCAATGGAAGCGTGGCTGGCGCTGGGCGAAGCGGCGATCGGCATGGCCCTCGGTGCCGATCAGAAAGAGGCCCTGCCGGAAGCGCTCGAAGGCGGCGAATCCGACTCGGCCGTTTTCGCCTACAGCATGAACATCGCGGCCTATGGCGAGCTGATGGAAACGATGATGAGCCAGATGGATACCGGCGAAGAAGTACCGTCCTTCGATTTCATGACCGGTCTCGGTGAACACTATCTCGACAGTCGTTTCGCCATTCGGCTGACCCCGGCCGGCATCGACTTCGTGACCTCATCGGCGCTCGATTTCTGACGCCCGATGTGTTCCATCCTCGGGATGTTCGATCTCCCCGCGGGCCGTGCCGGTCTGCGGGTAGACGCCCTCGAAGCGTCGCGCCGCCAGCGCCACCGAGGCCCCGACTGGAGCGGCCTCTACGTCCATGACCAGGCCATCATCGCGCATGAACGGCTGGCCATCGTCGGTATCGATTCCGGCGCCCAGCCTCTGCTGAGCCCGGGCGGCGATCAGGTTCTCGGCGTCAACGGAGAAATCTACAACCACCGCGAACTCCGCCGGGAGGTCGCCGGTTACGATTTTCAGACCGATTCGGATTGCGAAGTGATCCTGGCCCTGTACCGGGAACACGGCACCGACTTCCTCGACAAGCTCAACGGCATCTATGCCTTCGTCCTTTGGGACGCCGCCGAGGGTCGCTATCTGATCGCGCGTGATCCGATCGGCGTGATGCCGCTGTACTTCGGCCGTGACGACGACGGGATCCTCTGGGTCGCTTCGGAAATGAAAGCGATCGAGCCGCGCTGCAGCACCGTTCAGGCCTTCCCGCCCGGCCACCTCCTGGACTCGGACGACGGCGAGCTTCGTCGCTGGTATCAGCCGATCTGGCGAGACGTCGAACAGGCCACGACCCCGGCCGATGCCGAAGCGCTTCGGCGCGCGCTCGAAGCCGCGGTGCACCGGCAGTTGATGTGCGACGTGCCCTATGGCGTGCTGCTTTCGGGCGGCCTCGACTCGTCACTGGTGGCCGCGCTGGCCAGGCGTTTCGCCGAGCGCCGGATCGAATCGGACGATACCGAAGCGGCCTGGTGGCCGCGTCTGCATTCCTTCGCGGTCGGCCTGGAGGGTTCTCCCGACCTGGCCGCGGCCCGCATCGCGGCAGCCGCGATCGGCACCCAGCATCACGAGTTCCATTACACGATCCAGGAAGGCATCGACGCGCTCGACGATGTCATCCGCCACATCGAGACCTTCGACGTCACGACCGTCCGGGCCTCGACCCCGATGTTCCTGCTGGCCCGCCGGATCAAGGCCATGGGCATCAAGATGGTCCTGTCCGGCGAGGGGGCCGATGAGATCTTCGGCGGCTATCTGTACTTCCACAAGGCACCCGATGCCCGCGCCTTTCATGAAGAAACGGTCCGCAAGATCGACAAGCTGCACCTCTACGACTGCCTGCGGGCGAACAAGTCCATGGCGGCCTGGGGCGTCGAGGCGCGGGTCCCGTTCCTGGACCTCGAATTCCTCGAAACCGCGATGCGCATCGACCCGGCGGCCAAGATGGCCGGCCCCGGTCGACCGGAAAAACGCATCCTGCGCGAAGCCGGCGCCGGACTGCTGCCCGATGAAATCCTCTGGCGGCAAAAGGAACAGTTTTCCGACGGTGTCGGCTACGGCTGGATCGACGCGCTCAAGGATCACGCCGAGGCCCAGGTCAGCGACCGCCAGCTCCGCGACGCCGAGCAGCGCTTTCCGCTGAACCCGCCCACCACCAAGGAGCAGTACCTCTACCGGCGCATTTTCGAGCAGCACTTCCCGTCGCCGTCGGCCGCGGCCACGGTGCCGGCCGGTCCGTCGATCGCCTGCTCGACCGCCGAAGCCCTGGCCTGGGACGAGAGCTTCGCCAGCCTGGCCGATCCGTCAGGCCGTGCGGTGCGCGGAGTGCATCAGAGCAGCTATTGACGGGCCCGTTCGTCGTCGGACCCGAGCAGCATCTCCCGAATCAAGGCAATCGACAGCGTCCGGCGCTCGGTCAGCGCGCGCGTGGACAGTTGTTCGGTAAGGCGCGCAATGGCGGCCGGATTACGGGTGCTGCGGCTGATCAGATAGTCCACCGCGCCGCGCCCGAGAATCACTTCCTGATCGGCGGCCAGGCGGACGACGAGTCGACGAAGGTCGGCATCGCCGAGCGGCTTGATCGTCAAACGCACGGCCTGTCCGAGTCGGGACTTCAAATCCGGCAGGTCGAAACTTTCACGTCCTGCCGCGGCCATGATGACCCCGGTCCGTTCGGAGCGCCAGCGATTGAGCGCGTTGAACAGCAGCATTTCGGCGTCGCGCTCACCGGCCAGCGCATCGATATCGTCGAGAATCACCCAATCGCCCGTCGCCTCGGTCAGCAGGGGCCGGTTGACCGTCTCGGCGAGCGCAATGAAGCTGGCCAACAGTCCGCTCGCCTGCAGACCGGCGAAAGCCGCTGACAGCAGGTGAGTCCGCCCGCTGCCCGGTGCCCCGCCGAGCAGGTACCAGCCTCCCGTTTCAAGCCCCTCCGACAGGGTATCGACCAAGGCCTGATTGGGCCCGGACACGAAATTCCCGAAGCCCGGACGGCGCGGCGGCTTCAGGGCCAGCGGAATCTGACCGGCGCTCATTCGGGCCTCTGGCCTGTCCTGCGCTCACGGGCCACCGCGGCGGCCTTGTGGCTCCACAGCCAGACGTACTGGATCAGGGTGACGACGGCCATGAAGCCGACCAGCCATTCCAGCCCGATCTGGGCTTCCGGAGACAGCGGGCCACCGGCCAGGCGGACCAGCACGAACCACATCAGAAAGACCTGGCAGAAGGTGTTGAAACGGGACAGCTGGGTCGGCTGCGCTTCGAGACGTTCGAACTTGACGTGGTAGACCCAGCCACCGATCACTATCACCAGGTCGCGCAGGGTGACCAGCCCGAACAACCACCAGGGCAGATGACCCAGCCAGGCCAGAGTCACGTAGCAGGCCACCATCATGATCTTGTCGGCCGCCGGATCGGCCAGGCTGCCGAAACGACTCTGCCACTCGAAACGACGCGCCAGCCAGCCGTCGAGCAGGTCCGACAATCCGGCGAATACGGCCACGATCAGCGCCCACAGGTACTGACCGGTCAACAGCAGCGCGACCAGCGGAGGGACCGCCAGTATTCGGCCCACCGTCAGAAGGTTGGGCAGATAGTGCCAGTTCACCGATTCAGACGCAGGATCCAGCGACCGTCGGCGGAGCGTTCTTCAACCGTCAGGATCCGGCCCAGTTCGATCAGGTCACCCAGTCCCTGACCGGTCACGCTCAGTTCGAACTCGACCGCGCGCTGCCCGGCCCGGGTGACCCGCACACGCTCGACCAGGCTCAATCCGCCGAGGTAGCGCAGGACTTCGGCGTAGTGGATCGAATCGACGATGCCCTCGACGACCACCCGTTCGGTCAGATCCTCGCCAGCGCCGGCAGAGGTTCCGTAGCGCGCCACCATCGCGGCGAGGAGCGCGGTGTAACCATCGACGATCAGCTTGAACGGACTTTCGGCCGTCAGACCCAGACTGCTGTCGCGGCCGTCGATGCGCCAGAACCAGCGCCCCGAATACAAGTCCGCATCGCGACGCAGATCCAGCATCGCTATGACATCGGCGCGGTATCGATCGGCGCTGGCCTCGGCGGCTTCGAGAAAGCCACCTCGCACATCGGATGGCCCGACCGAGGTCATATCCAGCGCGTCGCGCAGCGGTCGAATCACGTCGAGACCGAAACGGCGCGCCTGCTCGACCAACACCTGCTCCAGCAGCGGGTCATCGTTCCAGTCAGGCGCGCCCTGGTCCTCGACGACCACCCAGAGCAGAATGGACGGCCGTTCACGACCCAGACGTTGCAGACCTGCGTCCGCGAGGAGTCGGTCCACGGCGACGGGGTAGAAGTCAACACGCAGCCGGCTCTCGGTCACCCTTTGACCTTCCTCATCGAGCCGTTCGACGCGGACCCGCTGCTGACCCTGCAGCAGGCCGCCGAGATCGTCACTGCTCAATCGAAGAAAAGCCGACGGCGATTGATCGGTTCGACCGGTCAGACGCACGAGGACCTGATCGAGGGCCTGCAGCAGCAGGGCCGGAGTCACGGGTTCGTTCTCGGCCAGAGCTACTTCGCCGACATAAAGGTCGCTCGCCGACGCCTGTACCACCAGCAACAGGGCCGCCAAACCGGTCACGAGGCGCGCCTGGGCGGCGCGAAGAATCGGGGCAGTCATCAGGCGTGGAAAGATACCACAGCCCGCGACCACGACACAGCCTGGAGGATCCCCGCCACGCCGCTTCCAGTGCGTGGCGGCGTGGCCGGTCAGAACCCGAGGATGGTCGAGAACTGCAGGCGGTTCATGTCGCCATCGGCGCCCGATTCGATTTCGCGGCGGGCGTGAATGAACTCCATGCCGAAACGCAGATGCTCGTTGGCCTGGTAAATCAGATTGGCATGCGCACTTGCGACCGAACGGGTCACACCGGCACCGGTCAGCGCAACATCGTTGTCGGCTCGAAACGCCGACAGTGTGACGTTCGAGCGCCACTTGTCGCTCCAGAAATGGCGATAGGCGACGAAAGCGCCGTAGGCGTCGATCGCTTCGAGCTCGCCATTGGCATCGAGCACGGCGCCATTGCTGGTGTTCAGGCCGAGATAGCGGCCGATTCCAGGCCCGCCCGAAACCATCCATCGCAAGTCATTGGCGCCGAAGTTGAAGCGCCCGCTCAGGCTCAGGCCCAGGCCGATCTCGCGTTCGCTGCCCGGAGCCTGATTGATACCGAGTTCGCGTCCCAGCACGGCAAGCGTCACATGGCCCCAATCGGCCCGGTGATTGTAGCGAACGACGATGTCCGGGATGTTGGCCGTGTCGGTGACCAGCCGATCGCCGCCGCCGAACGGTGTGACCGTGGTTTCGGGGTTCTCGACCGCGAACTGCCACGGTCCGCTGGTGTATCGAACCAGGGGCTGACGGATGAAGATCGTGCCCTCGGCCGGACCGACGAAATCGAGATTCTCGGGCAACGCGGCGACGTTGAAGAAGGTCGACCAGGTCTCGCCGGCGAGTAGATCGTTCCAGCTCACGAAGGCGTGACGCACGCTCGGACTGGTGGCATTGACGAGGCGCTCGTCGCCCCCGTTCTTGGCCGAAAAGTCGAACTCGAGGTAGGCGCGCAGATTGTCATCCGGACGCAACACGTTGAAGCTGAAGCGACTTTCTCGGATATGGGTATCGAAATCCGTAGTTGACGATTCACCGCCCACCGGAATGGTTGCCGGCACATAGAAGTCGCGGCCGACGTTATCGGGCGGCAGAGAGCCGCCGCTGTAGCGGCTGTACATCATGTCGTGCTTGATGAAGCCGGAAAACGAGAACTCGGTGCCGGCACCCGATGGACGCGCGGCCTTCTCCTGATCCAGGCGTTGGACATCAGCGCGCAGCGCATCGAGTTCCTCGCGGACCGGTGCTTCCGCTGCGGCCACAGCGGGTGGCGCCTGTTCGCGCTCCATCACCAGGCGATGGACGATCCGCTCCAGCTCCGCCACGCGCTGCTCGAGCGCGCGTTCCCGCTCGCTCGGGTCGGCATCGGCCCGCACCGGGCTGCTCAACAGCAACAACGCAAGGGCAAGGGTGACCGCAGAGCCCATCGCCGTTGCGGGTGCGAGAGAAAACGAGGCGGGCGTTGGCTTCGACTTCATGACCGGGCGCTCCTGGGATCCTGTCGGGTGAGACGTTGCGCCGACTATGCTTCGAGTTGCTGGTCGGGACCATTGGCGGATGGTCTATGCGACTAAGGTCGCAAGCGCCCGATCGCATCACCAGTCCATCACCACGACTAAGGTCGCATCCCTCCCCGGCGAAAAGCTTGCTAGTATCTGCGGCGATTTATCCATCACCAACAAGAGTCCCGCATGTCAGACGCCAAGATCTATCCCGCGCCCGAGAACGGGGGCGACGCCTTGATCGATCGCGAGCAGTACCGGTCGATGTACCAACGCTCCATCGAGGACCCGGAGTCGTTCTGGGCGGAGCAGGCGCGCGAGCGTCTGGACTGGATCAAACCCTTCACGAAGGTCAAGGACGTCTCCTTCGCGAAGGAGGACCTGCATATTCGCTGGTTCGAGGACGGCGTACTGAACGTGTCCGCCAACTGCATCGACCGGCATCTGGCCGAGCATGCCGACCAGACCGCCATTATCTGGGAGGGCGACGAACTCGACCAGAGCCAGGTCATCAGCTATCGCGAACTGCATGAGCAGGTCTGCCGGCTGGCCAACGCGCTCAAGCAACGAGGCGTCGCCAAGGGCGATCGAGTCACGATTTACCTGCCGATGATTCCAGAAGCCGCCTACGCCATGCTGGCCTGCGCGCGCATCGGCGCGGTGCACTCGGTGGTCTTCGGAGGATTCTCGCCCGAAGCGCTGTCCAACCGCATCATCGACTGTGGATCCTCAGTCGTCATTACGGCCGACGAGGGCGTTCGAGGCGGCAGGCATGTGCCGCTCAAGGCCAACGTCGACACCGCGCTTGACTCGCATGACATCAGTTCGGTCCATTCAGTCATCGTGGTCCGTCACAGCGGGGCCGAGATCGATTGGCACGACGAACGCGACATCTGGTATCACGACATCACGGCCAGCGCCGAGCCGGACTGCCCGCCCGAGCCGATGAACGCCGAGGATCCGCTGTTCATCCTCTACACCTCCGGGTCGACCGGCAAGCCGAAGGGCGTTCTGCACACGACCGGCGGCTACCTTCTGTATGCGGCCATGACCCATGAACTCGTCTTCGACTATCGCCCTGGCGAGGTCTACTGGTGCACGGCCGACGTCGGCTGGGTGACCGGCCACAGTTATATCGTCTACGGCCCGCTGGCCAATCGGGCGACGACCCTCATGTACGAGGGTGTTCCGAACTATCCGGACGTGTCACGCTCCTGGCAGATCGTCGACAAGCACCAGGTCAACATTCTCTACACCGCACCGACGGCCATTCGCGCGTTGATGCGCTACGGCGACGAGCCGGTCAAGAAATACTCGCGCAAGAGCCTGCGCATCCTTGGCAGCGTCGGTGAGCCGATCAATCCGAACGCCTGGGACTGGTTCTACAACATCGTCGGCGACGGCCGCTGCCCGATTGTCGATACCTGGTGGCAGACCGAGACCGGTGGCATGCTCATCGCGCCGCTACCCGGGGCCACCGATCTGAAGCCGGGTTCGGCCACCCGCCCGCTGTTCGGCGTCCAGCCGGCGCTGGTCGACGCCGACGGCAACGAGCTTCACGGCGCGGCCGAAGGCGCCCTGGTCATCAAGGACTCCTGGCCCGGTCAGATGCGAACGGTCTATGGCGATCACGATCGCTTCTACATGACCTATTTTTCCAGCTTCGAGAATCTCTACTTCACCGGCGACGGCGCACGCCGCGACGAAGACGGCGACTGGTGGATTACCGGGCGTATGGACGATGTCCTGAACGTGTCGGGCCACCGGATGGGAACCGCCGAGATCGAATCCGCCCTGGTTGCCCATCCCTCCGTCGCCGAAGCCGCCGTGGTCGGCTTTCCCCACGAGCTCAAGGGCCAGGGCATCTACGCCTACGTCATCCTGACCACGGACAGCACCGAGAGCGAGGAACTCAGCCGGGAGCTCAGCCAGGCTGTTCGCACCGAAATCGGGCCGATCGCCAAACCCGATCACCTGCAGTTCGCTCCGGGCTTGCCGAAGACCCGTTCGGGCAAGATCATGCGGCGGATACTGCGAAAGATCGCCGAGAACGACTATTCCAATCTCGGAGATACCTCGACGCTGGCCGAGCCCGGAGTCGTCGACGTTCTCATCGAACACCGGAAGAATCGCTGAGGCAACACAATGGCCGAGGAGCACCCGCGGCACCGCGTCATCATCGCTGATGATCATCCGCTGTTCCGCGAGGCGCTCGGTCTGGCACTCAAACAGGCGCTCGGGGAAGTCGAAATCATCCAGGCCGGAGGAATGGTCGACCTGGAACAGGCGGCGCTCGAAAATCCGGACGTCGACCTGGTCCTGCTGGATCTGCACATGCCCGGGGTGCAGGGCTTCTCGGCCCTGGTCTACCTGCGCGCCCACCATCCGGAACTGCCGGTCTGCCTGATCTCGGCCAACAACAATCCGGCGGTCATCCAGCGGGCCATGAGCCATGGCGCCGCTGCATTCATCCACAAATCGGTCTCGGTGGACGAAATCCGCGAGGCTCTGCAGACGGTTCTGGCCGGCGATATCTGGCAGGCTTCCGATCTGGACTATCTTGAAGATGCCACCGCGCCGGACGAGCTGGAAGTCGCCGAGCGCATCGCGGAGCTGACCCCGCAGCAGTTCCGCGTGCTGATGATGGTCGCCGAGGGCCTTCTGAACAAGCAGATCGCCTACGAGCTCGAGATTTCCGAAGCCACGGTCAAGGCACACATGACCGCGATCTTTCGCAAGCTGCAGGTCACCAACCGCACCCAGGCCGTGCTTCTGGCCCGGCGGCTGTCGGTCGATCCATCAGTGGACTCATCGGTCGACCCGGCCAGGGACGGCCACAAGCCGATCAGCTGAGGACCCAGGTCACCGGCTTGCCGCCGGAGCTTGCCAGGCGGACGCACTTTTCTCGCGACGCTCCGACCGTGGCTGTTCGACCGGGCTCCGCGCTCGGCGACCGATCGGCGTGGAGATTTTTGACTCGATTCGAGACGTCTCCCCGGAATTCGTGTAACCCTGCGCGTGAGAACTTTCGAAAAGCGCAGCAATGCCGCAGGGCCGCGCAGCGGGAGTCGATCCAATGACGCAGCTGATTGCCCTCGAAGGCTGGCCCCTGTGGTCGGTCGCTCTGGTGTTCCTCGTCGGCGCGGCCGTGATCGGTCTGGCCGGAACGCGCCTGACTCGACTGGCCGATCAGCTGGCAGACCTGACGGGCCTGGGCCAAGCGCTTTTCGGGGCCGTTCTGCTCGGCATCAGCACCTCCCTGCCCGGTATTCTCACTTCAATGTGAGCTGCCAATCAGGGCTTCCCGGATCTCGCGGTCGGCAACGCCATCGGCGGTATCGCCGCGCAGACTGTGTTCCTTGTGGTGACGGATATGTTCTGCCGGAAGGCAGATCTGGATCACGCGGCGGCGTCTGTCGAAAACCTGATCCAGGCCGCCTTGCTGATGACCCTGCTGGCGATTCCGCTGCTGGCCGATTCCGGCCCGGACGTGACCGTGTTCGCCATCCATCCGGCTTCGTTCGTTCTTCCTTCAGCCTACCTGTTCGGCCTGGTGCTGGTAAAGCGCGCCAGGGCGGCGCCACTATGGCTGGCGCAGAAGACCAGAAAAACGCAGGTAGAGGACAACGCAAGCCTTGAAGACCAGGGCCGAGGCGAAGTCAGTCGCCTGTGGTGGCAGTTCGCGGGACTGGTCTTGATCGTGGCGCTGGCCGGCTTCACCGTCGCGCAAACCGGCATCGTCGAGCGCACATCGATATCCGGCACCCTGGTCGGCATGCTGATGACCGCGGTTGCCACCTCGCTGCCCGAACTCGTGACCTCCGTCGCCGCCGTCCGCCGGGGCTCGCTCACGCTCGCCGTGGGCGGCATCATCGGCGGCAACAGTTTCGACGTGCTCTTTCTCGCGTTCGCCGACGCCACCTACCGGGACGGCTCGATCTACCAGGCCATGGCCAACGAGCACGTCTTTCTCATCGCGCTGACGATCATGATGAGCGGCATCATCCTCCTCGGCCTGCTGCGTCGCGAAAAGACCGGCTTCGCCAACATCGGCTTCGAAAGCGTGCTGGTGCTGCTGCTCTACCTCGCCGCGATTGCCGTCCTCGCCTTCGGAGACAACAATGAAACCAGCGCCCGCAACCAGATGCAGGAACGGGCTGCCCGTAGCGTGGCAACGCATGCCATCGGGCTTCCTCATCACGTGGACTCCTCAGCCACTTCCGAAGCGCCAGGGTCCGCCTTCACGCCAATACCTGAGGCGGCTCCGCCCACGATTCGCTTGCCGGGCGAAACCCGCTTTTCCGTTCAAGACGCGCCTAAGACCAAAGTCGTAGCGACCAAAGTAGCAGCGCATTTTGTCCCTGCGCTTGCTAGATTGGTCAATATCGAAATCCAGACGAAAACACGAGGGCACCGGACATGTCACTGGACCGCACTGCAGCCGCCTACTGGTCGGCCAATCTCCGCATCATCGGCATCTGCCTGGTCATCTGGGCGCTGGTGTCTTTCGGCTTCGCCATCCTGCTGCGGCCGCTGCTGGCGATGCTGCCGATCACCATCGGCGGCACGGATCTCGGCTTCTGGTTCGCCCAGCAGGGTTCGATCCTGACCTTCATCGTGCTGATCTTCTACTACACCTGGTACATGAACCGCCTCGACAAGACCTTCGGCGTCGACGAGCAATAGGAGCGCAGGACATGGACCAGTTCACTCTCAACCTGATCGTCGTCAGCGCTACCTTCCTGCTCTACATCGGCATCGCCATCTGGGCCCGCGCCGGAACGACCTCCGACTACTACACCGCCAGCCGCGGCGTCAATCCGATCGTCAATGGAGCGGCCACGGCGGCCGACTGGATGTCGGCGGCATCGTTCATCTCCATGGCCGGGCTGATCGCCTTCATCGGCTACGGCAACTCGAGTTTCCTGATGGGCTGGACCGGCGGTTATGTCCTGCTCGCGCTGCTGCTGGCGCCCTACCTGCGCAAGTTCGGCCGATTCACCGTACCCGAGTTCATCGGCGATCGCTTCTACTCGACCACGGCACGCATCGTCGCGGTGATCTGCCTGCTGGTCATTTCGCTGACCTACGTGATCGGCCAGATGACCGGCGCCGGCGTCGCATTCTCGCGCTTTCTCGAAGTCGAAAACACGACCGGTCTGCTGATCGCCTCGGCGGTGGTCTTCATCTACGCCGTGCTCGGCGGCATGAAGGGCATCACCTATACCCAGCTGGCCCAGTATTGCGTGCTGATCATGGCCTATACGATCCCGGCCGTGTTCATTTCGATGCAGCTCACCAACAACCCCGTCCCGCCGCTCGGACTGTTCTCGACCCACGCCGAATCCGGGATGCCGCTGCTGACGACGCTGGACCAGGTTCTCCAGGAGCTCGGATTCCATGACTACACCGGCCATCACGGCTCGACCCTGAATCTGGTTCTGTTCACGATGTCGCTGATGGTCGGAACCGCGGGCCTCCCGCACGTCATCATTCGCTTCTTCACCGTGCCCAAGGTCGCCGACGCTCGTAAATCAGCCGGCTGGGCCCTGGTCTTCATCGCCCTGCTGTACCTCACCGCACCGGCGGTCGGCGCGATGGCGCGCCTTAACATCATCACCACGATCTTCCCCGACGGAACGACGGCCGAGCCGATCCAGTACGACGAGCGTCCGGACTGGATGGAAAACTGGGAGCAGACCGGTCTGCTGGCGTTCGAGGACAAGAACAACGACGGACGCATCCAGTACTACAACGACCAGTCCGAAGCCTTCGCCAGCGTCGCCGCGGAGCGCGGCTGGGAAGGCAATGAAGTCGTCACCTTCAATCGCGACATCCTGGTCCTGGCCAATCCGGAAATCGCGCAGTTGCCGCCCTGGGTCCTGGCCCTGATCGCGGCGGGCGGGCTCGCCGCGGCGCTGTCGACGGCGGCCGGACTGCTGCTCGCCATCTCATCGGCGATCAGCCACGATCTGCTCAAGTCCGTGTTCCTGCCACGGATCACCGACCGTCAGGAGTTGATGGCCGCGCGCATTTCGATGGCCTTCGCCATTGCCCTGGCGACCTTCCTCGGCCTCAATCCGCCGGGCTTCGCGGCGCAGGTCGTCGCGCTGGCCTTCGGGCTGGCGGCCGCGACCCTGTTCCCGGCGCTGATGATGGGCATCTTCTCACGCCGGATGAACGTCCACGGCGCGGTCGCCGGCATGCTCGTCGGCCTGACCGCGACCCTGCTCTACATCTTCACCTACCTCGGCTGGTTCTTCATCCCCGGCACCAACATGCTGCCCAACACCCCCGACCACTGGCTGCTGGGCATCTCGCCGCTCTCGTTCGGAGCAATCGGCGCGCTGCTCAACTTCACCACCGCCGCCGTCGTCATGAAACTCACGGCCGCACCACCGGACCATATCCAGGAACTCGTCGAGAGCATCCGGGTGCCGAGAGGTGCCAGCGGGGCGGTGGAGCATTGATGGGAGAGGGCACAGGTTGCCGGTTGCCGGTTTCCGGTTTCCGGTTTCCGGTTTCCGGTTTCCGGTTTCCGGTTTCCGGTTTCCGAAATCGAAATCGAGATCGAGATCCCGGGTCAAGCCCGGGATGACAAGCAAAGCCTGTTTCAGTCCAATTGGACGCCTGCACCCTGATCCCTTTAACCCTTTGACCCTTTAACCTTGTCCCTTGATCCTTGATCCTTGATCCTTGATCCTTGATCCCTGCTCCTTGATCCCTGCTCCTTCATCCCTGCCCCTGCCCCCACTAATCCCCCATGCTCCTCGAACTCCTCGCCACGCTCGCACTCGGACTCGGCACTGCAGGACTGGTGCTCGCAGTCGACTTTCTGATCGGACGGAAGCTGCCCCGCTGGTTGCTTCCGGCATCGGCCGGCGTCGCGATGATCGGGTTCGTGATCTACATGGAGTACAGCTGGCTAGAGCGCACCCGCTCCGGTCTGCCTGACGGCGTCGTCGTGAGTTCGGTCAGTTCGGAGTCGATGTGGTATCGGCCCTGGACCTACCTCAGGCCCCTGAGCCTGCGTCTGGTGGCGATCGACACCCGCCGCAATCGTCGCCATGCCGACGCACCCGACCAGGTACTGACCTCGGTACTGCTGCTGGGCCGCTGGATGCCGAGCCGATCGATCCCGGTGGTTTTCGACTGCGCGGGCCGGCGCCGGGCTGATCTTCATGACGGCGTCGAGCTGACCGACGACGGACGGATCCTCGGCGCCGACTGGCGAGCTCTTGAGCCGGGCGACCCGGCCCTGGCGGCTGCCTGCGAACCGGGGACGACGACCGACGATCCGGCCTGAGCGCGGCGACCCGCCTCCCGGCTCAGCGGCTGCTCAACACGCGCCGCAGCAGGGCCCGAAGCGCGGCCGGGCGCAGCGGTTTCTGCAGCAGTCGATAACCCTGGGCCCGGGCGGCCGCTCGAACCGCTTCGGACTGATCGGCCGTGATCAGAATGCCGGGCAGATCCTCCCGATACCGCGCCCGAATCTGGTTCATCAGGTCGATACCGTCGCGCTCGTCGTCCAGATGGTAGTCGGCGAGGATCACGTCGGGCGGCGCGTCGCGGCCCGCGAGTTCGGCGTCCACCTCGGCTTCATCGCAGGCGCTCAGCACCGTGCAGCCCCAGGGCTCGATCAACGACGTCATTCCGATCAGTATTTCGGGTTCGTTGTCGATGCACAGCACCACGCGTCCGGCGAAATTGCCGGTTCTGGCGCTGCTGCTGCGCCGCGGACTCTCCGACCGGGATTGCGCGCTGCCGAGCGGAACGCCGACGCCGAAGACCGTACCCACGCCGGGCCGCGAATGCAGGTGAAGCGGGTGATCGAGGATCCGCGCCATGCGCTCGACGATCGCGAGCCCGAGCCCGAGACCCCGTTCCGCGCTCCGGCGCGAGTGCTCGAGGCGATGGAACTCCCGGAAGATCAGCTTCTGCTGATCGAGCGGAATGCCCGGGCCGGTATCGTGCACCTGGATCAGCAGCATCCGGCCACGGCGTCGGCAGCCCAGCAGCACCCGCCCGGAGCGCGTGTAGCGCAGCGCGTTGGACAGGAAGTTCTGCAGAATCCGCCGCAGTAGCCGGGGATCGGAAACGAGGCGCGCCCGGCTGTTGACCAGATCGAAGCGCAGACCGCGCTCGCGGGCGATCGCCGAGAACTCGGCATACAGCGGACGCAGCACATCGCCGACGGCGAACTCACGGACGCTGGTCGGCATCGCGCCGGCATCCAGACGCGAAATATCGAGCAGCGCGCCGAGGATCTCCTCCGAACTCTGCAGCGAGCCGTCGAGCCGGTCGACCAGAACGCGCTGATCGGCGTTCAGATCGGACTGCTGGCCCAGTGCCGAAGCGAACAGTCGCGCGGCGTTGAGCGGCTGCAGCAGGTCATGACTGGCGGCGGCAAGAAAACGCGTCTTCGACAGGTTGGCCTCATCGGCCTCGTGCTTGGCCAGGCGCAGTTGCTCTTCGACCCGGGCGCGCTCCCCGACTTCGCGCTGCAGCGCCTCATTCAGCGCGGTCAGCTCGCGGGTCCGCTCGACGACCCGCTTCTCCAGGCCCGCCTTCGCCTCGGTCAGCCGCCGCTCGCTTTCGCGCAAGGCCTCCTCGCTGCGCTTGCGCTCGGTGACGTCGGTAAACGAGGTCACGAAACCGCCGCCCGGCATCGGATTTCCGCGGATTTCGATGACCCGACCATCGGTCCCGACGCGCTCGTAGAAATGCGGATTACGCTGCTGAAGCCAGGCCATGCGCCGTTCGACCAACGCTTCGACGTCGCCGTCGCCGAGGCGGCCTCGCCGGGCATTGAACTCGAGGACCTCGCGGACGGGGCGACCGATGTGGATGAAGCCGTCCGGATAGTCGAACATCTCGAGATAGCTCCGGTTCCAGGCGACCAGCCTCAGTTCGCGGTCGACCACGCTGATGCCCTCGGACAGGTTCTCCATCGCCGACTGCAGCAATTCCTGGCGGAATCTGAGCTTCTGCGAGGTCTGGTCGAGCAGGCCGACGACTTCGTCGAAGCGCAGCCCCGAGCCGGCCAGCGCCGACGACAACACCAGCCGCGCCGAGCTCGCTCCGATCACCCCGGTCAGTACCCGTTCAGTGAAGCGGACCAGTTCGCCGTCGGCCGGGCGCGTCTCGACCAGGTCCTCACCGCGCTGGCGGGCGAGATCCCGGTAGGTCTCGAGGGTTCGATGCTCGCCGAGAAAGCGGCGCGTCAGGTCCATGAAATCGCCGACCGTCGCGATACCCACGCGCGTGGATGCATCGCTGCCGATACCGCTCGCCGCGCCGAGAAACGCGTTGGCCTGAATGCGATCGATCGGCCGTTCGCGACCGAGCATCGATCCGATGACCAGACCCAGACTGTTGATCAACAGCGACCAGAAGACACCGTGGCTCAGCGCGTCGGGGAAAGCCGATCCGAGCAACTGCTCCGGACGCAGCCAGCCCAGGCCGGCCAGGCCATGCACCAGCCATTCCGCGCCGACGCCCGTGCCGCGCGCGACCACCGGCAGCATCAGGCAATACAGCCATACTCCGAAGCCGAGGCTCAGGCCGGTCAGCGCCCCGTTCCGATTCGCCCCCCGCCACATGACCGCGGCCACCATCAGCGGACCGAGCTGGGCGACGGCGGCGAACGACAGCAACCCGATGCCGGCCAGACTCTCGGCGAAGCCGAACAGCCGGTAGTACAGCCAGGCCAGCAGCAGCAGCACGACGATCACCGCGCGGCGCACCATCAGCAACAGGCGACCGAGGTCGGCGTCGCGCTGGCCGCCGAGCAGGCGACCGCGCAGCAGAGCCGGCATCACGATGTCGTTCGAGACCATGATCGAAAGCGCCACCGCGGCGACAATGACCATCCCGGTCGCGGCGGAGAAGCCGCCGAGCATCGCCAGCAGGGTCAGCAGCGACTGATCGGCCACCATCGGCAGACTGAGCATGAAGGTGTCGGGCTGAACCGAATCGCCGAATGTCAGGCGACCGGCCACGGCGACCGGAACAATGAACAGGCTGATCGCGACCAGATACGCCGGAAACAGCCAGCGCGCGACACGCAGGTCACGCTCGCCGGTGCTTTCGACCATCGTGACGTGGAACTGACGCGGCAGGCAGAACGCCGCGAGCATCGACAGCACCAGGATCGTGAAGAAACTCAGGCGCAGGTTTTCGCCGGCAAACATCGAGGCCACGAGCGCATCGTCGACCCGCAGCGGATCGAGCGACGCCAGGCCGTCGAACAGGAACCAGGTCACGAATACGCCCACGGCCAGGAACGCGAGCAGTTTGACCAGCGATTCGAAAGCCACCGCCAGCATCAAGCCGGGGTGATGTTCCGTGGCGTCGAGCTGGCGCGTGCCGAACAGGATCGTGAACAGCGCCAGCAGCACCGCGACGAGCAGCGCGGTATCGAGCAGCGGTCCGGTTTCCTCGGGCAGGGCCGTGGCGGCCTCGGGAGCCGCGGTCAGCAGCGTGAATCCCATCGCGATGCCCTTGAGCTGGAGCGCGATGTACGGCAGCACGCCGAAAACCGCGACCACCGTGACCACCACCCCGAGCGCGCGGGTCTTGCCGAAGCGCGAGGCCAGGAAGTCCGAGATCGAGGTGACGTTCTGCTCCTTGGTCACCCGCATGACGCGCAGCATGAAGCCGCCGAAGACCGCGAACACCAGCAACGGCCCGAGATAGACCGGCAGAAAATCCCAGCCGCTGGTCGCAGCCTCGCCGACGGCGCCGTAGAAGGTCCAGGACGTGCAGTAGACTGCGAGCGACAGGCTGTAGATGACCGGCTGCCCGAGCCACTGACGCCGACCGGCAGCCGCCCGACGGTCTCCCCACCAGGCGATCAGGAACAGCAGGGCGACGTAGCCCAGGGAAACAAGGATGATCAGCGGCGCGGAGAACACAGAAGGCGAGTATCCCTCAGACCAAAGTCGCAAGCAATCAACGCTCGGGCTTGCTACCTTAGAGAGCCACTGCCGGCCCTGCGGGGAGACCCTGGCCCATGAAGCTCACCGATGCGAAACCGACCGCGAACCAACCGCCGGAGTGGCGGCCCTGAAGCGCACCGATCGCTACTGGCTGATAGGACTGGCCCTCGTCGGTCTGGTCTGCCTGGCCTGGCTCGTGATCGCGGCCGTCCTGCTCTGGGCAGTGCTGGATCCGGCCGACTGGCAGAGCGTGCGCGACGGCATGGGCAGCAAGGCCGGGCTGCTGCTGGCGCTCTGGGCGCTGGCTCTGGTGCCGACCGGCGCCGTGCTTCGACACTTCATCGAGCGCCACCTCAACGCCCCCGCGCGCCTGGTCGAGCAGAGTCGGCTCCTGCTCCAGGACGGGCAGACCGGCGCGCCCGGCGTCACCTCCGGCGACACCAACCTCAGCCAGCTGGCCGATATTCTCGGGCGGCTGGCCGACCAGCGCGAAACGCTGCGCGCAGAAATGACCGAGCAGATCGAGGCCGCCGTCGCACGCACCGAAATGGAACGCAACCGCCTGGCCGCGCTGATGTCCGAGCTGACCAAGAGCGTGATCGTCTGCAACCTGCACGGCCGGATCCTGCTCTACAACCGCAGCGCCGAACGCCGGTTTCAAAGTCTGTCCCGGATGCGGGGCGGCAACGGCGGGCTGGAGCTGATCGGCCTCGGTCGCTCGATCTACACCGTCATCGACCGCGATCGGCTCGACGCCGCGCTGGCCAGCCTCCGGCGGCGACTGAGCCGGGGTGCCGAACACCCATCCGAGCGCTTGATCGTATCGGTCGGCGGCAACCGCCACTGGCGCGTGCATGTCACCGCCGTCCAGGACGCACTCGAAGCGAACGCCGATCAGGGCACCAATCAGGGCACCGAACCGGGCGCCGATCCGTCCAGCATCAGCGGCTTCGTCCTGCTGCTGGAAAACGCGACCCCGGACGATGAGGCCCATCGGAAAGAGGAACTCGCGCGGGCCCCGACCACCCCGTCCGCCCGACCGGGTCTGGCCCGGGCGGCAGGCAGCCGGCCCGAATTCTACGACTTCGACCTGTTCCAGTCGGCGGAGCGCTCGCACCGCCTCGACGACTGCCGGCTCGATCAGCTGACCTTCACCGTCTTCGATACCGAAACCACGGGCCTCGACCCCGGCGGCGGCGACGAAATCCTCCAGATCGGCGCCGTTCGCATCGTCAACGGCCGGATCCTGACGCGCGAGCGCTTCGACCAGATCATCGATCCGAAGCGTCCGATTCCGCCGGCCAGCATCGCGTTCCACGGCATTACCCCCGAACGGATCGAGGGCCAGCCGACGATCGAGGAAGTCCTGCCGGCTTTCCATGCCTTCTGCGCCGATACCGTGCTGGTCGCGCACAACGCGGCTTTCGACATGAAATGTCTGCACGTTCTCAAAGCGCGCACCGGCCTGAGCTTCGACCAGGCCGTGCTCGACACGCTTCTGCTCAGCGCCCTCGTGAACCCGAACCACGAGCGGCACAATCTCGACGACATCGCCGAGCGCTTCGGCCTGAGCATCGCCGGTCGTCACACGGCGCTCGGCGATGCCGAAGTCACGGCCGAGATCTTCGTCCGCCTGATCCCGCTGCTGGCCGAACAGGGCATCCACAGCCTTGGCCATGCCCTGAACGCCTCTCGGACGACGCTCTACGCGCGCCTGAGCTACTGATGCTTCGACCCAACAGGATCCCTTGGCGATGACCGATTCCAGCGATTTCCTGGCCCGGGTGGCCCCGTTCTCCGAGCTGTCGGCCGAACAGCGTTCGGCGCTGGCCGGGGCTTTCGAAACCGTCGAAGTCACCGCCGGCCAGGAGATCGGCCACTTCGATCCGCCAGGTCGATCGGGCCTGTTCATCATCGTCGACGGCGCGGTGGTGCTGGCCGACCTGGACGGCAAGGTGCTCGAACAGCGCGGTGAGACCGAACTGTTCGGCCACGCCATCAATCTTGAAGACGGCGTGCAGGCCTACCGGGCCAGCGCCGGCGAGGCCACCCGCCTGCTGGTCCTTTCGCCCGAGGGGTTGGCCGACGTGGTAGGCCGGCATCCCGCGATCGGCGAGTTCCTGACCGCTGCTCCGGGCGATCGCCTGCGCGCCCTGCCGCAGCAGACGACCGGAACGCTGCGCGATCTCGACCTGCGCGCCCCGGTCACCGCCGGTCCCGAAGACAGCATCGCCCGCTGCGCCGGCCTGATGGCGAAGCATCAGGTCAGCAGCCTGCCGATCCTGAAGGACCGGACCCTGGTCGGCATCGTGACCGACCGCGATCTGCGAAACCGGGTTCTGGCGCGCGGGGTCGACCCGGAAAGGCCGGTCGCCGGCGTCATGACACCATCGCCGCTGGCCGCCCGCCACGACAGCCGCATCGACGATGCGCTGGTCGACATGATGCGGCTGGGGATCCACCATCTGCCGGTCACCGGCGACGATGGCGGTCTCGCCGGCGTGGTCAGCTCCGGCGATCTGCTCCGCCTGCAGGCACCGCACCCGCTGCGCCTGGTCCGTGACATCCAGCGGGCCGCCGACGTCGACGAAGTGGCCCGCCTCACCCGTCAGGGTCCGGGCCTGCTCGCGGGGCTGGCGATGCAGGGCAGCGACGTGATCGCGGTCGGCCGGATCGCCAGCCTGCTCACCGATGCCTGCACCCGTCGTCTGCTGAGCCTGGCCGAAGCCGAGCTGGGTGCGGCGCCGATGGCCTGGGCCTGGCTGGCCTTCGGCTCCCAGGCGCGGATGGAACAGGGCCTGATCAGCGACCAGGACAACGGCCTGCTGCTGGCCGAGGAACCCGACGAAGCGGCCGCCGGTTATTTCCTGAAGCTCGCGACGATCGTCTGCGACGGCCTCGATGCGGCCGGCTACGTCTACTGCGCCGGCGATGTCATGGCGACGAAGGCCTGGCGCATGTCGCTCGGGCGCTGGCAGCGTACCTTCGATGGCTGGATCAACGAACCCGACCCGCAGTCGGTGATGAACTCGAGCATCTTCTTCGACCTGCGCGGCGTCGCCGGCGACCACGGTCTGGCCGAAACGCTCAGACAGCGGGTGCTCGACCGCGCTCGCGAGAGCCGGATCTTCCTGCGCTTTCTGGCCGCCGAGTCCATCGGCCATACGCCGCCGGTCGGCCTGTTTCGCCAGTTCCTCAAGGAGGAACGAGACGGCGAGGGCAAGGGCATCAATCTGAAAAAGCGCGGCGTGATCCCGATCGTCGACCTGGCCCGTGTCCGCGCCCTCGAAGGCGGCCTGGAAGCGGTACACACCGAAGAGCGCATCCGCTCGTCCGCGGCCGCCGGCGGCATGAACGAGCGTGATGCCGATGATCTGGTGCACGCCTTCCGCTTCATCGGCAACGTTCGCCTGCGTCACCAGGTCCGGCTGCATGAGCAGGGCCAGACGCCGAATCATCTGGTCGATCCCGACGAACTCTCCGGCCTCCACCGCCGCTACCTGCGCTCGGCCTTCGGCATCGTCCGCCAGGCCCAGAAGGCACTGGCGCAGCGCTATCAGCTCTGATGACACGGATCAGACAGCACGAGCAAAGACAGGGGCTATACTCGGACAGAGCAATTGTGGCCGAAACGTCAGGACCACCAGGGTCTCGCCCATGACCAAGCAGCCTGTCCCCGCGCAGCACCTCCACGAACGCAGCCGGCTTCGCTCGCTGGCCGAGACCGGACTCCTGGATGCCGAGGGCGGCGAGGCCCTTGACCGATTCGCCCGCATCGCTTCCCGGGCATTGTCCGCGCCGGTCAGCCTCGTGTCCCTGGTCGACGATCGGCGCCAGTTCTTTGCCGCCGCCAAGGGGCTGGAAACGCCCTGGAAGGAGCGCCGCGAAACGCCGCTGAGCCATTCGTTCTGCCAGCATGTCGTCAACCAACGCAGCGCGCTGATCGTGGACGACGCGGCCAATGACGAACGCGTCTGCGACAACCTCGCCATCGTGGATCTCAGTGTGGCGTCCTACGCGGGTTTCCCGTTGTGCGATGCGGACGGCAATGTACTGGGCAGCTTCTGCGTCATCGATGTCCAACCGCGCCACTGGACCGAGGACGACCTGACCCTGCTGAAGCTGCTGGCCGATGCGGTGGCCGAAGAAATCGAGCTGGCCCGCCGCGCCCATCTGGCAGAGAAGGCAGAAGCCGATCTGGCCGAGGTCAATCGGGAAATCGCCGCCGCGCACCAGCGCGCCGCCGAGAACAACGCCGCCGTCATGCACGACCTGCGAACGCCGCTCCAGGTCGCCCACGTCGCCATCCGATCGCTTTCCGATCATCCGGCGATCCGGGCGTCCGAGTCCCTGTCCCGCTCCGTCGGAATGCTCGACCGCAGCGTCGAGCAGGCGATCAAGCTGGTCAGCACGGGCGAGCGTCCGGCGGGTGCCGACGAACTGTTCCAGCAGGTGGAAGTGGCCGCGCTGGTTGCCGATGTCTGCGAGGATCTCGCGGCGGGTGCCGAGGTCAGGGTCGAATTTGCCGTCGAGCCCGGCGAAGTGCTGGCCGACCCGATGATGGTTCGTCGCGCCGTGCAGAATCTGTTCTCCAACGCCTTGCGCTTTGCCGAAGGGCGGATCCGCGTCAGCGTCGGCACGCAGGACGGACTGGTCTTCATCGTTGTCGAGGATGACGGCGAAGGCCTGCCCGACAGAAGCGACTATGACCACGTCTGGGAACTCGGCCGCCGCTTCCACACCAGCCGTTCCAATACCGGTCTCGGCCTGGCCGTGACCAGGCAGCTCATCCAGGCCCTCGGAGGGACCGTCCGGGCCCGGCCTTCGGACTTCGGAGGCGCGCGATTCGAGCTCTGGCTGCCGCAAGCCTGACATCCGGATCGGGTCGCCGAACCGGGAGAAGCCCTTGGGCAGCACTCTGACCGGCGGCGCGAGCGCAAGAAACCGTCGACAACGATCAGACGTGACCAGAGATTGGTCGAGCTCCCGCTGAGTCCCGCTGCCGCTTGGCGTCTGCCGCCGTCAGTCGCCGCGGCAGTAGTACCAGTAGCCCTGAGTGCGCGAATTGTCGGACCAGAACCAGCACAGATCCGGGTTCGGCGGCCTCGGCGGGCGGCCGATGATCGGGGGGCGAACCATCGAGCCGAGAACGACCCCCGCCACCATCCGGCCCATGAAGCGGCGGCGGACGGCGCGCCGGACCTCATGGCGCATTTCGCGCTTTTCGCGCGCAATACCGCGAACGCCCCGACGGAACGCGAGCTCGGCTTCGGCACGGCTGTCGGCATTGAGAATGTCGCGCCGCATCTCGCGACGCTCGCGCGCGATTTCTCCCCGGCCCTCCCAGTATTCCCAGCGAGGCGATGCCGCGTGCGAAGCTGTCGACGGGAACAGTGGTACAAGCCCGATCAATGCGACCAGGAAATCGACGAGCCCAGCCGGATCATTCGTCGCCTTCCTCGGCCGGAAGGCCTGTCTCCATGCCGGTTTCGAAGTCCGCGATGTGGCGCTCGCATTCTTGCGCGTCGAACGTATCGTTCGAGCCGGCGCCGAACGCGGCCGCGTAGTAGAACGCCCGGTCGGTACCGAACAGCTGGACAAGCCGATCGTAGATCGTGACCGCTCGTTCCAGGCGTGACGCGCGGCCGTCGGCATCGCTGCACTGCCAGGCAAGGCCGGCGGTTTAACCGAAGTTCTTCAGCGATTCGTCGAACGCCTCTTCGGAATCCAGATCGTCCTGGGCACCAGCCGGGCTCAGGAGAATCATCGTCAGAATCATGATCAATGCGTATCGCACAAGGGGTCTCCCAATCCAGGATATCGATCGACATGATGGCGTTCCGGATACGGGAAAGTCACTCGGGGCACCGCTCATTATGGGTCGAACGCCGTCATTGCGACAGGAAAGGCGGAGAGGACGGGAGAGGTTCCCGGACGCGGCCATGACGACGGGATTCAGGGTCTGCCGTTCGAACAGCCCGCCTGGAAGCCATTGTCGCAATGCGCCTTGAGGCGCTCGGTGTCCGCTTCGGTCCAGCCTGCGGGCTCGGTGACCTGCACCCAGGGGCCGATGTAGTCGTGCGCATAGTACGCATGGCCGTGGCCGGGCGGCGAGCCGAAGGACAGCGCCATGTCCATCGCGAGCTGGAATTGCGTCACAACCGGCATGAAAAACAGCCGGTCGGACATGTCATCGGCCGGCGGGTCGCGCATCCACGGCGGCGGACGCCAGAGCGAAGCCGGGTCGTAGAACACCACCGGATCGCTCGAATACTGCAGGAACACGATACGCATCGCGCCCCAGTCGGCTTCGGCTTCGGACGCATCGGATGTGCGCGAGGCGTAGCGGACCAGCGAGCCGTCGCCGATCGTCGGCAACACCCAGGGGCTGCCGGGATTGCGGTGCTGCTGAACGTAGTTCCAGAACGCCGATGGAAAGGGTGGTCCGGCCCAGAACGCGCCATGGATCGGGTCGTCGAGCAGACGGAACAGATTGGTCGCATGCATCGACGACCAGGCGCCGAGACTGAGGCCGTGGACGTAGAGTCGCGGGCGAGAATCGCTCGGCAGGGTCTTCCAGTAACCATGCACGGCCTCCTGCAGCGCGGTGGCCTGTTCCAGACCGGTGTTGGTCTCGAGAATGAGCGCCAGCGGCGACTGAAGATAGGAATACTGCGCTGCGACTGTGGCGATGTCGCCGCCGTGCATGTACTCGACCGGATCATGCGAGCCCGGGTCCATCCAGCCGGTGCCGGTCGGGCTGGCGATGATCAGCACCTCACGTTCGAAAGCGCCCTGCCGCTCGAGCTCGGCCAGCGCCAGTCCGGCGCGCTCCTGTGCCGTCTCGCCATTGGCCCGCCCCACATAGACCCGGACAGGGTCGAGAGCCGGGCGGCCGGTGAAGGCGGCAATCGCCTCGGCAGACGGTCCGGAGGTGATGAAATCACGCCCCGGTTCACCGATCGCGTCCCAGGCGATCAAGGACTCGACGCTGCCGGTCATGCGCGGATTGGCCGGCGGTGGCGGCGCATCGTCGAACAGGGCCTGGGCGGCTTCATAGCTTTCGTCCAGTCCCGTGACCACGCGATCGAGAATGCCGTCCCGGGTGACGACCAGCAGGATCACGCCGACCGTGACCAGTCCCAGCACGTTCGCCCGGCGCGGCGGCATCACCCGATAGAACCACCGGCGAACGAGCCGGAACAGCTCCGCCACCAGCCGACCCAGTGCATAAGCCACCGAAAAGGTCACCAGCGCAGTCAATCCGATCTGCACCAGGTTCAGCGCATCGGCGGGTGCCAGTCCCATCCGGGCGCGTAGATCGTTCTGCCAGTCAAGACTCGAGCCCAGCACCCACAGGAAAAACGCCACCACCGTTATGGCCGCCGAAACGAGCAGCACGCGGGCCGGTCGACCTCGCAGCACCGGAAAATCCACGGCGCGCCAGAACAGCGCGATGATCTGGCCCAGCAGGTAGCCCAGGGCCGTCACCAGACCACCCAGAATGCCCTGCACCACCGGCCCACGCGGAATCAGCGACGGGGTCAGCGAAGCGGCGAAGAACAGCATGCCCAGCAGCAGGCAGGCGACGGAAAAGTCGCCGATCAGCCGGAAAAGCATCCTCCGCACGTTCCGTCCCGAAAGAATGGAAGTCGTCAGCATCGCCAGAGTCGTCCTGTTGAATGACCAATCATCAGAAGTGCCTGCGTCAGAATGCAGCCGATGAAAGGCGACGCTTGAAAGACCAAGATCAGAACAGAATCAGGGCGGACAAGTCATGAAGCGCCAGGTTCTACAACAGACTGAACGAAACGGTGACGCTGGCCATGACGATGGCCACGATACTCATCAACTTGACGAGAATGTTCAGACTCGGGCCCGACGTGTCTTTCAGCGGATCACCAAGGGTATCGCCGACCACGGAGGCATGATGGGCCAGGGAGTTCTTGCCGCCATGATGTCCGGCCTCGATGTATTTCTTTGCGTTGTCGAAGGCACCCCCGGCATTCGACAGGCACACGGCCAGCACGAAACCGGTGGCAAGACCGCCTGCCAGCAGACCGATCACTCCGCCCACCCCGAGCACCAGGCCGACGGCCACTGGCACTACGGCGGCGAGAATCGCGGGAACGATCATCTCGCGCTGCGCGCCGATGGTCGAGATCTCCACGCAACGGGCGTAGTCCGGCTCCGATTCGCCGCGCAGGATGCCCGGATTTTCGCGAAACTGGCGGCGCACCTCCTCGACCATCAAGGACGCCGCATGCCCCACCGCCTTCATGGTCAGGCCACTGAAAACGAAGGCCACCATTGCGCCGATGAACATCGCTGTCAGGACCGCCGGATTCAGGAGAGTCACGTCATAGAAGACCATGAATTCCTGAAGACCGGCGCTGGCGATGTCCACGATCACGCCGTTGCCCATATCGAGTTGACTCTGCCCGGCCCGGATCAATTCGAAACGGACAACCTCGATGTAGGAAGCGATCAGAGCCAGTGCCGTCAGCGCGGCCGAGCCGATGGCAAAGCCCTTTCCCGTGGCCGCTGTCGTGTTGCCCAGGGCATCCAGCGCATCGGTGCGATCGCGCACTTCGGGACCGAGGTCGCACATCTCGGCGTTGCCGCCGGCGTTGTCCGCGATCGGTCCGTAAGCGTCGCTGGCAAGGGTGATGCCAAGCGTCGAGAGCATGCCGACGGCAGCGATCGCCACACCGTACAGGCCCAGACCGAGATCAGTGATGTCGCCACCACTGGCCGACAGGAACGCGGCCATGATGCCAACCGTGACGGCGAGCACAGGAATGGCCGTCGATTGCATGCCAGTGCCGAGCCCGGCGATGATCGTGGTCGCCGGACCGCTCTCTGCCTGCTGAGCAATACGTTGGGTGGGCGCATAGCTTGACGACGTCGAGTATTCTGTCGAACGGCCGACAACGATCCCGGTGACCAGGCCAGCGACCACCGCACCCCAGATTCCCAGGAAATCGGGAATGCCCAGCCAGAAAAGAACAGCGCCGCTGAGCACTACAATCAGTGCAGCGCTGGTATTGATGCCCCTGGAGAGCGCTTGCAGCAGCTCGCGCTGATCAGCGCCCTCGCGCGTGGAAACCAGGAACACGCCGAGGATGGACAGCATGATGCCCAGCCCGGCGATCGCAAGCGGCGCCACGACGTACTTGATCTGCAGGTCGGGCTGGCTCGTCAGAGCCGCTGCGCCAAGGGCGCAAGCCGCCAGAAGCGAACCGCAGTAGGATTCGAACAGATCGGCGCCCATGCCGGCGACATCGCCCACGTTGTCGCCTACATTGTCGGCGATTACGGCAGGGTTGCGAGGATCGTCCTCGGGAATGCCGGCTTCCAGCTTGCCGACCAGGTCGGCCCCCACATCGGCGGCCTTGGTGTAGATCCCTCCGCCGACCCTGGCGAACAGGGCCTGCAGCGAAGCCCCCATGCTGAAGGTCAACAGCGTGGTGGTGATCAGCACCATGCGGGTGCCCGCGTCTTCCGATCCCGGCATCAGCCAGTTCGCCAGAGCGAACCACAGGATGATGTTGCCCAGCCCCAGCGAAACCACGGTCAGGCCCATGACCGAACCGCTGCGGAAGGCGATTCGAAGCGCTCCAGCCAGAGACTCTCGCGCCGCTGCCGCAGTGCGCGGAGCCGCACGGGTAGCTGTCTGCATGCCGATATAACCGGCCAGCGCCGAGAAAAAGCCTCCCGCAAGAAAGGTCACCGGCAGCCAGTCGCTCTGCATGTTCAATCCGTAGGCCAGCGCTGCAAAGACCGCTGCCAGGAGCAGGAAGACGACCAGCATGATCCGGTATTGTTGCTTCAGGTAGGTCATTGCGCCCCGATGCACAAGCCGGCCGATACGCTGCATCTCGGCGCTTCCCGAGTCTTCCTTGATCAGGGCACGGAAGAAGATACCAGCGAAAACAAGACCGGATAGAACGCCTGCCGGTGCGAGCCAAAAGGCTGCTTCATCCAAGATCCATTCTCCCTTCGCTGCGGTCGAGTTTGTCAGGCAAGGCGTGGAATCTGTGCAGAACGCCACCAGCGCCAATGGGTGCTGCGCAGCTCGGCGTCCGACGGAAAGCGGTAGAAGGCGAAGTCGGATTGGTCGCCGACATAGAATCCACCTTTCACCATGCGGTAGTACACACCCTCCGGGACTTCCTTCTGCACCAGCTTGGTCTCCTTGTCCTCGCTGGCGAGTTCCTGCAGGCAATCCCGCAGATGATCAAGGTAGCGATATGGCAGGTCGCGACTGTTTCCCTGATCCGGGCTGTCTGCCAACTCGCCCAGTTCCAGCTCCGAGAACGCGATGCGTGGAACGTGGACGGGCTGTTCCGGATTGGTGATGAAACGGCAGAAGTCATGCGGATCGAGTCGACTGACCACCATAGGAGAGATCGGACAGAATTCCTGATAAAGATGGAGCTGCCCGGGTTTTCCCGGCGTGTAAGTCTCTCTCGACAGGGCAAGCGTGTTGCCATCGGCCGTTACCAGATGAAGCTTGCCCAAAGCGGACACCGGGATTCGCGACAGGACCCGGTAGATGCTGAGATAGACCGATTTTTTCGGCTCGCCCGTCGGGGTTGGCACGCAGCGCTCGGCAACGATTTCAAAAGGAAAATCCGCGGACCGGAAATCCGGATCAACCTCGAAAAACATGGCCTGGCCGTGGCTGCGTCCGCGTTCACCCAGGGCGTAATAGCTACCAAAATCCTCCGGAGACAGCATTGACGCCACCAAGGCCTGAGGAATCAGGGACAGGTAGATATGCGTCTCGGAGGAAGTCATTCTTGCTACGTCATCTGACAATCGTCACCGGGCAGGGAGCATGGCGAAGTACGTATTCGCTCACGCTGCCGAGCAGCAGCTCCCGGAGTTGTGAACGTCCGCGACTGCCCATGATGACCTGGTCGAACCCACCAGACTTCGCCTGGCCGACGATTTCCTGGCCCGCGTCCCCGATCACCACGAACTCATCTTCCGGGACGATGTCCCCCATTGCGGCGCGGGCTCTTTCGAACAGCGGCGCGGCATGTTTATCCTCGATGGCATTGATCTGCTCGGCCGATTGATGCGCCATGCTGATAGTGGTGGCCGAATCCAGAACATGAACGTGCAAGAGCGTCACCGACCCTCCCGACCGCGCCGCCCACTGCGCCGCCTTGATTGATTGCTCGGATCCGTCCACCGGCACCAGAATTCTGCTCATCGTGTCCTGTTCCTTTAAGTCAAGGAGGTTGTGTTGAAAGGGAATGACACCTCATTCCAGCTCGCAATTCTACCCGCAAGCTCAACGAAGATTGATGACAGCCCGATCCACGGGACTCGAAATCCCCATAGATTCTGCGTTTCCCAATACAAACAGGGGGTTTCATGGTAGGCAGCGAGTCCTTTCCTGATGGCTGTCGACGTAGCCCTTTGGTGTCCAATGGAGCGCCCTTGAACGGTGAACGCGCGATCCAGAGCCTGGTCAGGGGCCCCATGCCGGCGGGAACGAGACCCCGGTGTTCGCGTCCGACGTACTGCCGTCCGTGGGTCTGAGGGCCAGGCCCGCCATGCCTGCACTCCCGCGTCTGGCTGGCAAACGAGTCCACCCGGAACAACGGGAAGAACAACAGGAAAGACATAGAAAAACCACAACCAGGAAATCGCGGGACAGGGTCCGAACCGCCATTGACCCGGCATTACAGTCGAACCTGACCGAATCGGCCGACACTGGCCGGCCGACACTGGGCGACACTGGGACACACACTGAACTATGGCGAATTCAGAGCTCAGCACTCAAGGCAGACCTGCTGTTAACCCGGCACGAATGTTGATTGCATTCGACGCCTCAAGCAGGGCTCGAATCAGGGCGTCGCCCGCCACCCAGGGTGGTTCCGCTGGCAAGGGAGACAACGCAGAGCCGGGCCCTGCTTGGGGCCGCGTTCCCGATGCTTGATGCAGGCCCGTCGAAACCCGGCTGCCCTGATTTGCCGTCCCGGTTTGCCCACTGGTTTGCCCACTGGTTTGCCAGCGACAATCAGAACAAGGCTGGCCAGGAACACGCACAGCCGGTGCATGACCCGTCTGTATGACCCGTTCGTAGCCGCACTGGATCAGACTGTGGATCACGCGCAGGGCGACGAGGGCCCAGGTGCCAATGAACTTGCCTGGCAGAAGCTTCCTCACAATTCCGAATGTTCTGAGCAACCCACATGGAATGAGCCCCGACCAATGAAGAAGACCATTTTTCTGGCCCCGCTTTTCTCCCTGTTTCTCGGTGGCACACTGACTGCCAACGAGCTCGACAACCCGGAATTCGATACCGACCTGTCGGGGTGGAGCAACCCGTCTGGTCGTCCTGCCAGCTGGGACTCGCTCGATGCGGCAGACTCGGCGACGTCAGGCTCGGCAATGCTTACCAACGAACTTCCCGGCAGCGGAGGTGCAGTTTCGATATTGTCCCAATGCATCTCCATCATAGAAGGGGCGGACTACAGCTTCGGTGCCATGACCTTTCTGCCGACGACCGAGCCCTCCGGCACCTGGGCAAGGGTCGTGGTCAATCTGCTCGATAAGCCGGACTGTTCGGGATTCGATCCGGTGCGATCGATTTTCCAAGGCGGTTTTGGTCAGGGCAGCTGGCTGCAGACCAGCGGAAATTTCGCGGCACAGAGTGGTGAGCTTTCCGCCGTTGTCAACCTTTCAATACAGAAACAGGATGGCGTGGAAGCGCCCGCCTCGGTCCATTTCGACAACGCCTTCTTCATAGTGAGTCTGCCCGATGAGATTTTCGGCGATCGATTCCAGGCCCCCTGAGCTTGCCCGAACTGGCCCGAAGGGCCGGGAAGCGGAAAGCGAGGCTTTCCACGCGTTTCGCGCCTTGGTCGGTGCCGCTGACAGCGCGTCGCCTGCGTAGCGATCCGGAGCTCGATACCCACGCCCCGCCGGTGGCCCCGGACCTGATCGGGGACGCAGAGACCCTGCGCCGTCGCGTGCGCCTGCTGGAGCGGGTCAATGAAGACTGAAAGCAACCGCACCGGCATGTGTCTGCGGCCCGGATCGGGGCTGCGGTGAGATGGCGGAATTTCCGCGCGAATTTCGATTGGGTATTCGAGACTGCAGTGGAGGCGTCCCGCGTGGACCGAAAGACATCGTTTTTTTCTCTCTTGAGTTTTCTGAGTGCTTGCTGGTGCTGTTCCCTGCTTGCCAGCACGCCCGCCCAGTTGTCCGGAACGGTCAGAGCCGGTGGTGTAGCCGTGGCGGACGCGGTAGTTGTTGTCACGGCGTTCGAAGCTCCGGCGGCGATTTTCGAGGCCCGAACGGCTGCTGATGGGAGCTGGACGCTGGAAGTGCCTTTGGACGGACTTGCGCAGCGCTCGGTTTACGTCGAGGCCGGTTCCAGCGAGCACGCGCCGGCGCGCTTCGGCGGCACGCCCGAGAGCACGGCGTTCTTCGGCTATCCCGGTAGCGGTGCCCAGCTGCTGGAGCCGGGCGACGTGCTGGCCGGTCTGGATTTTGAACTTGCCGCCGGAGGGCGCTTGTCGGGAAGCGTGCGCGCCCAGGCGGACGGCTCGGCCGTGCCCGGGGCGAGCGTGCGGCCGTCACTGGTCGTCGACGGTCAGCTCAGAGGCCTCAGCAGCCAGTTCCATGCAATCGTCGCCGCGGACGGCCTGTGGCAGTCGCCCCTTGCCTTGCCGCCCGGCGAAGTTCGCCTGGTGACCTGGCCACCGACGGGTGCCAACCTGGTCGTTACCGCCTTCGACCAGATCGCTTGTCAATACCAGAGCTGCGACCTGCTGGCCGCCGACGGCATCAGCCTGCTGGCCGGACAGGTCATCACCAACATCGATGTGCTTCTGGCGCCCGGTGCCACGCTCTCCGGTCAGGTCCTGCCAACAGGCGTCAGCCGGTCCCTGCGGCTTCATGATGCCAGCGGCAACCGGGTCATTTCGCGCACGGTCAGTGGATCCAACTCGGCCTGGACCTTTGATGGGCTGGCCGGGGGCAGCTACTACCTGGAGATCGTGCCGCTGACCGGGGCTTCCGGTTTTCTGGTACCCCGGTTGCACAACGGCCGCCCGTGTCCCGGTGTTCTCTGTGACCGGACCGGCGGTGCCCCGCTGACCGTGGCCAGCGGCGGGAGCCGCAGCGGGATCAGCATCACCCTGGGAGAGGGCGGACGTGTGTCGGGCACGCTGGTCGATGCCGACAGCGGAGCAGCCCCGACCGTTGCGGCCGGCGCTACGCCCCTGATCGGCGAGTACATGCTGATCGATGACACTGACGAGGTGTCCGGAACCGGCACCATCTTCGATGATGCCGGCGTGATCCGCCTCGGGCTGTCCACGCCGGTTCCGCCGGGCAGCTATCGACTTGCGACCTTCGATCGCGGCATGGGTGCCGGCGTGGGCTATGACCAGCCCGGCTTCTTTCTGGATTTCAGCACCCTACCCGGCTATGCCGATGCGCTGTATACGAATGCCGCGTGCGCCGGATTGATCTGCGACGAGACCGCGGCCTCGCGCATTGCGATAACTGCGGGCAGCATCGTTCCCGATCGGATCGTGGGCATACGCCGGGGATCGAGCGTGCGCGGAAGGATTCTGGACGATGATTCCGGCCTGGGTATCGCCGGTGCCGTGGCGGTTCTGGTTGATCGCGACAATCGACGCTATGCGGCCGTGCGCACCGACGAGACCGGAAATTTTGCCTTTGGCGCCTTTCCGGCCGGCACCTACTACCTGCGAACGGCGATGTCAGCGACTTTCGGTCAGAATGCCTTTCCCGACCGGCATGCCTACTTTGATCAGGTTCTGGGCTCGCCTGTTGCCTGCTCTGAACTCCTCTGCAATCCGCTGTCGGGCACTGCTCTGGTACTGGACGGCGTGACCGATGCCGAGAATCTGGAACTCAGGGTCCAACCGGGGCCGGTCATCCGCGGATTCGTGATCGACCCGCTGACCCGGGCAGCGATCGGTCGCGGCGCGGTCGAGGTGTACGACAGCGCAGATCGTCTGGTCGGTCGATATGTCCTCAATGCACTTGATCGTCAGTACCAGACCACGGCGCTGGCACCTGGAACCTATCGTCTGGTGGCTTCCCTGTCGCCAACCTTCACGCCACTGGCCCAGCCGCCTGGATCGATCGCCGGGCGCGGTCAAGACACCGGCGAGCCGCCCGGCGTGCGAGTGGTCGAGGTCGGCCAGTCCGATCTGAGTGTGGATTTTCTGGCCGTGGACGCGGCGATCGACCAGGTTTTCGCCAGTCGCTTCGAGCCTGAGTGAGCCGCCCATCGCCGGCGAAGGCGGCAGGCAACACTCACGATAGCGGCATCGAGCCGCGCCGAGAGAAGATCGATCGTAGTCATGTCCAGTCGGCCATATCAAACGCCCTCGTCGGGGGAATCGCGCCGATCCTACAAATTCACCAGGGTCAGCTCCAGGGTCCGTTGATCGGACCGCGAAGCCAAAGTGGCCCGACAGGCGTCCGTAACCAATGACCGGCTCGAGGGCGACTGGGGCGTCAACCTGACCGTCCTGGCACCTCCGGAGGACTCGAACTACGAGTCAGACCATAACGGCCGGCTCGATCCCCAGTCACCTGGCCGCTTCCAGGTCGCTTGCTTGCGGACAAAGTCTCGAAGTCCCGCGTTGTTCCATGCCTCAAACGGCGGCGCTACCGTCATGATCAACTGACCTTCTGTCGGATATGTTCGATGACTTCACCATGCTCGTCCTGCGGGCTGAACATGACAATATCGGTATCGGCCTCTGCCCGGACGCTGTGTCCTGGCGGCCAGTAGAACAAATCGCCCTTGCTCGCCGTTTCCTCCAGGCCGTGTTCGTAGATCGCAGTGATCTTGCCCTCAATCACGTAACCCCAGTGCGGGCAATGGCAGTTGTCGTTTGCCAGACCGTGCAGAAGCTCCGAGATATCCGTGCCGGCCGAAAAGGAAAAGAATTCGCCGCCCATCATCTTGTAGCCGGAAACGTCACCGAAGTTGATCTGCTGCCGTGCTGTGGCACCGGGCACATCGATTTTCACCGGGATGTCTTGTTTCGCGATTCGCATCGTGGCCTCCTGCTTATTCTGCCTTGCGTGTGTATGAAGAACCTCTGAGGGTAACAAACATAGCCAGTAGTCGTCAGCAGATTCAAGGATCACCCTCAGGCCTGCCAGTCGTTGCTCGGGCAGGCCTGAGCTGAATCAACCCGAAGACCCGTAAGCTTGCCGGCGTTCTTGGCCTCGATGACGCCGGCGGCGCGGAGCGGCTCGTCGATCTTTCTCCTGGCTTCGGGTTCGTTCACTGCGCTCGCGTCAGTGTCTGCCGCGCCTGGTGGTGCGCTCCGGACGCATGGGCCCAATGAGCGAAGTCGAGGGTTTCTACTAATACCTTCATAAATATTGCCTCATTCAGGGCGCCGGACGGATTCGCCTGCAAGGCAAGGTGGCGAAGGCATAGTTGCTCTACGTCGAGCCAGCTTAACGCCGCAGGCGGATTCGTCCGGAGCCCCCTTCGGGCTTGCCTCTCGGCGCGCGTGGACAGCGTTGTCGGCGCTTGATGTAGCCTGGCTACAGACTGCGCTCCGTCGCCTTGCCACGCACGCCGAGAGACAAGCTGAATGAGGCAATACTTATGAAGGTATTAGTAAGTCTGATTCGAGCTGATCTTGATCAGAATGGTCCCTGCCTTTCCACCAATGACTAACGAGCCTTACCGGATATGGACGGATGGGGCTAGTGGGCCACGCGGCAAATCAGGTAACACTCAGCCGCCGCGGGTGCGGGCTCGAAGGCGATTCGAATCCCCGCCGTTCATGGCCTTGTCGGTTTCGATCGCCAGCGCTTTCTGGTGCCTGACCGGCTGGATCAGCGACGGATCAGGACTGACGGTTCAGGACAGACAAGTTACGGACCAGTGGATGTCGAGCAGACCCATCCATCAGGACGGTTTGGCTGCATCTGAATAAGGATGTCAAGTCGACGCCTCGCGGTCGAGAGGTTTGTCCTGATGTCTATCTCGGTTGATCCTCTGGTTCGTCCTGGAATCGTCCTGGAATCGTCCTGGAATCGTCCTGGAATCGTTCTGGAATCGCTCTGGAATCGTTCTGGAATCGTTCTGGAATCGCTGATTCGGAGCTTCCCCGCTCACTCAAAACGGTCGGAGAACAGCACCGAGCGGTCAGGGCCTTCCAGGTTCTCGAACAGATAGACGGTGCCGGAATCCCTGCCGGCATCGTTGTCGTTGTAGGCTCCGATCAAGGCACGGCCATTCCCGAGGGCGACCGAACCCCCGAAGCGATCACCGTTGGCACCATCGGCCGCCGTCAGCTTGACCGCTTCGGACCACTGTCCATCGGCCTTGAGAGAAAACAGATAGGCCGATCCCGAGGAATTTCCCCGATCGCCGTCTCCAAGGGCCCCGACCAAAGCGCGATCCTGATCAAGCGAGACCCTCCAGCCAAAGCGATCCTCCGCCGCCCCATCTCCGGCCTGCAACTTCCGGGTCTCAAGCCACTGTCCGTCGGCCTGCCGCTCGAACACGTAGGCGGAGCCCGTGCGCCCTGCGGCAGTGCGGTCGAACAGCGCTGAAATCAGCGCGCGATCACCATCGAGCGAGACCCAGAAACCGAAATAGTCACCCGCTGCGCCGTCGGAGGCATCCAGCCTGGCGACCTCCAGCCAGGATTCGTCGGGCTGTCGCTCGAACACGTAGGCCGCACCTGAGTTCATGGCGGCACCATTGGCACCGAATGCACCGATCATGACCCGGTTGCCCTCGAGAGAGACCGAAGAACCGAAAAAATCCTCGGCGGTCGCACCCTCGGCGATCAACTTGGCGACTTCCAGCCACTGGCCGTCTGACTGACGCTCGAAGACATAGGCCGACCCGGTCAGCACGCCGACATGCAGGTCGTTCGACGCGCCGACCACGGCAAAAGTGTCGCTTAATGAAACCGACTGCCCGAAACGGTCGCCGCCTGCGCCGTCGGCTGCGCTCAACCTGGCGACCTCGAGCCACTCACCATTGGCCTGACGCTCGAACAGATAGGCCGCTCCGGAGTCGAACGCGGCCGCATCGCCCCGTATCGCACCGACCAGCGCCCGATCGCCACGCAATGCGACCGAGAGGCCAAAGAGATCACCTGGCGTCGCATCGGAGGCAGTCAGTTTCGCGGTCTCGAGCCATTCACCGCTCGGCTGACGCTCGAAGACGTAGACCGCACCGGCTCTGAGGCCCGCGCCGCCATCCTCCCAGGCTCCAACCAGCGCTCGCTCACCGTCGAGTGCCGCCGAGATGCCGAAGTCAGCCTCCGCCATGGCGTCGGAGGCGACCAGCTTGGCCCCCTCGCGCGCATCGTAAGCCACCGCCAGATCACAAAGGGCGCCTGCCGGATAGCTGGCGTCAGCGTCACAGCGGAAACCCTGATCGTGGAGCGTGGGTTCTTCGGCGAGTCCGGCAAAGCTGCCGAGCAGGGTCGGTCCACTTTCGCTGCTGGTCAGCTGAACCGCCATGATCGGTACCGGCGAAACGAATCCATGTCCGATCGACAGAATGCTGTCTTCACTCGGCTCGGTCACGAGCCAGCCCACCGGAAGACCAACGCCGTCGAACAGCTTCATCGTGATCTGTTCGCCGGCCTGCAGCGAGCCGAAGTTGGCGTAGAAGGCCCGAACCGGCGGACTGAAATTCAGCTGGAGTCGGCCGTCTTCGTTGATCAACGCGTCGGCCGCAGCGAAGCTGTTCGCCGAATCGACGATGGGGCAAGCGGCGTCCAGGCGACGCAGCCGGATCTCCGCGGCTCCATCCAGCACATCGATCGGCACCGTGCCGGGTTCGGAGAGACAGGCGAGTGCACCCGGCGGCGGATCGGGCCGGGGGAAATCCCGCTCGAACGCATAACCCTGCGCCTCCACCGCCAGCCGATCAAGAAGACGGACGTCGCGCTCTACCTCGCGGATCGGGGTCGGCCTGAGCTCGTAGGCAAAGGCCATGTCGCACAGTGCGCCATCCGGATAACTCGCGGTGTCGACCGGGCACGAGACATTCAGACGGTCGATCGGCGTTTCGCCGAATCTCAGGCCGACGAAAGTCCCCAGCTCGGCGCCGACGCCGACCTCGTCGGTCGTGAATTCCAGCGTCGTCACCGGCTGCACCGAAGTAAAGCCGATCCCGAAACTGCTCGGGTTTCCGCCCCTCGGACTGAGGATCCGCTGTATTTCGCCGCCACCGGCATTCAATAGACGCATCGTGACTCTGGCATTGGACGCCACCGAGCCCAGGTAGCTGTAGAAGGCCCGGATCGGCGGATCGAAGGTCAGGGTCAGCGAGCCCCCGCCCGGGATGCGCGCGTTGGCGATGGGCTGGGAGGCCGTCCCGTCGACGATCGCACAGCCGTCGGAGCGCGTGACCTCGATGGTCCGGTCGAAACCGAGCGAAATGGTCACCGTGCCCGACGGCGACAGGCAGCCACCCGCCCCGGGCGGCTGGGCGAAATCCTTCTCGAACGCATAGACCAGCCAGTCGCTGCCAACCGCAGTGGCCCATTGGTCGACGTTGGACTCGTATTGATCGATCTGGGCCGAAACCCCGGACACCAGCAGCAACGCACAGCATCCGCTGATTACCCTGAACCACTCCTTCAAAGTGACCTCCAGGCCAGTATCCGGGCACCGCCATGGTTCCCGGAACGAAGCAATGATTGATTCGTCAATACGCTTAGCAGCAAGCCGCAGGAAATCCGGTCAACAAGAATGTCTACCGTTGATCTCCGATATCATTCAAGGCCTATAGAGATGGGATCGATCCATGAACGCACCGGCGCAGGTCGCCAAGTACAACGCCGATAAACTCTCCAGGAAGCTGCGCAGGCTCGTCGGGAAGGCGGTCGGCGACTACGGGATGATCCGCGACGGCGACCGGATCATGGTCTGCCTGTCCGGCGGCAAGGACAGCTACGCCATGCTGGATCTGCTGCTGAGCCTGCAGCGCCGGGCGCCCGTGGATTTTCATCTGTTCGCGGTCAATCTCGACCAGAAGCAGCCCGGATTCCCCGAGCACGTGCTGCCCGAGTACCTGGAATCGATCGGAGTGCCCTTTCAGGTCATCCAGCGCGACACCTACTCGGTGGTCAAGCGGGTCATCCCCGAGGGCAAGACGACCTGCGGGCTCTGCTCCAGACTGCGGCGCGGCAACCTCTACACCTACGCGAAGGACAACGGATTCACCAAGATCGCGCTCGGCCATCATATGGACGACATCGTCGAGACCTTCTTCCTGAACCTGTTTCACGGTGGCAGGCTCAAGGCGATGCCGCCGAAGCTCAGGAGCGACGACGGCAGCAACGTCGTGATCCGGCCGCTGGTGTACTGCCGCGAAAAGGACATCGCCCGGCTCGCCGAAACCCGGGACTACCCGATCATCCCGTGCAAGCTCTGCGGGTCGCAACCCAACCTGCAGCGCGAGGCGGTCAAGGCGATGCTTGCCGGGTGGGACAAGCAGCACCCGGGTCGCACCGAGACCATCTTCAAGGCATTGACCCAGGTCGCTCCGTCGCAGCTCTGCGACAGCAAGCTGTTCGACTTCGCCGGACTCGAGACGGCCGCGGGCTCCGCGCCGCCGGATCCGGTCAGCTGGCTCTTGCCGGGCAGGGCTCCAGCAGCCGACTGACCCAACGCCCCCGGCGATCAGAAAACCGCTCGCCGGCGAGCAGGACATCGAGGGCCAGGCCGGCCACGTCGAAATCGAACTGGCGCGTCGGCTGCTTCGGGAGGGATTTCTTCGAGATCCCTGCCGGTCCCCGGGCTAGTAAGGCAGTAACCCCTCCGGCACTTCCGCCATGGCTGCATCGTCCAGTTCCGCCTCGCGCCGGGCGTCCGGGTGGAAGTCCGCGGCGTTGCTGGTGGCCATCTGCTCGTAGATGGCCCAGCGTTGATGCACCACGGCCTGGGCGATGTTCATCAGCCGCTCCGCCTCTGTCGGGTGCTCCGCGGCGAGCACCTTGAAGCGTCCCTCGTTCTGCCGGTACTCGTGCAGCGGAATGCTGGGACGCAGGCTGTCCAGGGTGAACGGGATCTGGCCGGACTCGCGCAACACCGGGTTGTAGCGGATCAGCGGCCAGTGACCGGACTGCACGGCGAGATTCTGCTGGTGCAGCCCCTGAGTCATGTCGATGCCGTGGGCGATGCAGTGCGAGTAGGCGATGATCAGCGACGGCCCCGGATAGGCCTCCGCTTCGCGCAGCGCCTGCAGGGTCTGCTGCATATTCGCACCCATGGCGATCCGGGCGACGTAGACGTTGCCGTAGGCGATCGCCTGACGCACCACGTCCTTCTTGCCCACCAGCTTGCCGCCGGCGGCGAACTTGGCCACCGCGCCGAGGGGGGTGGACTTGGACATCTGACCACCGGTGTTCGAATAGACCTCCGTGTCCAGCACCAGCACGTTCACGTCGAGCCCCGAGGCCAGCACGTGATCCACACCGGAGGAGCCGATGTCATAGGCCCAACCGTCCCCGCCGACGATCCAGATCGAGCGCCGCACCAGGTGGTCGGCCATCGCCATGAGCTCCCGCGCCGCCGGCGAGTCGATCAGCTTGAGGCGATACTTGAGCTCGTCGACCCGGTTCCGTTGCGCCTTGATCTGCGACTCCGTGGCCTGCTCCGCCTCGACGATGCCGTCCACGAGTTCGTTGTCCAGCTCGCCGCGCAGGGCCTCCAGCGCCTGCAGAGCCTGCTTCTCGTGGTGATCCGCCGACAGGCGCATGCCCATTCCGAATTCCGCATTGTCCTCGAACAGGGAGTTCGACCAGGCCGGGCCGCGGCCCTTGGCGTCCTTGGCCCAGGGCGTGGTCGGCAGGTTGCCGCCGTAGATCGAAGAGCAGCCGGTAGCGTTGGCAATCAGCATGCGGTCGCCGAACAGCTGCGAGGCGATCCGCAGGTAGGGCGTTTCGCCGCAGCCGGCGCAGGCACCGGAAAACTCGAACAGCGGCTGCAGGAACTGCACGCCGCGAACGTTCGAGAAGTCGATCGAAGAGCGGTCGTTCCAGGGCAGCTGGTCGAACTTCTTCAGCCCTTCCCGTTGCCGCTCCAGCACGTCCTGCTTGGGCACCATGCGCAGGGCGCGGGTGACCTCGCCGTCCGGCAGCTCGTCGCGCACCGGACAGACGTCCACGCACAGGGTGCAGCCCGTGCAGTCGTCCGGGTAGATCTGCAGCACGTAGCGCATGTCCGGGAAACCGCGTGCGCCGACCGGTGCCGACTGGAATCCCTCCGGCGCATCCTCCAGCTCGCCGGAATGGCAGAACTTGGCGCGGACCGCCGCGTGCGGGCACACGAACGAGCAGCTGCCGCACTGGATGCAGTGATCCTCCAACCACTCAGGCACCATCTGGGCAATGCTGCGCTTCTCCCACTGGCTGGTGGCCGTGGGCCAGGTGCCGTCCGGGGGCAGTTTCGAGACCGGCAGATCGTCGCCGCGTCCGGCCAGCATGGCAGCGGTCACGTCCCTGATGAAGATCGGCGCCTGGTCGGGCACCGGTCGCCGCCGCTCGACGTCGCCGAGGCGATCGGCCGGGATGTCGATCCTGTGCAGATGGGCCAGCGCCTGGTCCACCGCGGCGAAGTTCTTCGCCACCAGCTCCGGACCCTTACGCCCGTAGCTCTTCTCGATGGAGCGCTTGATATCCGCGATCGCCTCGGCCGTGTCCATGACCCCGGCCAGCTCGAAAAAGCAGGCCTGCATGATGGTGTTGATGCGCGTGCCCATGCCGGTGGCGCGGGCCACCTCGTAGGCGTCGATGGCGTAGAGCTTCACCCCCTTGACGATGATCGACTCCTGCAGCTGTCGCGGCAGCTTGTCCCAAGCCTGATCGGCCGGGTACGGGCAGTTGAGCAGCAGCGTGGCGCCCTGCGCTGCCCGCGCCAGCAGGTCCGTGGTGTACACGAATTCGAACTGGTGGCAGGCGATGAAGTTGGCCGACTGCACCAGGTAAGGCGAATCGATGGGCTCGGGGCCGAAGCGCAGGTGCGAGACGGTCTGCGCCCCCGACTTCTTGGAGTCGTAGACGAAGTAGGCCTGGCCATGGCGCCCCGGCTGCGCGCTGATGATCTTGATGGAGTTCTTGTTGGCGCTCACCGTGCCGTCGGCGCCGAGGCCGTAGAACAGGGCGCGCACGTTGTCCGAGCGCTCGATCTGGAAGGATGTGTCCCAGTCGAGGCTCAGGTGCGTGATGTCGTCGTGGATGCCCACGGTAAAGCGGCGTTTCGGCGACTTCGACGAGAGTGCCTCGAAGACCGCCCGGACCATCGCCGGCGTGAACTCCTTGGAGGACAGTCCGTAGCGGCCGCCAGTGACCAGCGGCAGGCTGTCGCGCCCGCCTTCCGACAGGGCCCTGGACAGGGTGGTGACCACGTCCACGTACAGCGGTTCGCCGTTCGCGCCGGGTTCCTTGGTGCGGTCCAGCACGGCGATGCGCTTCACCGAGTCGGGCAGCGCCTTCAGCAGCGCGTCATCCGGGAAGGGGCGAAACAGGCGCACGACCAGCACGCCCACCGGTCCGTGGGCCGCGTCGGCGCTGTGTTCGTTCAGCCAGGCCACGGTCTCCCGGACCGTCGAGGCGCCGGAGCCCATGATCACGATCACCGACTCGGCGTTCGGGTCGCCATAGTAATCGACCAGATGGTAGCGGCGGCCGGTCAGCTCCGCCAGAGCGTCCATGTTCTGCTGGACGACCGAGGGCACCGCCTCATAGAAGGAGTTGACCGTTTCCCGGGCCTGGAAATACACGTCCGGGTTCTGGGCCGTGCCGCGCATCACCGGATTGTTCGGGTTGAGCGCTCGGCGCTGGTGTGCGTGGACCCATTCGTCGTTGATCATGGCGCGGATGTGATCGTGTTCCAGCGGCACGATGTCGTTGACTTCGTGAGAGGTCCGGAAGCCGTCGAAGAAGTGGATGAAGGGAATCCGGGAGCGCAGCGTGGACGCGTGCGCGACCAGCGCCAGGTCCTGCGCCTCCTGCACGGAGGAGCTGGCCAGTTCGGCGAAGCCGGTGGTGCGCGCGGCCATCACGTCCTGGTGGTCGCCGAAGATCGACAGGCCCTGCGCCGCCAGGGACCGGGCCGCCACGTGGAACACGGCGGGGGTCAGCTCGCCGGCGATCTTGTACATGTTCGGAAGCATCAGCATCAGGCCCTGGGAGGCCGTGAAGGTGGTGCACAGGGCACCGGCCTGCAGCGCGCCATGGACGGCGCCGGCGGCGCCACCCTCGTGCTGCATCTCTACCACCGTGGGCACGTGACCCCAGAGATTCTTCTGTCCTTTCGCGGACCATTCGTCCGCCAGCTCCGCCATGGTGGAGGACGGCGTGATCGGGTAGATGGCGCAGACTTCGCTCAGCTGGTAGGCGACGCGGGCCGCCGCTTCGTTGCCGTCGACGGTGATGCGTTTGCTTTCGGTTCGGTCGTTCATTCGGCGTTCCCTCCCTGTTCGGCTATCGCAATGCGCCGCCTGGCGCCCTCCCCGACGCGCACCATGGCCATCGCGTTGCTCGGGCATTGAGACACACAGGCCTCGCAGCCGGTGCACAGGTCATAGTCGATTTCGTAGCCGTTGCCGGGCCCGAGCTTGCTGATCGCCCGCTCGGGGCAGGACCCGAAGCAGCCGTCGCACTCGAAGCAGTTGCCGCAGGAGTAGCAGCGCGACGCCTCATAGACGGCACCCTCCCGCTCCAGGCCCGCGGTGATCTCGCTGAAGTCCCGCGTGCGCGACTCGGCAGGCAGGCAGTCCTGGCGGCTTTTCTGGAAGGCCGTGAAATAGCCGAGATTCAGATCCTTGAAGTGCACCCGGGGCGCGGGCTTCTCCTTGTGATAAGTCTCGCCCCGGAGCCAGGCGTCGATGTGCCGGGCGGCGTTCTTGCCGTGGCCTGTAGCGATCGCCACGGTACGTTCCGACGGCACCATGTCGCCGCCGGCGAACACGCCCTCGGCGCCGGTCATCATGTCATCCGTGACTCTCACCACGTGGTCTTCGATCTCGATGCCGGGAATCGCTTCCAGCACCGAGGTGTCCACGTTCTGGCCCAGGGCCAGCAGCAGGCTATCGGCCTGCAGGGTTTCGATCTTGCCGGTCGGCTGGGGCCGGCCGTTCTCATCGACTTCCATCACCTCGACCTGAAATTCCGTCTCGTCGATCTGGCGAATGGTCCGCAGCCAGTTGATCTTGATGCCTTCCGATTCCGCCTCGTCGGCCTCGAAAGGGTGCGCCGGCATGTGGTCGCGGTCCCGGCGGTAGATGATCATGGCCTCGTCGGCGCCCATGCGCCTGGCGGTGCGCGCGGCGTCCATGGCCGTGTTGCCGCCGCCGTAGATCGCCACCCGTCGCCCGAGCTTGGGTGCTTCGCCGGCTTCCACGGATTTCAGGTAGCCCAACGCGTCCATGATCTTTCCGGCTTCACGCGCCGGTATGTCCACCCGCTTGGCAAGGTGCGCGCCGATGGCCATGAACACCGCGTCGAATCCGCCCTCTTCCTTGGCGGCGAGCACGTCCTCCACCTTGGTGTTGAGGCGAATCGTGACCCCGAGCGCTTCGATGTTGGCGATCTCCGCGTCCAGCACGTCCCGCGGCATGCGGTAAGCGGGGATGCCGAAACGCATCATGCCCCCCGCCATCGGGCCGGCTTCGCGGATCTCCACCGTGTGGCCCTTGAGCGCGAGGTGCCAGGCGGCGGACAGGCCCGAAGGGCCGGCACCGATAACCAGTATCTTCTTGCCGCTGGGTTCGGCGTAGGGCCTGGTCTGCCAGCCTTCCTTGAGCGCCAGATCACCGAGGAATCGCTCCACCGCGTGGATACTCACCGCCTCGTCCACATCGGCCCGGTTGCAGGAGGACTCGCAGGGGTGGTAGCACACGCGCCCGTGCACCGCCGGCAGCGGGTTGTCGCGTACCAGGATTTCCCAGGCTTCGCGGAAGTTGCCGGCCTGCGCCTGGTCGAGCCAGCCCTGAATGTTCTCACCCGCCGGGCAGGCGTGGTTGCAGGGCGGGATCGTGTTCAGATAGATCGGCTCGCGACGCCGAACCGGGCCAGTGCCGCGCTGGACTCGCAGGTCCGGCGGTGTGGTGAAATCTTCAGTTCGTGAGGGGCGGTTCGTGTCTTCCATAGCTGTCACCCGGTGCGAGTTTGAATCGGAGCGATCGGTCGCTGCCACTTTCAGTCTGCGGCTCGACCGGGAACGAACGCTTTCTGCAATCCATTTCCGAACCTCCGAACCACTTTCGTCGCCAGTGTAGGCAGTACTGGAGCACGTTTACTTGGGCTAAGTCAATTTAAGCCCGTAATATTCAGAAAAACCCGGAAGGGAATAACAACCATTCTCAATAACCCGGTAGTCCTGAGGATCAGGACCTTGAGCGTTGCACTCGGCAGCAGATAGAGTGGGCCAGTTGTCAGATCGCAGGGATGTGCCTTCTGATCGGCGCGGGAACATTCTGTCTCTCGGCGTGCGACGCCTTGATTCGCGCCATTCATGGTGCCCTGAATGCGATCTGAATGGTTGCCGGGTTGATTCAGTTTGCCGATTCGTCGCAGCGAGCCGCGGCGAGGGTCAATCAGGATCAGACGACGAGCAGTCCGGTGCCGGCGCCGGCCGAATACAGCAGGAACGCGAGCAGCGCCATGGGCTGGGCCGGCTTGCTGCGATGGAAGCAATGCGGATCCTTCAACACCCAGAGGCAAGCCAGTGTCGCGGGCACGATGAAAACGGCTCCGGCGATGGCTCCCGTCGGCAGGCCCAGCCAGGGTAGCGACAACGTCAGAGCAAGTGCCGCGCCGTACCACAACGGATAGACGAGCGCCGCCCGGTTCTTCCCCATCCGGGCAACGAGATTCTTCTTCTCGGCTTTCCTGTCCGCTTCGTAGTCCGGAAACTGGTTGACCCAGAGAAAGGCCGCGATCGTCAATCCGAGCGGCAGCGAAAGCCAGAAGATGGTCCAGTCCAGACTGCCCTCGAGGATCAGATACGTCGCCAGCACGACGATCGGACCGTAAACCAGAACAACATCCAGCTCCCCCAAACCGCGGTAGGCGAACTTCAGCGGCGGACCGTGATAGCTCCAGCCCAAAGCCAGCCCGACGACGCCGATCCAGATCGCGTCGAACTCGCGCGCGAAAACGATCATTGATCCGATCAGCACACCCACCGCGCTGGTGACCAGGGCGATGGCCCAGGTTTCGCGTCGCGTGAGGAGTCCATCGACCAGCACGCGCTTGCCGCCAGAGAAGTTCGTCCGGTCGCGTTCGTCGACGTACAGATCATTGCCCGAGTCGAAATCGATGGCATCGCCCCAGGCATTCTTCGCGATCTCCATCGCGAATAGCGCGAGCAGGATCAGAAGAACCCAGAGCCACGCGACGTCATCGTGCAGCGCCACGTAGCATGTGGCCAGGTAAACGCCTGCGACCGAGGTCATGCTTACCTTGGGATCGGCAAGGCGCCAGAACCCCTGCCAGAAGTCGCGGTGTTCGCCGTCACGGTTGATTGGCACCGTTGCTTCCGGCCCGGGCTTGGATGGCTCGTTCACAGGTAACCTTTTTCATTCAGCACTTTGGTCACCCGGCGTTGACAGCGCCGGGACCGTCCCCGGGTGAACACTACCCCGGACGTCATTGCCAGAGTGACGAGATCGCCGGCAAGGCTTCGGCCCGGCTGTGCCATGGCCTCCAGTCGGATCCTTGCCGGAATCAGCACATCCCGGTACGCGCTTTCGGGCTCGTCCACTTGCGCCAGCACCTCGTCTTCACAGATGAAATCCAGCGCGACCCCGCTGGTCATCCCGGGGCGTACCGACAGTGCGTCGCGCAGGCTCGCGTCTGTCGCGCCGGTCAGGAGCGCGGCGACCAAAGGACGCGGCCCCACCAGGCTCATGCGCCCTCGAAGCACATCGAACAACTGGGGCAGTTCGTCGAGATGGGTCGTTCGCAGGAATCCGGCGAACAGGGAACAGGCTGACGAGGGCTTCGGCGTCACCAGGCTCTCACGCTCTGCATGCCGGGGAAGCGTCCTGAACTTGTGGAGCGTGAACGCCTCGCCGCCCTGACCGATGCGCTGCTGCCGAAAGATTACCGGCCGGCCCTGGGTCACGAGCAATACGACGCTGATCAACAGCATGGGAATCGAGGCAAACAAAAGCAGAAGGCTCGCACCGATCAGGTCGACAAGGCGCGCGCCGACGCTGTTCGGCCATAACGCCGGTGACGAATCCGGAGGCCCGGCTTCCGCCCCAGCCGCTCGGCCAGTCGATGCGCACATCAGTCCCTGGCCGCTGCGTCGGGGTACGCCTTCCTGTCTTCGAGGCCGCGCGCCGGGCCTGCACGGCTTGTCGGTGGATAGCGCTCCAGCGCGGACCAGAATTCCTTACGAGCTCTGACGCTGAACCGCTCCGTGTTCGGGTGGTGCGACCGGTAGCTGCCCAGAAGGTCCACGGCACCCGTCCCTGAACCGCCGGAATACTCGCCATCGCGATTGCCGTTTGCTGTGCTCGCCGGCCCGTCTTCGCCCGTGTCTCGCGGGGCGTCGTTCTTCAGATCCTCGGGCAGTTCGTGCGCGATGCCCTTGTGACAATCGATGCAGGTCGCGCCGGCCTGATGTCCTTCCCGATGCTTGCGCTGCGCCCGCGAAGTCTGTGCCGATAGATCCCAGGCACCGGGGTCATGACATTGTCGACAGTACATGCTGTCGTTCTCCTGATAGCGCGCAAGGACTTCTCTGGCGAGTTCAGCGGTCCTCGCCTCGAATTCCTCGGGGGTGTCGATGCCGCCGACTCGGTAGGCCCAAACGTCGGAGAAGCCGGTCGAAGCCTTGGCGGCGAGCATCTTCCACCAGGGCTCGTGCGGAAGATGGCAGTCGACGCACTCGACGCGTATCCCGGTCGCATTGGTGTGGTGCGATGTGCCCTGATACTCGGCGTAGAATTCTTCATAGACGTGGCAGCTGACGCAGTAGTCGGTCGAGCCGGTGCGCTCGACCATCGTGGCCGTGCCGGCCGAGAGGGCAAGCGCGATCATACCCCCCGTGACCAGGCCGCCGATGGCGAAGATAACGTGTTTTCGCCCCAATAGCCGCGCGAGCCGGCCACTCCGTGACGGGTCTCTCGGTTCCTCACTCATGCGATGTCACCGCTACTTCATGAACCGCCCTTCACCCTACACGGTCTGGTGCCGGTCTTTCAAGCGCACGGCTCGAGGAGGCCGAGTCGGTCGAGTGATTCCCCGGCTATCGGAGAGCCGGCCCCTTGCTGCGGCAGGACCAGGAGAAACCGATTCCAGCGCCACGCACTGTTAACCCGGCAACCATTTGGATCGCATTCAGCCGCGCTGCGCCTGACGAGGGCAAGGCACGCGCAACGGCTCCGCTACAGGGCTTCATGCCCGATGGGCAAGTCGCCCTTTCGCTCCCGCCTGCGCTGAAACGCCGCTGTAGTGGTTCTACAGCAGGTTCCGCTAACGCCGTCCATCGTCAGGCACAGCGCGACTGAATGCAATCCAAATGGTTGCCGGGTTAATAGTAAGTAATGGGGGCCGACTCGCCGAATTACTCAGAAGTGCGGCTTTCGGACCGACCTCCTGACTGAAAAGCAGTGGGCTCGCCGGCCGACTGGCACTCCGCGATCCGGTCTCCCGCCGACTGACAGATCACGTTTCTGAGGAAGTCGAAACGCGCCTGGAAATAGGCCACGTTGTTGCGCAGGCCGGTGATGCCGTGACCCTGACCTTCGAACTCGACATAGGTGACCGGCTTGCCCAGCTTCTCGGCTACGGCCGCGAACTGCCGGCTTTCCGACACGCCGACGCGGTTGTCGTTTTCGCCGTGAGTCAGCAGCAGCGGTGAATCGAGCCGCTCGATGTGGTTGATCGGCGACCGGTCCTCGAGCTTCGCGCGCTCGGTCATCGGATCGCCGGCTTCCAGATTGATCCAGTCGGGGATATTGGTCGCGTCGTAGAAGGTGACGATGCTCGAGAATCCGGCGTGACTCATTCCGAAGCCGAAGTCATAGGATTCGTTGCGGTCGTTGGTGTGCGGCGGAAAGGTCAGGGCGCGCATCGTGGCGTAGCCGCCGTGTGAGCCACCGGCGACGCCGATCTGCGACGGAGACAGCCCCAGCTTGTTCTCCAGGAAACGCGCCGCGTAGAAAAGATCGATGATTTCATCACCGCCGAGATCGCGATCGTTGAGCGCCATGAAATCCTTGCCGAATCCGAAACTGCCTCGCACCGCCGGCGAGAGCCAGGCGATGCCGGCCTCGCAGAACACCTGTTGCGTATTGCTGAAGGAGTTACCGCCACCGTAGAACGAGGTGATCACGGCCAGTTCCAGAGCGTCGTTGTCTCGAGGATTCTTCGGCGTCATCAGGAACGCATGCAGCATGCGTTTTTCGCCCGTTTCCGGATCGGTATCGAAGGTCGGGAAAGCCACCCGCTCGACATCGCACTGCTGGATCGCGCTGGCGTAGTCGTCAGGCAGGCGGATCGCCGGCTCGAGCTCGAACGTGGCCTTGCCGGCTTCCATCCCGATCGTCATCCGGTCGGCCATGAACGGTGCGGCAGCCGATGTCATCGACAGGATGAAGCGGTTTTCATCATCGAAACCGATGGTGCCGATATTCTGGTCCAGCACCCGCTCGCCGACCGGCTCGCCGTCCATCGTCAGGACCCGCATCACGTTTTCATAGGGCCGATCCAGCACCTCGAGCACGAAGTGCTCACCGTCGATTTCCAGCAAGGAAAACCAGGCCTGTTCCTCGGCGGACGTGAGCGCCTCGGCACTCCGCGACTCCAGGTCGAAAATGTAGAGATTCGGATAGCCCGTTTCGTCGGACTGGTAGATGAACCGGTTGTCGTCCAGCCAGTGATCGGGCGAGGTCTGAAGCGCCTGACGTTCGGTCCCGTCCGGGAGCAGGATGTCCATACCCGGCTGTTCGAAATCGATCCACGCCAGATTGCCCTTCCTCCGATGGCCGTCCCGGTTGACCTTCAGCACCACGCCGCGATCATCCGGCGCGAAGTTGACCGAACTCCAGACCATGCGATGGCTGCCGTTTTCCTCACAGAACACGTCGGTCGACTCGTTGGTCGCGAGATCCAGCATGGTGAGACAGTTTCGATAGGGCTGCTGACTGCCGTAACGCGCGATGTACCCGATTCTCTGCCCGTCCCTGGAAAAATCCCAGCCGTAGATATACGGCACGTCGGTCAACTTCGTCAGAGACCCGTCGGTCAGCGACATCCGGAACAGGTTCAGGACCTCATCGTTGCGCTCGTCCCCGAGAACGATCATGTCGCCGCCCGACTCGTCGTACTTCATGGTCCACAGATTGCGCGTCGACAGATCGATATCCATCAGTCGATCACCAGCCTCGGGCTCGATCAGTCCGTCTTCCGGAAGATCCTGAATCATCATCCAGGTGCCGTCGGGCGTGGTGTTGCGATAGAGCAGCTTTCCGGCGTCGTAGCTGGCCGTCCAGCCGCCGTACGGATAGCCCTCCAGATAGGGCTGCAGATCGATACTTCGCCCCAGGAAACTCACCGTGTAGGACAATTCGTCCGTTTCGGCCCACACAGCGGCGGGAGTGATCAGGACGGCGATCAGGGCAATGGACTTGGCGATCATGTCGATGGTCTCTTTTTACTTCCGGGGGTCCAGTGTAACCCGCAGCCCATTGCCCTCATCTGGAACAAGCCGTCCAGAACGCTGCCTCCACCGCTAGTTTTCGAATGTCTGCCGAGCGGCGCTCTTCGAAAGATCCTTCAGAGCAAGGGCCGCTCGCCTCGATCAGACTCGATACGCCTCTGGCGTATTGCCGTAGGGATCCAGAGCCACCTTCAGCTTTTCAAGAGCCTGCAGCAGCCGCGGGCAATTCTGACTCAGATTCCCTCCAGTCTTGATGCCGACCTGATTGATCATGGCGTAGGGTTTCGGGTTGAAGTTCCGATTCGCCGGCACCGGAACCTTCATGTTGCCGGGTAGCTTGGGCGACAGATGGGTCTTGCCGTGCCTGATGACATTGATGGTGTTATCGATAGCGGTCAGCAGCTTTCTGTTTTCGAAAGATCCTGCGCTGTTTTCATTGGCCTCCAATGCCTTGACCATGTCGCCGTACTCTTTCTTCAGCACGATCGGTACACGGCGCGATCGCTCGCGCCACCATTGAGCACTGGTCTCGGGGAAATCCGCCTCGTACTGACTGAAATCACTCATCTTGCTCTCCACCTGTTGGCTAAGGTTTTTTCCAAGCCGCACCACGTTGGGACTCGCGGCGATCACACGAACCTGCCGCTCGGAGTTTACACCGATTTGCCAGTGGGGCAGCACAACGCGGAACGTCTCGAGGGTCAATACAGGAGAGGGTCGATACAGGACATGCATCAACGCCCCCGGCGAACAGAAAATCGCTCGCCGGCGAGCAGGACATCTTCGATCTTTCGCGGCCGATTATTCCTGGCTGGCCTGCAGTCGTCTGCAGTCGTCAATGATGGTGATGACTCACGATCGCCAGTACGTACATGAGACCCAGTCCGACGATCAGGCAGCTCATGTGAAGCGTGGCCAGGGACGGTCTTAGCTCGCGCTTGATTTCGGGCACCAGGTCGGATGCGGCGATGTAGATGAAATTCCCGGCGGCGAAGAGGGCCAGGCCGGCCACGTCGAAATCGAACTGGCGGGCCGCTGCCCATGCGAGCAGGGCGCCGAGTGGAAACGTGAGGGCCGAGATCAGGTTCCAGAACAGCGCCCTGGCCTTCGACCAGCCGGAATGCACCAGCACGCCGAAATCGCCGAGTTCCTGGGGGACCTCGTGCGCGGCTGCCGCGATCCATGCCAGCACACCGGCGCGCGGATCCAGCAGGAACACGCTGGCCACGCCGAGGCCGCCGAGAAGATTGTGTACGCCATCACCGATCAGGATCAGCCATCCCATCGGCTTGCGCTCGTCGCCCTGGTCGCTGTGGGCGTGGTGCCAGCCGAGCACCTGCTCGAGGAGCAGGAACGCGACGAACCCGGACAGGGCCCAGAGCGCGGCGGCAGTCGCCGGCAGGTTTGGCGCCGACTCGGGAATCATGTGGAACACCGCACCGCCGAGAAGCGTGCCTGCGGCCAGCGCCACGAGCGGCAGCAGCAGACGCTCCAGCGTGTCGGGTCGAAGCAGGGTCGTCAGCCCACCGACCAGTGCGATGGCGCTCATCGCGAAGCCACCGGCGAGAATCCAGATCAGTTCGTTCATCGCGAACCGGGTCCTGTTTCAGGTTTTCTCCACTAGAGACGGTTTAGAACAGGCAGGTTTCGCGAGAAGTATCAGCGATTGTCGACAGAATCGCAATGCCGAGGCTTTTCAGGACACCCAAGTTTCCGCCGTCAAAATCGCGATACCGAGGCTTTCCAGGACACCCAAGTTTGAACCAAGACACGCACCAATTGAACTTCCTACGCGCCGCCTTCTTCTACCTCATAACGACCCTTTCAGCTTTGCACGAGCCGCGGCCACATCAATCCTGACCTTATGTCCATGTTCCTCCAAAAGGTAAACAAGATTCGATCCATCGATCAAGGTTATAGGCTTGTCCTTAACAAATGATCTGGAATCCCGACCATAGTGAGCTGTTGTCACCAGGATCCCCTTCGTGGCACCTTCCGAAATCATGGTTCCATATAGATCCCGCACAGCTGAGACAGGAACCACTTTTGTGTACCGCTTCGCCTGTATTACGAATTTTCCACCGCGAATAGGATCATCATCGAAAGCGATCGCATCAATACCGCCATCACTACTGGCCTGCGTCACTCTGACCTCAGAGCTCCCGCTAGAAAACAGTTTCGAAAACAGTTCTCTAACAAGATGCTCAAACTCTTCCCACCCAATTTCCGCCAAATTGGTTGTGCTGTTTAGATCCGCCAGCACATCCTCGGACTCAACGAAACGTGAATCCTCGCGGTCAAGCTGCAATATCGGCTTGACTGGCTGGATAGCCGAAAGAGGCCCCGCGACAACGCCTTTCATGGACCTAATGCACTCTTTTGGCTCCAACATCGCTAAGTTATAGGTTTCGAATACTTCTCTGTCCGACGAGACTGAAACAATGCAGCTCGTCTTTTCCTGCCCTGTCGATGCATCGATGTATGTCACCCATCCATTAAGTACGACCTGCATAATTGCGTGAACATAATCAGCCTCGAAAACTTCGTGAATTGTGCGTATAACCGTCTGATTCAATACAGCCTCATAAAGCGCCTCCCGGTCTTTAACTTTCATACTTACCGGAATAATCTCTGCTGTCGTTTTCTTGAACCTATAATCAGCTTCTGAGGGAATTGCTTCTATTGACGGCAAGGATAGATCGACGACCAAGGTTTCCGAGTTTGGATCGAACCCAATATCATACTCGAGAGAAACACCCTCCGGATACTGAGACTCCTCGAAAACCGCCTGTATGTATTCAATTACTGCCTGGGCCTGCTTCGCCTCATATCGCTGCTTGAAGTCCTTGACAGAAGCATTCTGTACTGCCTGTCTGCGCTCGAATTCCCTTTTTTTGCTCTCCCATTTCTGTTGGGCCTCAGCCTTTCGTTCTTCCCAGGCAGCAAGGTCTTTTCGATAGTTTTTGCCAAGCAAATTGAGCTTTTGCCGCCACTGGTCAAGATCTTGCGAGTAGGCCGTCGCTTTTTTATTCCACAAAAATGGAAGCAGGTAGTCTAGAATTCCCTTTCGTGGCTCTGCCGGTTTAGCCGAAGGTTTAGGCTTTTCGGGCGCTTCCTCTTTAAAATTGAAAGCTTCAAAACTTGACTTATCAAGTAGCGAATCCCAGTCCAATCGATCATCAACGTCGATGGTTGCCTTTAGAATATTCCCCAATTCCTCAAGAAGTGACTCAAGACTAGTCCGCTTCCTGACCCAGTCCGACTCAGCTTCCTCTTTGATATTCGCCTTCTCAGCGGCAACTCGTGCCTTAAGTTCCTGCTCCGCCCATTTTTCACGTTGCCCTCTCGCAGCATCCTCTAACTCCTGCAAGCTTTGCTTCTTCAAAAACCTTGACTTCTTCAGATACTCGTTCTTGATTGTAACTTCATACATCGGTGCTGAGCGCTCACGACCTGCTGGTGTGAACCAGTTCTGATGCACCTTGAGGTCAATATCCCGCTCGGCAATTTCTTGTCTTATCTTGGACTCATCGACTTGGATCATTCCCCCACCTCCGAAATGGCGATTACTAACAAAAACAAGCTAAGCAGAGCCCTTACTTCCACGTATCCGAAACCTCTCGATTTGGCGGTAGAATCGTCGGGGTTGTCAGTAAATCTCAATTGTTTGATCTCCGCAGCCGTTTTGCCGCGTCCAGTCACAGCGAAGGCGGCCCACCCCATCAGGGCCGCGGTCGAAGCCCTAGCATATTGCGGGCTATCCAAACAATCAAGCCGGGAGAACTAGGGCAACCATCGTTCGAACCTTGCCAAACGCTCGTAGAATCATGGAGCGAACTGAACCGGGTGGGTCGACCACGACACCCAAGTGTTCGACGGTCGAGTCGGCCGAGGGAACTGCCCCCTCGGCCGCTCACAGAACCCGGCGTGAGCCTCTCGACTCACCGGGCTCTTGTTGCTCCAACCACAAACTCGCCGCGGCCGCTCCAGTGAGCAAACAACG
>Ga0208623_100136_pt1 | contig 97902 bp, 84 predicted proteins | sample HotLakConsUCCL28_FD_184737 | JGI IMG/M metagenome (GOLD analysis project Ga0208623, IMG submission 184737) | Hypersaline microbial mat communities from Hot Lake, Washington, USA - Hot Lake Consortium UCC-L28 (SPAdes) (version 2) ...
CGCCACCCGCCCCACCGAAGGCGGATACCTCACCGTCTACCCCACCGGCGAAACCCGCCCCCTGGCCTCGAACCTGAACTTCAGACCCGGCCAAACCGTGGCCAACGCCGTCATCGCCCGCGTCGGATCCGACGGCTCCATCACCGTCTATAACCGCACCGGCTCCACCCACGTCTTCGTCGACATCTCCGGATGGTTCCCCATCGAGTAAAGGTCAGCAGAACTAGGTGGAGGTTGGCAACTCCGAATGAAGGTGGCCGTCGAAACAGCTGATCGGTTAAGCAAGATACACAAGCGCTGTGCTGGCCCCGCACTTCTAGGCGTAGCCTCGCGCCATGACCTTCCCCACGCTCATCAGTGACTTCTACGGCTTCGAGTCCCTCCTCGCCGACCACGAAAAAGAGGCCCTCGTGCGCCTGCGCGCCTTCCTGGAGGCCGAGGTGAAGCCCGTTGTCAACGACTACTGGGAGCGCGCGGAGTTCCCCCGCGAGATCCTCCCCGGGCTGCACGAGCAGCAGGTCTTCGGCAACCTGTGGGAGGAGACCAAGGCGGGCGAGTACAGCGCCGTCTACGGGGGCTGGACTGCCCTCGAGATGGCGCGCGTCGACGCGAGCGTCGCCACCTACGTGGGCGTGCAGAACGGCCTCGCGATGGGTTCCATCGGCGTCGCCGGCTCGCCCGAGCAGCGCGCCGACTGGCTGCCGAAGCTGAAGGCCGGCGAGGTCATCGGCGCCTTCGGACTCACCGAACCGCTCTCCGGCAGCGACTCCGCCCAGGGTCTGCGCACGACGGTGACGCGCGACGGCGACGAGTGGGTGCTCAACGGTTCCAAGCGCTGGATCGGCAACGCCACCTGGAGCGACATCACGATCATCTGGGCGAAGAGCACAGAAGACGGCCAGGTGAAGGGCTTCATCGTGCCGACGAGCACGCCCGGCTACACGGCGACGAAGATCGAACGCAAGCAGGCGCTGCGCATCGTGCAGAACGCCGACATCACTCTCGAGAACGTCCGGGTGCCCGAGTCGCACCGCCTGCAGAACGCGAACTCGTTCCGCGACACCGCCTCGGTGCTGCGTTTGACGCGCGCCGAGGTGGCGTGGGCCGCCGTCGGCACAGCGATCGGCGCCTACGAGGCCGCGGTCGCCTACGCGAGCGAGCGCGAGCAGTTCGGCAAGCCGATCGCCCGCCACCAGCTCGTGCAAGATCTGCTGAGCCGTAGCCTGGGCAACATCACGGCGAGCATCGCCCTGTGCACACGGGTGTCGCAGATGCTCGACGACGGAGTGCAGCGCGACGAGCATGCTTCGCTCGCGAAGGCGTTCGCCACGACGGCGATGCGCGAGACGGTGGGGCTGTGCCGCGAAGCTCTCGGCGGCAACGGCATCGTGCTCGACTACGACGTCGCCCGGTTCCATGCCGACGCCGAGGCGCTCTACAGCTACGAGGGCACGCGCGAGATGAACAGCCTCATCGTGGGCCGAGCAATCACGGGGGTGGGCGCCTTCGTCTGACCTCCATCGAGCGCCTCACGACACTAGGCTGAGTACCATGTCGTGGCTCCGCGAGCGCCAGGTGGCTCTCGCTGGGCTGACCCTCTTCACCCTTCTCGCGGGCGACGTCTGGCGGTACAGCCTCAGTTGGTTCGGCTGGGGTGCGGTCATCGCCCTGCTGGGCATCGGCTGGTTGCTCATCGGGGTCGATCAGCGGGTCGACCTGCGCCGTGTTCCCGTCGCTCTCGGCGCCGTTGCCGCCCTGCTGACGCTGTCGATCGCGTGGTCGGCGTATCCGGGTGCGTCGGCGGTCGGCGTGGTGACGACACTCGTGACCGGCGCGGTCGCCGTCGTGATGACGCAGGTGCTCACGCTCAGTGACCTGGTGCGCGCCCTCAGCATGGCCACGCGCTGGATTCTCGGGCTCTCGCTACTGTTCGAGCTTGTCGTCGCGACGCTCGTGCGCCAGCCGCTGCTGCCCTTCTGGGTGTCGTACGAAGAGCCCTACCCGCCGGCCTTCAGCTGGTCGCGCAACCTGCTCTTCGAGGGCGGTCGCATTCAGGGCATCACGGGCAACGCGAACCTGCTGGCCTTCGCCGCGGTGCTCGCGGTGATCGCGCTTATCGCGCAGTGGCGTCTGCGTGTCACCGACCCCGGTCATGAGGCGTCGGTGCCTCGACCGGTCGCCGTGGGATGGCTCGCCATCGCGCTCGGCGTGCTCGTACTCACACGGTCGGCCACCGCGCTCGCAGCCGCTGTCGGCGTACTTTTCATGCTCGGCGTCGTCGTGCTGGCCCGACGCACCACCGGGGGTGCGCGTCTGGTCGTCTACGCGTCGTCTGTCGTGGTCGCAGCAGCGATCGTCGCGCTCATGATCACACTGCGGGATGCCCTGCTCGGGATCCTCGGGCGCAGCAACGATCTGACCGGCCGACTCGACATCTGGGATGCCGTCATCGAGCTCGCGCAAGAACGACCGTGGTTCGGGTGGGGCTGGGTGAGCTATTGGGCGCCGTGGGTGGAGCCCTTCGACGACCTGGTCATCATCCGGGGCGTCACCTACCTGCAGGCGCACAACGTGTGGTTGGACGTGTGGCTGCAGTTGGGCATCCTGGGCGTCGTTCTCGTGGGAATCCTCGCAGTGACGTCGGCGACGCGCACCCTCTTGTGGGCGGTGGATACGCCGCTCGGCGCCGTCGTCGACCCACCCGCGCTGCGCCTCGTGCCCGCGCTCATCCTCACCCTGCTGCTCGTGCACTCGCTCGCCGAGTCGCGGCTGCTCATCGAGGGCGCTCTGATGCTCTTCGTGTGGATCGCGGTCGCCTCCCGACGCAGCCAACTGCACTACCGGCGCGCGGAGGTGCAGAGGTGATCGAGGTGGCGAGGGGATTCGTGGGGTCGGCGCGCTTCAGTCAGGCACTGACGGAGGCAATCGTCGGGTTCGCGCTGGTGACGGGCGCGGTGCGCTCGGTGATGGGCTGGCCGGGGGCACTGGCCGCTCTCGCCACGCTCGTCGTGCTCGCGGCTGCGTCGATGTGGGCACAGCCGGAGCGCATCGAGTGGCGCGGCGTGCTGCCGATCTCACTGCTCGCCCTGTTCGGCCTGCTGAGCGTGAGCGTCGTCTGGAGTCAGTACACCTGGGTCACGGCGGGCGGCATCGCCTACGCCCTCAGCTTCGGCGTACTGGGGCTGTACATCGCCCTCGTGCGCGACCTCATCCAGCTCGTGCGGGCCGTCGGCAATGCCCTGCGGGTCATCCTGACGGCGTCGTTCGTGCTCGAGATCCTCAGCGGCCTGCTCATCGACACGCCCATTCTCTTCCTCGGCATCACGGGCTCGCTCGCCGACGGCGGGCCGATTCAGGGGCTCTCCGGCACCCGCAACGCCTTCGCCTTCCTCGCAGCGCTCGCCGTGCTGAGCTTCTGGATCGAGTGGCGCACCCGTTCGGTGTCGCGCACCCTCAGCGTCTACTCGCTCGCCCTCGCCGGTGCGAGCATCCTGTTCGCGCGCTCCCCCGTGTCGCTGCTCGTGCTGGCGGCCGTCCTCGTCGCCGGGCTGGCTCTGGTCATCCTGCGCCGCCAGCGCGACGTCGCCCGGCGCGCAACGCAGAGCGTGCTGCTCGTCTCGATCGCTGTGCTCGGCACCCTCGCCTGGTTCTTCCGCACCGCACTCGTAAACGCCGTGGACGCAGCGACCGACGTCGAGGCGCGCACGAGCGTGTGGGCGAGTGCGGGCACGTTCATCGACCAGTACCCCGTGCAGGGCTGGGGTTGGGCGGGGCCGTGGCAGACTGACGTCTTTCCTTTCGCCGCGATCGTCGACGGTGTGGGGCAGCAACCAGCCTCGGCGCTCAACGCCTACGTTGACGTGTGGCTGCAGCTGGGGCTCGCGGGCTTGCTCGTGCTCGTTGTCGCGCTCAGCCTCGCCTTCGTGCGGGCCTGGCTCGTGGCCTCCGAGCGCCGCAGCACCGTCTACGTGTGGCCAGCGCTCACGCTCGTGCTGCTGGCGACGACGAGCATGACCGAGAGCTACCTGCTGTACGAGGGCGGTCTGCTGTTGTTCGTGACCTCCGCTTTCGCGGCGGCGCGTAACCGGTCGTGGCGCGGGCGCATGGACTAGCGGCGACCCTCACTGCCGAAAACGGAATCGCGCGCGAACGCGTTCCGCGACCCCGCGCACCCCCGAGTGCCGCAGGTGATGCCAGGCCATGCGCGCGGAGTGACCGGGCCCGGCGGTGCGGCGCGCGCGACTCGAGCCCACCCCCATGCTTGCCCGACCGGCCACGTAGTCGGCGGCGTGGTGGGGCGCATCTACGTAGCGCACGAGTGGCTCGAGCACGACGGGCCAGGTGTACTGCTCGCGCACGCGGGCGACGTTCGCGCGGTACCGCTCGGCCGCGGCCGTGTCGGTGAGCACGGTCGTCAAAGCCTCGGCGAGAGCATCCGCGTCGTGTGCCGGCACCACGATGCCGAGGCCTTCGTCGTGCACGAGGTCGGCGAAGCCGTCGCCCTCGGTGACGACCATGGGCAGCCCCGCCCACAGGTAGTCGAGAATGCGGGTGCGGAAGGCGAAGGTCGTCTCGACGTGCACATGGTGCGTGCTGACGCCCACGTCGGCCTCGAGCAGGTAGGCGCCGCGCTCGTCGTAGGGCACCCAGGTGTCGTTGAAGATGACCTCGCGACCCTCGACCCCCAGCTCGGTGGCGAGGTCGACGGCGCGGCGCACGATGCCCATCTCGTCGACCTTCGGGTGGCGCGTACCCAGAAATACCAGTCGGATGCCCGGCACCGCCTTCTTCGCCCGCGCAACGGCCTCGATGAGGGTGAGCGGGTCGAACCAGTCGTAAACCCCGCCACCCCACAGCAGCACCCGCGAGTCGGCGTCGATGTTCGGGTGCACGCCGCGCAGGGCGCTACCCGCCGCTGGCGGCTCGGTCGGCAGGCCGAACGGCGCGAGCGCGAGCAGGCCCCGCAGTTCTGGGTCGCCCTCGTAGGTGGTGGGGCTCACGCGGCCGAGTGCGCCGAGGTGGCCGAGGTAGAGCAGTCGCTGGCGCTCGCTCGCGCACAGCACGAGGTCGGCGCGCCGCAACTGGTCGCTCAGGCTGTCGCGCGCGGTGGCGACGCGCAGACTCCACGTTGCGCGGGCCACGTCGCGCCCCTGCTCGAGGGCCTCCAGGTGCATGGGCGCGTAGACGTCGGCGACGAGGTAGCGGTCGGTGCGCCGCAGACTGTCGAATTGCCCGAGCCCGTAGCCCTGAAGAACGATGACCTCGGCCCAGCGCTCGTGCTCGCGAAAGGCGCGGTCGTCTCCCGCCCGCACACGGGCGAGCGTCACGCCTTCGTGCGTGCCGGGCTCGGTGGCCTCGCTCGTCGAGACGACACGCGTGTCATGACCGTGGCGCTGCAGCTCAAGAGCCATGTTCCAGGCACGAATCGCGGGGCCCGCCATCGCGGCGCCGACCGGGTCGCCGGTGAGGATCACGACGCGCGTCATGGTGTTCCCTCCCGGTAGCTCCGCCGCCCCATCCTACGGGCGCGGGCGCTTCCCGGCCGGCTGCACGAGGTCGCGCAGCACGTCGATCGCGCCCCGGCTGTAGCGACCGTAGCGCCCGGTCACGGCGCCCGCGACGATGGCGGGGATGCGCGCCGGCTGCCAGCGGGGCAAGTCACGACGGCGGGCCTCGTGCGCGTGCTTCGCGCGCGCCTGCGCGACGCGGTCCGGCGCGATGCCGAGCGCCTGCAGCCGCTCAGCGAGCAAGCGGGTGCGCTCGGTGAGCAGCGGCGCGCGGTCGTCGCGGGCCTCGCGCAGCTTCGCCCAGCGGTCAGCCATCGTGGGGCGTCGCGCGCCGATCTCGTTGGCGCCGTGCTGGCGGTAGTCGATGAGCGGCTCGGGCACGAGCCTCAGTGCCCGCGGGCAGTGCGCGGCAGCGACGGCGGCGAGCCACTCGTCGTGCACCCACTCGGCCGGCAGGGGCGCAGCGCGATCGAGCAGGGTTCGGCGCAGCAGCACCGTCGCACCGGTGACAAGGTTGCGTCGCAGCAGCACCGTGAACGCGTCACCCTCGGTGAGCCCGTCGCGCTCCGCGGTGGTGACCTCGAGCGCCTCGAGCAGGGTGAGGCCGAGCGACTGCCCCGCGCCGTCGACGAGGCGCGCGTCGGAGTGCGCGAGCATGAGCTCAGCATCCGACGCGAAGAGGGGCACGAGCCGCGCGAGCTTGTCATCGCGCCACACGTCATCTTGATCGCTGAGCGCGATGAGGTCGCCGCGACAGTGCGCCATAGCGTCGGCGAAGTTGCCGACGACGCCGAGGGGCGGCGCATGGCGGCGCACGACGAGCTCGGTGGTGAGGCCGGGGTCGGCTGCACGGGCTTCGGCGACGGTCGACTCGATGATCGCGATTGTGTCATCGCTCGAGTCGTCATCGCCGACGACGATCTCGAGCGGTGCGGGGCGCTGGGCGAGGATGCTGTGCACCTGCTCGGCGACGAAGCGGGCACCGTTGCGGGTGCACAGGGCGACCGACACGGTGGGGCCGGCTGGCGCCGTCGTCGAACTCACCCCGTCAGCCTAGAGGGGCCCCGCCGGTAGGATTCGAACCACCATGCCCGACCCCGCCGACGCCCCTGACACCCCGCGCATCGGTGTCGTGACGGTCGCGTATCGCTCGAACGCCGTACTGCCGCGGTTTCTCGACTCCCTCGATCGGGCGAGCACCGAGCCGATCGCGCTCGTTGTCGTCGACAACCTGCCCGGCGAGGGTTCGCTCGCGGGCGACCTCGCGCGCCAGTACGACGGCCAGTACGTGCCTCTGCCCGATAACCCCGGATACGGCGGGGGCATGAACGTGGGCGTCGCGCGGCTACCCGGCGGGGTCGGCTGGGTGCTGCTGTGCAACCCCGATCTCGAGCTCATGCCGGGCAGTATCGATGCCATGGTGGCCGTCGGCGAGACCGATGAGCGCATCGCGATCGTGGGCCCGGCGATTCGCAATGCCGACGAGACTCTCTACCCCTCGGCGCGCTCGGTGCCCTCCCTGCGCACGGGCATCGGCCACGCCCTGTTCGTGACGCTCTGGCAGTCGAATCCGTGGACGGCGCGGTACCGGCAAAACCACGGTTCGAGCACCAAGCAGCGCGACGCCGGCTGGCTATCCGGCTCGTGCGTGTTGGTGCGACGGAGCGTCTTCGACGAGCTCGGCGGTTTCGACCGCGGCTACTTCATGTATTTCGAAGACGTCGACCTTGGCTACCGAGCTGGCCGCCTCGGCTACCGCAACGTCTACGTGCCGACCGCAACAGTCATCCACACTGGCGCGCACGCGACCACCACCGAGTCGTCGCGCATGATCCGCGCCCACCACTCGAGCGCTCGCCGTTTCCTCACCCGCAAGTACCGCGGCTGGCACCTGTGGCCGGTGCGCGCCGCCCTCATCACCGGTCTGCGCGTGCGCGAGGCGTGGGTCGTGCACCGCTCGCGTCGAGCGGTTACTCCTTCTCGTCTTTGAGGGCCTTCTCGTAACGCTCTGTAACTTCCGTGGCGTCTCCCACTTCGCGCAAGCGGCCCTTTTCGAGCCACGCCACCTGGTCACACATTTCCTTGACCTGTGCGAGCGCGTGAGAAACGAAAAGTACTGTGCGACCCTGCCCCGTAAACTCCAGGAACTTGAGCCGGGACTTTTCTCGGAATGCCCCGTCTCCGACCGCGAGCACTTCGTCGACAACGAGGATGTCAGGCTCAGTATGCACGGCAACGGAGAATCCCAGCCGCACATACATTCCTGACGAATAGTTTTTGACCGGTTGCTCAAGAAACTTCTCAACGCCCGAGAATTGAACGATCTCGTCGAACTTGGCAGTGACCTGCCTTCGGCTTAGCCCGAGAATCGAACCGTTCAGGTAGATGTTTTCGCGCCCGGTGAGTTCGGGGTGAAAGCCGCTACCGACTTCGAGCATAGATGCAGCTTTGCCATTTAGCGTGATCGAGCCTTGATCGGGGTGATAGATCCGAGCGAGCGTCTTGAGCAGGGTCGACTTTCCGGAGCCATTCCTTCCGATCAGCCCGAAAGTTTGACCTTGCGGCACTTCGAAAGAAACATCTCGTACTGCCCAAAAGTCTTCGGCGACGGTCTTGCGACCGCGCATGACCGCAGACTTGAGAGTTTGATTCCGCTCCTTGTACAGGCGAAATTTCTTCGACACATTGTCTACGATGACGGCGGTTTCGCTCACAGTAATTCTGCCAATCGCTTCTCGTTGCGCGAAAATACTAAATAGCCCAGGGCGAAAATGATCCCTGCGGAACAGAATATCCACAACGTGTCGTCTAGCCCTGGCAGACGGTTGTCATAGAGCAAGTTTCTGAAGACCGCTACGAAGTGCTCCATGGGGTTCAAGCGGTAGACGAAAAGCACCCAGTCACCAATGTCGCGGGCGCCTTGCTCGACGAGGCTGATCGGGTAGATGATCGGCGTGAGATACATCCACATCTGTAAGACGATGGTGATGAAGTGTTGGGTGTCCCGGAAATGCACGTTGAGAATCGCCAGCATCATGGCGATTCCCACGGCAAAAAGCGCGAGCAGACCCATGGTGAACAGAACCAGCGGCAGCCACGGAATCGGGAACCCGCCGAATATCCATAGCGCAATAACAAGAGCGCTCATCTCAATGCACCACGTGATGCCGACGGATGACATCACGGATAGTGGCAAATGCATCCTTGGGAAGTAGACCTTCTTCACTAGGTTCGCGTTCGACACCATCGAGTTCAGTCCCCCGTTGACAACCCGGGAGAAGTACATCCAGGGCAACAACCCGCACATCAGCCACAACGGATATATGTCCATTCCGCTGGGATCACCCTCGCTCGGCCGAGCGCGAAAGATGAATGAAAACACCACCGTGTAGACGAGCATCGTCGCGATCGGGTTGAGGAGCGACCACAGTTGACCGAGAACGGTGCGTCGATACTGACCTTTGACCTCGCGCATTGTGAGGTTGGCCAGAAGCTCGCGGGTCTCGAGCAACTCCTTCAGATACTTCATACCGTGCTTTCGATGGACTCTTGACGAAAGACTCGTTCAATACTCTGGACGGAAGACTCGCCCAACATTGAGAGTGAGCCTAGACAACCGCATCAGTCTAGGCGAGTCGAACAAGCACAGCGCGCTTGTCAGTCGAGTTGCGCTTGGTATTCGAGGTGTTGACTCAGTGCGCCGTCTCCCGCGTTTCTCGACCTTTCGCAGGCCCAGCGGGACTGGTACGTGGTCTAGAAGCAGCGCTCACAGACGGTGAACGGCTTGCCCGAGCTCAAGACGTTACGTTTCATGGGGCCGCTCTGGCCGGAGCGGATGCGGACACAGAGTGCGCAACCACGGCGAGCGCTCCGTTCGATCTGCGTCGCGCAGTCAAGACGCTCCGGTACTCACGGTTCGAACGACAACTACTCGACGCGCTCCACCAACCTGTGCAAGTAGGCACCGTAGCCACTCTTGACGAGGGGCTCGGCCAAAGCCGTCAGCTGCGCATTGTCGATCCACCCTGCGCGCCACGCGAGTTCTTCGATACAGCCGATCTTGTGACCCTGCCTGTGCTCAATGACGCGAACGTACTCCGCGGCCTCCATCATCGACGCGACTGTCCCGGTGTCGAGCCAAGCGGTGCCACGCTCGAGCAACTGGACCGTCAGCCGACCCTCTGCCAGGTAGTGCTCGTTGATCGAAGAAATTTCGAGTTCGCCTCGCGCGCTCGGCACTATGCCCTTGGCGACCTCGATCACGTCGTTTCCGTAGAAATACAGTCCAGGTACAGCGAAGTTGCTCTTCGGTTGTCGAGGCTTCTCCTCAATGGAAATGGCTCGATTCGATTCGTCGAACTCGACAACGCCGTAGGCGCTGGGGTCAGCGACTTCATATGCAAAGATCAACCCGCCCTCCACCGCGCTTGACTCGGCAAGAGCGCGGTCCAAGTCGGCCCCGTGAAAGATGTTGTCGCCTAGAACAAGAGCCACGCTCTGGTCGCCGATGAAATCGGCTCCGATGAGAAATGCCTGCGCAAGACCCTCCGGCCTAGGTTGAACCGCATACGTGATGGACATCCCCAACTGGCTGCCGTCACTCAGCAATGTCTCGAACTGGTCACGATGCTCTGGGGTGGTGATCACAAGCACTTCGCGAATGCCGGCAGTCATGAGCATCGACAAGGGGTAGTAGATCATCGGCTTGTCGTAGATGGGCATGAGCTGCTTCGAAATACCCCGCGTGATCGGCCACAGGCGAGAGCCTGATCCACCAGCCAAAATGATGCCTCGCATTACGAAAGTTCCGCCTTTCGGGTTTCCATTGCCCCATGCTAGCGATCGCGGAACGCCCTGGCCCCGCTACGGAAGGCGCAGGACTAGCCACAGTCGACGAATGGCCTTCGTCGGATTCGCAATGATGCGCAGGGCGATCCTCACGAGTCGCGTCAACCTAACCCTCAGCACTAACCACTGCGTGCCAGTTGAGGCAGTTGAATCCAGCTCTTCGAACCAGTCGAGCCACCGTTCGGGCACCTGGCCAGCTAAAGCGTTCGGAGCGTTCCTGAGCACGTCGATGCCGACAGAGAGGGAGTGTTGGCCAGACATCACGTCGTCCGCTCGCCTGCGCGCCCCGTCACTCTGCCGCGCTGCCAGCCCGCGATCGTCGATATAGCGGCGAAGAGCGTGAGACCAGGCGACGAAGTCATCGGCGTCCACCAGGGCGCCCGTACTCCCGTCAACAACGAGCTCTGCGCCCGCGCCAGCGCGCGTCGTAATGACCGGCTTGCCCAACGCGAGACACTCGAGGGTCGACCGGCCAAAGGCTTCCTTCTCGCTAGGAACAATGCACAGTTGAGCTTGCGCGACGGCGGGGAAGGGGTTGCTTCGTTCGCCAAGAAAGCGCAACCTCCCCGCAACCCCCAGCTGCTTGGCGCGTCGAAGCAGCATGTCGTCAGCACGCGAGTCGAGAATTCCCCCGATAAAAAGCACCTCGACTTCACCCTCATGCGTTGTCGCGAGTGCTTCGATCACACGCCACTGACCCTTGCTGCGGGTGACGCGACCCAGCACGGCGACGCGCAAGGCTCCAGGATCCCGAAATTCGGTCGTAGCGGCGTCGGACGCTCGCTGACGCACGACAGAGAGATCGACCGGTGGATAGACGACTGTGACCTCGCGTTGTGGCATGTAGGGCTGAAGCTCAGCAGCGACCGCGTGAGAGTTGGCGACTACTGCGGATGAGAGCACGCCAATATCACGAAGAGCGGCCTCGCGCCCATCGGGGAACATGAACCCCTGGGTTCGCTCTGCGAATTCGCGCACGAACCACACGTGTGGCACCCCTGCTTGAGCGGCCGCAAGCGCGCCCCAGGGCATCATGAGCGTGTTGGTCACAACAAGGTCCGGACGCTCATGGTTCAGAAGATCGATCAGTTGACGAGTCGCGATGGCATTTCGCACCTCTCTGAGTCTGTATTGAGCGGAGCCGCCATCGACGTCATGCACGGCCCAGCCGGTCATATCGAGGTCTATCGAACGCCATCCGCGTTGCAATACCTCGCGTGTCATGGCTGCCGACGGTGTCGGTCCCACGATGATCAGGTTGAGGTCTGCCTCCTCCTGCGACCATCGGTCGAGAACCCCCAGCAGCGAATGCTCAGCGCCACCAAGGTGGTCGGCAGCACTGTGGCTGACGACTAAGGCGAGCATCAGACTGCCAGACCGACGTACCGCTCCTGGCAGGCTTCCCACGTTGGCAACAATCCGTCGGCCAGGGCACTCGCAAGGGCCGGGGCGGCTTCGTCCTTGGGAGACAACCGGAGCGCAACAGGCGCCCGCCCAAAGTCGATCTCAAGATCAGCGTCAAGGGGGTTCACTGCGTGTTCTCGTTCGGGACGATAAACGTCGGTGACGAGATAGCTCACGGTTGTGTCATCGGCGAGCGACAGGAATGCGTGGCCAAGGCCTTCAGCCAAGAAAAGAGCATGCCCATTTGCGGCGCTCAGTTCAACGCCCTCCCACTGCCCGAACGTTGGGGAGCCGACCCGCACGTCGACTACAAAGTCGATGATCGCGCCTCTCGTAACTGTCACGTACTTTGCTTGCCCCAGAGGAACGTCGGCAAAGTGAATTCCCCGAACCACACCAGCCGCAGACACCGATGTATTCGCTTGAACAACGGGCGCTCGGCGACCCAGCACTTTTTCGAGCTCATCTGCGCGATACCACTCCATGAAGACGCCCCGATCGTCGCTGAAGGCACGGGGCTTGACAAGATGGGCGTGAGGAATAGTCAGCGGCGTGATGATCACCCCACAAGGGTAGCAATCAGTCAATCTGGTCGGCGCCGAGGTGCGGGTATCAGTGTGCTCACAGTGTGCTCAGAAGGCGCCGTGCTCCCCAGCGCGCCGCCCTACGGTTTCGGTGTGCGCGACGGACTATCCACAAAGGCTACGTAGGTAAGTGGATCGTCGACCACAGCGAAAGGCCTAGCGCAGATCTGGCTGGGCTGTCCTCGATGCCACGCCAGGCGCCCACGGGTGGACAGGCACATCCAGCGGCGCCGCGCGTGAGAGTGCATAGCATCGAGTGAAGCGAAGGAGAGCTAACCGGCCTGCCACTGACGATGCCACACTCCGCAGCCCCCAGACGATTGGAGACTCCCGCCAGCGGGAAATACGCCGAGCGGCTTCCGGTATAAGCTTCATCGCGGTAGCCGGCCGTGAATATCACAAAGAGTGTTGACCGGCCCGTGGTGTAGGGAAAGGAGGTCCTCGGTGCGTCAAGAAGCACCGTCCACTCGAACGGGCGTTAACCGTGTGCAACAGGTGGACCTGGCATCTCTGGGGCGCGAGGAGTTGGTGTCACTAGTGTCCTCTTACCGACTTGCCGCGGAGGATCGCAGCGTCGAGCTAGTCGCCAAAGCGAAAGAGATCGCGACTCTCCGTTCCAGACTGCGCGGCTCCCGGCCCTCAGGCTCCGTCCGGCGTTTTCTGGCCCGAGCGGCGAAAGCCCTCCTCCGTCGCGCCAAGCGTGTGGTTCGCGTGATGCTCGCCGGCCTAGTTTCGCTGGTGCGTCACACCAAATCCATGGTCAACCGCGTCCGAGCCGCGGCTGGGCGGACTGTGAGGCGAGGGCGTTCGTGAGCGCTTCGGTTGCTCTCCCCGAGGCGGATGTTGTTGTGCCCGTCTTCGACAACGCCGACGCTCTCGAACGCTGTCTGACGTCTGTTCGAAAGTGGGGTGGTCCTGACCAACAGATCGTTCTTCTTGATGACTGCTCGCAAAAAGGTGAAACTCACGCCCTCTTGGCGCGGTGGTCGTCGGACAAGAACGTCACTGTGATTCGCAATCCAGAGAATCTTGGGTACACCGCCAACGTCAATCAGTGGCTGCGATCGACGAACCGCGATGTTGTCCTGCTGAACAGCGACACCGAAGTCGGCCCGATGTGGTTACACACGCTGCGAAGAGCTGTGTACTCGAAAGACCAGATGGCTGCGGTTTCGGCAGTGTCGGATAACGCCGGAGCAATGTCCGTACCCGAGAAGGGTACGTGGAACAATTGGCGAGCCGAAGGCACCTGGGAAAGCTCGGCACGCGCGATGCTTCACCGCTTCAGCGCCGAAACCTGGGAAGTGCCAACGATCCACGGCTTCTGCGTGTACTTTCGCGCAGACGCGCTCGCTGAAGTGGGTGAGTTTGACGAACACACCTTCAGGCGCGGCTACGGAGAAGAAAACGACTGGTCAATGCGAGCCCGTGCTTCGGGATGGGAGCTGGGCATAGTCCCAGGCGTGATCGTGCACCACGACCAGGGAGGAAGCTTCGGTAGCGAGAGAGGGGAACTTATCGCCCGCTCCCGAGAGCTCCTCAACGCCAAGCATCCCGGGTACAGTGCCAGCATCAGGCGCTGGTTCTCTAGCGTCGCCTACCAAGAAATGGTGGCATCGATTCGTCAGGTTCATCGTGGCCTCGGGGCCTCCACTCCGCGCCGCAGGGTTCTTTACGTCCTTCACAACTCTGGAGGCGGAACCCCCGAGACAAACCTTGACCTTATGGAACGGCTTTCGAGGGTCCAGGAAAGTTTCGTCCTGCTTGTTCGGACAACCCGAGTCGAGTTGCACCGTTTCGGTGGAAACCGGCGGCTTGTTCCCGTCCTTGATTGGGAACCTCGCGAGCCGTTCAAGGTGGATAAACCATGGGTCGAAGAATACGGACAGTTCATCGCCGACGTGCTCGACCACTATGCGATAGAGATCGTGCACATCAGACACTTGATCAACCAGCCTCTGCTGACGGTGCCCCGTGCGGTCAAGGCTCGCCGACTACGGCTCATTCTGTCGACCCACGACTTCTACTACATCTGCCCCTCCGTGAACTTGCTCGACAACCGAATGGAGTTCTGCGGTGGCGTGTGCACGCCTGGGCAGGGCAAATGTTACCTACCGAACGACTTTGTGGCCGCCGCACCAGACCTGAAACACCAGTGGGTGAACACCTGGCAGAAGATGAGTGAGGAACTCATCGCGCTGTCCGATCAAATCGTTGTCACCACGCCGTCTGCTCAATCCGTATACGAGAGTGTCTTCCCCGACATGGCAGGCAAGGTAATCCAAATCGAGCACGGCAGGGATGGAAGCGACGTGGCGACTCGAGCACGCTTGGGTGCTCGGAAACCGGGGCCATTGCGTATTCTGTGCCCGGCGAACTGGGCTCCGCACAAGGGGCCGACACTCATTTCTGATCTTGCGAAGATGACCGCACCACTCGTGGAGTGGCATATTTTGGGCAATCGTTCTGACCTGGTTCGCGGGGACGTCGTACATCATTCGGGCTACCGTCGCGACCAATTCGAGGAGATCGTCAGCACGATCGACCCAGATTTCATCGGACTGTTCTCAATATGGCCAGAAACGTACTCTCACACCCTCAGTGAGGCCTGGGCCGCTGGAGTACCCGTTCTCGCGACGGAGTTGGGCGCAGTCGGTGACAGGATCAAGGCGCACGGGGGTGGGCAGACGTTCGAACACGGACGTCCAGCGAAAATCGCACAGTACGTTCTTGAGCAAGCAAGGCGCGTCCTCAGTGAAGCAACGGGAGCAGACCGTCAACAGCCACGGGACTTTGCAGTTCGCTCGCTCGGATCAATGGCCTCAGACTATGACGCGATCTACCATGGCGAAGGCGCCAGGGAGATGGCTCCCAGGATTGGCTTCCTCCCCTCGAATGGGAGAGGGTCCTCGCACGTACGTGTATTGGCTCCTGCTGCGTCCGCCTCTCATCACGAGCTTGCCGTCGCCCGTCAGCTGGACATCGGTGAGGTACTCTCAGGTCGACTGAGACGCGATTGCGACGTCGTGCTCGTGCAACGCGATGCAGTCTCGGCCAACTATGCGCACGAATTCGCGACAAGGGTTCGTGAGGCCGGCGCTGATCTCGTCGTAGATCTGGACGATGACCTTTTGTCAGACTCCGCGTCAATCCCGATCGCTGTTCGAGACGCCGTTCGGGCTCTGGCGAGTCGAGCACATCGAGCAGTGGTGAGCACCGAGCCGCTAGCCCAAGCGATCTCAGGTTGGGCCGATCAGGTAACGGTCGTGGCAAATGCGATAGACGACCCGCCCTGGAGCTACGAGCCCCGACTACCCCGAGCACCGATTCGCGCTTTCCGGAGGGCGAAGTCACGTTGGGTGTACTGGGGCACCAGGTCCCACCAAGATGAGCTTGAATGGCTCAAAGATGTCATGGCGAATCTTCGTGACCACGAAGGACGTCGCATTGAGCTCGATGTAGTGGGGGTTGCCTCACACAGGTCACCGTGGTTTACCCAGCTAGAGGTGCCGGACGACGATCAGGAGTATGTACGGTTCGCGCGCTGGATGCGCCGTGCATCCCAAGAACGCAATTGGGTCGGCGCACTAGCTCCTCTTCTGGACAATCCCTTCAACTCTTCGAAGAGCGACATAAAGATTCTCGAATCTCGCGCTTTGGGGCTTCCAGTTATTGCGGCAGACGTAGGCCCCTACCGCGACTGGCGGGAGGCTCCCGGTGCGGTCCAGACTGTACCGATGGACGTGACTCTCTGGCGATCTGCAATCTCGAGGACTGTCCCGGCGCCTTTGCGCGAATCGGCAGAAAAGTTGCCTTCTAGGTCAGTCTGGTCTCGCGACTACGCTCAGCGCTGGGTTTCTGCACTAACCGATCGCAGGTGAGTAGCCGGAGTGAGGCGCGGAACGAATGTCGAAAGAGCGGCTGACCTAAAGCGCCCGATTTCTAAACCCGCGCAGACCTCGAACGGGAGCGAGCAGCAACGAACCCAGTCTCCACGTCGTTGACGCGTGCATTTCAGCAACAACTCGGCGTAAGTGTCGGCGTTCACGCTCCAAGTTAGAAATCGATGCCTGGGCGTCACCAAGACGGGATCGGACCTCGTTGAGCTGTCGGTCAAGATTAGCCACGCGGTCTTTTTGTGCTCGCGCACGTCGAGCATGATCCGCGTTCTCGGCAATCGGGATTCCAACGGTCTCGAATGCCGCGCGGAATGCGTCCGCCGCTTCCCCGGTAAGTGCGAAAAGATGCTCTAGATCGGGCGCGAGTTGCTTCCCTACTCCAAGCACGCCTAGCCCGTGTTCGTGCGAAAAAGCAAATGACGGAAATTCTTGCTGGAGTTGGTCCCAAAGAATCCAGACACCGAAATCATCTTTAGCCTCAGCGATGTCGTGGAAAAGGACCACGGCCCGCTCACTTAACTTGGGGCGCCAACTCTCGAAATCATGCGTGGAAGCCTCCAGGGTGTGGAGACCGTCAATGTGAAGCAGATCCACCGAGTTGTCCGCCACTCGGTCGAGCGCCTCATCGAATGTCATGCGCAGGGGCGTGGAAAAGTGATCGAAAGCTGCATTCTTCTCCAAGAACTCTTCGTAAATGTCTTCGCCGTATTTTCCCGCATGATCATCGCCTTCCCATGTATCAACAGCGATGCATGCACCCTGAACTCGTTCGTCAACGATTGCTTGACACAGCGCGAAGTAGGAGGCGCCGGCGTGTGTCCCGAGCTCCACCAAGACTTCAGGGCGTTGTGCAGCGACAATCCATCGTGCGAACGGTACGTGTCCAAGCCAAGCGCTCCGCGCGTCTAGAGGTACCGAACGAGACAAAACGGCCGGGATGTGCTTTCTGAGTAGCTTGTCTGCTGCTGCTTCCATGGTGGGACAATTCCAAATCTGTCGAAAAGGCGTGATGCTGGTTGAGTGGCCACGAGAGCCGGGTTACGGGAGCGTTGCTCGTGATTGCGGCCACGCGAGCTCGAAGCTGTTCGCGGCGGCCGAGCTTTGCGACACACCATTCATTACCGTGACCCATCCTCCCCTTCAATAGAGAGCCCCCAAGAGGCGGGAAAAGCGAGCACGGGGGCCACGAGACGACCGCGAACTCAGCTTCTCCATGGCTCGACCAATGGTAATCGAATGGGCGTGAGGAACGAACTGGAGAAAGGTCAGGTCAGGTCAGGTCAGGTCACCTTGTCACCAGTTCCTTACTCACGCCCCCGCTACCCCAACCTGGAGGTTCTTGCACACTCCCGCGTGTGCGTCCTGCCCGAAAGCGAGAGCGAGGTGGTCGCCGACACCTTCATCGCGCTCAGCGCATAAACGAAGGCTCAGCCGTCACACCAATTCCAGGGCGCTTCAGTTGACCCCCTAGACGAACTTGGTTGACAGCACCGAGGTGTGCGTTCGTTTCGGATAGTCTCGGCGACATGCCTGAAGTCTCGTCCGAACCAACGGGTTCGTTGCGCTTGACCAGCGTGATCGGACATGCGCTATACGTAGATGCGAAGGACGAGCGCGGTGCGCTGATGGCGAAGACGGGAGCTGACCCAAACCCCCTGTCTCGCGTGCTTTGGGCTGCGCTCACGATCACCCGAAAGTGGGGCACAGTCGTCGATGTGGGTGCCAACTACGGAGAAATGCTGGCGTCCGTCGAACTTTCGCACGTGGGTCGCATCGTCGCATTCGAGCCAGCATCGAGAGTCCGGAGCCTACTCGAGCAAACGTGTGTGGGCCTTCCGTGGTCAGTCGAGGTGCGAGGCGAGGCGGTAGGGGGCGAGCGGGGAACTGCCACCTTTTGGGAGGACACTTCTTGGTCCGGGCGCAGCGGAATTCAAGCCCGGGACGCGCTGATCCTCCGCGGGCACGACTACAGCCAATCAGAAGTGCAGACTGTGGCTCTCGACGAGTTTCTGTCAGGCGAGGGTAGCGTCTGCGTCAAGATAGACGTGGAGGGGTCTGAGCTCGATGTCTTGGCAGGTTGCGCAGAGCTAGTCCGGTCACAACGCAACTGGTCGATGATGATCGAGTTGCTCCAACTCAATCCGGCAGACATCGGCTATTTAGCCAGACGTTACCAACTCCTGGTGCTTGATCTCGACAGTGGGCGCTTCGAACAGGTAGACGGGTCAACTATCCGTGCGACGACCAACTCGCTCTACGCTGGTCGTCGCTACTTTCAGGATGGCATCCTCCTGCCGAAGCACGACTCTTCCACTCGTCTCAAACTTGACGCGGCCATCAATGACATGGATCGAGAGCGTGATCACCTGCTCGGGGGCGCAGTCTCCGCAGTCGTATACACAGCACTGCTGGGTCGATACGAGAACCTCTTGGAGCAGCCCATGGCTGCCGAATCTGACGTGTCTTTCATTTGCTTCACCGACGACCCCAACTTGACGAGTGAAACCTGGGACGTCCGCCTGGTCGCGCCGCACTTCCCTCATGACCCTGTGCGAAGTGCCCGCAGACTGAAAGCACTCGGTCACCCAGATCTGGCCCGATTCGAAACTTCGATATGGATCGACAATAGAGTCATCCTGAAAGCGAGACCTCTCGAACTCGTGGGCCTTCTTCAGAGTAACGACATTGCAGCATTCGAACACTCCTTCCGCTCAACAGTGCGAGAAGAGTTCGCTGCAGTGCTGAGCGGAGGTTACGACGACCCCACGCGAATTGGCCAGCAGCTTCTTGCATATGAAACCGACAAGGGTTGCCTTGACGAGAAACCCATCTGGACAGGACTCTTGGTAAGACGGCGTACAGATCGATTGAATGCAGCAATGCAAGACTGGTTTGAGCAAATTACTCTTCACTCGCGCCGAGACCAGCTGTCGATCCTTCGATCTCTTGCGACATCGAGCGCGAAGCTCAAGAGACTCAAGGGAGACAACCGCGAGAGTCGCCTTCATGAATGGGTGCCAAGACGTGACGCCCGCCTGGGCCGATTAACCTCACCTCTTTTGGGCGCTCCCGCTCATGACACATCACCCGACCAGCACGATGCTCGGACGCTCCTCGAAGGACTCAGTCGCGCTTATCAGCTTTCCACCGAACGTAGTTCGGCAGAGCTCGACGCGATGGGTCACAAGATTATTCGCGCTCTGGATCAGGGCAATGTGCATGCCAAGAAACAGGAGCAGCTGGCTCGGGCCTCGGAGAAGCGCGCACGTCAATTCGAAACGCAAGCTCGGCAATACCGCCACAGACTCCGCGATGTCGAGTCGTCGAGAACTTTCCGAACCGCTCGAGCCCTACAGCGACTCTCCGGCATCTTCCGGCGCCGAAGTCGCACGACGTGAGGCGCGAGCTTGTCGGTTGGAGCGACATCGATGCCCAGGGAATTGAGCGGCGACTGCAGGAGGCTCCGGCTCCAACGGTGTGCATTCCCATCTACAACGGCGGACTCAATGTAGCCCGCAACCTCGACGCTATCGCTCGTACGATTCACCACTCGGTACGTGCGCGTATGGTCGACGACGCCAGCACCGAGCAAGTCGTTCTAGACCAGGCAATCCTCGTCAGCGAGCGCCCTAACGTCGATTTGCTTGTTCGAGACCGAAATGTCGGATATGTGAGCAATGTCAATAGCTTCTTGTCTGAAGTTCCGGGCGACATCATTCTCATCAATAGCGATGCCACTCCGGGGCAAGGGTGGATCGACAGACTTCGGGCCGTTGCCTACTCCCGAGAAACGCCGTCAATCGCGTCAGCGATGTCAAACAACGCGGGCTCTGCCAGCCTTCCCTCGGCGAACAATTCGAACGAGTGGTCAAACCCATTCGGATGGGCCCAGTTGGCTTCTCGTGTCGGCCGCAACATGCCCGTCTTCTCGTATGACTACCCGACTGCGCACGGCTTCTGCATGTACATACCTCGGGAAGTGATCACCTCCGTCGGCCTCATGGATGTCGAAAGCTTTCCACGCGGCTATGGAGAAGAGGTGGACTATTCAATGAGAGCTCGAAATCAGGGATACGCCACACTGTTTGCACCCCACGTTCTGGTTCGGCACCTCAGGTCGCAATCGTTCGGCGCAGACCTCAGGACCACGCTCAACGCGAGCGCAAAGCAAGTACTTTCCGAGCGATACCCCGACCTTCGGGCCATCGTCGCTGAAGCTGACTCCTCGCCGTCGAGGCGACTTCTCGCCGGTATTGCGGATCGGCTGCAGTCGCAACGTCTGGGCATCGGCTCTCACGCGCTCGCGCTGGTGGTGGGTCACCCCCATGAGAATGCTGAGAGGCGCTGGATCTCCTCGAGTGTGGGCTCGCGCGCGATACCGTTCGACACTCTCGAGAATGAATTGGGGGGCGATCTGGACGCCCGAAGGGTCACACCGCCAGATGACCTTCAGCAGTTTGGTGCCGAAGCTCTATTGCTCGCGGTTAGATTTCGACCAGACTTCATATTCGCTCAAGAAGGTGACCACAACGTGGCTTTCGCGCACGCCATCAACTCATACCGCTCTTGACGGTCGGAGCTCTGCACCTGTTGAGGCTCGTGAACGAGGTGGGAGACTGTAAGGCGCCCAGACACTCAAGTGAGGTGCCCGGTTCATCCATAGCGAGGCCGGCCACCGATTTTGGCTCTCACTCGGCGAAAAAAGCTATCCCTGTTGCCGCGAGAAGCATCGTGGGGACGTGAGCCCTAAGCTACATTGCATGAATCTTCTGGTCACCGGCGGCGCCGGGTTCATCGGCTCCAACTTCGTGCACCACGTGATCCAGCACACCGACTACCACGTGACCGTGCTCGACAAGCTCACCTACGCGGGCAACCGGGCCTCGCTCGACGGCCTTTCTGACGACCGCCTCACCTTCGTGCACGGGGACATCACGGATGCGCCCCTCGTCGACCGGCTCACCTCCGAGGCGCACGCAGTCGTGCACTATGCCGCCGAGAGCCACAACGACAACTCGCTCGACGACCCGCGACCCTTCGTCGAGACCAACCTCATCGGCACCTACACGTTGCTCGAGGCGGCCCGCCGGCACGGCACGAGGTTTCACCACATCTCCACCGACGAGGTCTACGGCGACCTCGAGCTCGACGACCCGGCGCGCTTCACCGAGTCGACGCCTTACAACCCCTCGAGCCCCTACTCGTCGACGAAGGCGGGCAGCGACCTGCTCGTGCGGGCCTGGGTGCGCTCCTTCGGGGTGCAGGCCACAATCTCCAACTGCTCGAACAACTATGGCCCGTACCAGCACGTCGAGAAGTTCATCCCTAGACAGATCACCAACGTGCTGCGCGGCGAGCGGCCCAAGCTGTATGGCGCAGGCCTCAATGTGCGCGACTGGATCCACGCCGACGACCACTCCGCCGCCGTGCTGACCATCCTCGACAATGGGCACATCGGTGAGACGTACCTCATCGGCGCCGACGGCGAGAAGAACAACAGGGAGGTCGTCGAGCTGATCCTGACCCTCCTCGGCCAGCCGGCCGACGCCTACGACCACGTGAGTGACCGGGCCGGGCACGACCTGCGCTACGCGATCGACTCGAGCAAGCTGCGCGATGAGCTCGGCTGGCAGCCCCAGTTCGGCGACTTCGAAGCCGGGCTCGCCGCGACCATCGACTGGTACCGCGACAACGAGGCCTGGTGGGCTCCACAGAAGGACGCGACCGAGGCCCAGTACCGCGCCAAAGGCCAGTAGCGCGTGACCCGATACCTCATCACCGGCGCCCACGGCATGCTCGGGCGCGATCTGCAAAACGCTCTGGCCGCGGCGCCCGGCAAACGCGACGTGACCGCGGTCAGCCGATACGACCTCGACATCACGAGCGCTGCCGCGTGCCTGGACGCCGTCGCCGGGCACGACGTCGTGCTCAACTGCGCCGCCTACACCGCCGTCGACGCCGCCGAGACCGACGAGCAGGCCGCCCACCTCGTCAACGCGGTCGGCGCCGAGAACTTGGCCGCAGCATCCCGAGCCGCCGGTGCCGTGCTCGTGCAGTACTCGACCGACTACGTCTTCGACGGCGCGCAGGCCGAGCCGTACGACGAAGATTCGCCGCTCGCGCCCGTGAGCGCCTACGGCCGCACCAAGGCCGACGGCGAGCGCCGCGCCCGCGCCGCCCACCCGGAGGGCACGATCATCGTGCGCACGGCGTGGCTCTACGGCGAGCACGGGCCCAACTTCGTGCGCACCATGATGCGTCTCTACCGCGAGCACGGCGCGCTCACCGTCGTCGACGATCAGCACGGGCAGCCGACCTGGACGCTGGACCTCGCCGAGCAGACCTTCCGGATGCTCGATGCAGGCGTCCGTAGCGCTACTCTGCACGGCACGAGCAGCGGCGCCACGACGTGGTGCGGCTTCGCGCGCGCCATCGTCGAGAACCTCGGCGGGGATCCGAAGTTCGTCGCACCCGTGTCGAGCGCCGAATACCCGCGCCCGGCCCCTCGGCCCAGCAACTCCGTACTGAGTCACGACGGCTGGAAACGCGTAGGTGTCGCCGCCATGCGCCCATGGCGCGAGGCTCTCGACGAGTACATGTCGCCGCGACGCGAGGGGTAGTGCGCACGAAGGGCGATCTAAGGTGAGGAGGATTCCACTCGTCGACTAGGGTCGGAGAATGTCGTCGAGCGCTGAAAAATCCGTCGTCGCGCACGCTGGCCATGCGGGCGTGACCGGTGTAGCCGTGTACACGGCGATGATCGGCCAATATGAGAACCTGCTGGAGCAACCGCTCGCCCGATCCTCCGACGTTCCCTTCATCTGCTACACCGACGATCCTGATCTCTCGAGCAGCACCTGGGAGGTCCGGCAAGTCGAGCCGCACTTTCCGCACGATCCGGTGCGCAGCGCTCGACGGCTCAAGGTGCTCGGCCACCCGGATCTCGACGGCCTTGAATCGACCATCTGGATCGACAACCGCGTCGTGCTGCGCCGGGATCCGATCGACCTCCTGCGACTGCTCGGCGACGGCGACCTGGCCGCCATGAACCATTCGTTCCGGGAAACGATACGAGACGAATTTGCAGCTGTGCTCGATGGTGGGCACGACGACCCAACCCGCGTCGGTCAGCAGTACATCGCCTACGAGACCTGCACTACCTGCCTTGAGGAGAAGCCCATCTGGACAGGATTCATGATCCGTCGGGCGAGCGACGACATGCGCGCCGCGATGAGCGACTGGTTCGACCAGATCCTGCTGTACTCGCGCCGCGACCAGCTCTCCGTGCACCACGCACTTCACCGGGCGAACATCGAGTTGCATCGCATTATTGAGGAAGACATCCGTATGAGCGATCATCACGAGTGGGTTGATGCTCGCGATTCCCGGCTGGCGCGGCGACGACCGATGCGGGTAGCCGCTACGACTGCGGCGTCGGGCAGTGCGACAGTCGCCGGGGCCACGCTCGAGGGTCTCGCGCAGGCACATCAGCTCGCTCTCGAGCGAGCCACCGCGCAAGCGGAGCATTTCCGCACGCGGTCGATCGAACTCGAACGCGAATCCCGTCGTCATCGCGAGTCATTGAATGACATCCGGGCGTCCCGAACCTACCGCTTCGCCGTCCTGCTCAAGCGGCTAACGCGGTGGCCCACACTGTCCTGGCTGCGACGACGGTGAGCACGCACCAGTAGACTGGGGCGGCTGTACCGGCACACCGCTACGACCACAAAGAGAGAGGGCCCCGCCGCATGTCGACGCTCAGGGTCGTCCTCGACGAGGTCGGGTCACGCACCCCCAGCGGCATCGGTCGCTACGCGCTCGAACTCACGCGCGCGCTCATAGAGACTGCCCCGCGCGGCATCGACGTCGCCGGCATCGTTGCCTCCTCCCCCGGCGAGGAGTATCAGCGCATCGAGCGCGAGCTGCCCGGCCTCACCGCCCTGCACAAGAGCGCCCTCGACCGGCGCCAGCTCGCCGCCGCCTGGCAGCACGGCTTCTCGCGCCTGCCCGGCGAGGGCATGGTGCACGCCCCCAGCCTGCTCGCCCCCCTCTACCGGCACGACCGGCTCAACAAGCCCGGCGAGCAGTTCGTCGTCACCGTGCACGAAGCCACGCCGTGGACGCACCCCGAGACCATGAGCTCGCGCGCCGTCGCCTGGCACAAGGCCATGGCCCGGCGCGCGGAGCGCTACGCCGACGCCGTCGTCGTACCCACCCACGCCGTCGCCGACGAACTGCAGGGTGCGGTCGACTTCGGCGAGCGCATCCGGGTCATCGCCGGTGCCGTCAGCAGCGAGCTCACTGTGCCCGCCGACATCTCTGTCGCGGATGCCCGGGCCGAGGCCCTCGGCCTGCCCGAGCGCTACGTGCTCGCCGTCGGGCCGCTCGAGAAGCGCAAAGGAATCCCCGACCTACTGTGGGCGATGGGCGACGTGCACGCGCCCGACGTGCCCCTCGTGCTCGTCGGGGTCGGCGACGTCGACGTCGACGAGGTCAGGCAACAAGCGCACATCGACGTGGGCCGGGTCATCACGCTCGGTCGCCTCGACGACGCCGACCTCGCCGTCGCCTACGCGCGCGCCGCCGTCGTCGTCGTGCCCAGCCTCTCCGACGGCTTCGGGCTGCCCGCCCTCGAAGCGATGGGGCTCGGGGCGCCCGTCGTGCACTCCGACGCGCCCGCCCTCATCGAAGTGTGCTCCGACGCCGGCATCATCGTGCCGCGGCTCGACGCCGCCGGGTACCCGCGTCGGCTCGCCGACGCCATCCAGGGTGTGCTCGATGATTCTGCGCTCGCCGAGCAGTTGAGCGTGCGCGGGCGCGACCGGGCGGGCGCCTTCAGCTGGCGCGACTCAGCCGAAAAGACCTGGCAGTTGCACGCCGACCTGTAGGGGTTGTGCCGGCCCGTGCCCTGCGGGGTTGTGCGCTCTAGGGTGTCGGCGTCGGTTCGGGCAACGGCGCGACCGCCTCGGCGACGAGCTCGCGCACGAGGGTGAAATCAGGAAACTGGTTGTCGATCGTCGGCGGCACCAACTCCAGCCGGCGCAGGGGCAGCTCGCGACCCGACACCGCCAGGTCGCTGAACACGCCCAGCATCGCCTGCGGAATGTCCGTGCGCACCAGGTCGCCGCCGGCATCGGCGATCGTCTCGAAGCGCGTCAGCACCGTCGCCGGCTCCAGCTGGCGCAGCATCGCCTCCTGCACGTCGCGCTGATGCTCCATGCGGTCGAAGTCGGTCAGGTTGTAGCGGCTGCGGGCATACCAGAGGGCCGTGGCGCCATCCATGCGCTGCTCCCCCGCCGCGATCTCGCCGATCACCGGGCCGTCGTTGATGCCGATCACGATCGGCTCCTGAACGTCGATGACGACGCCGCCGAGCGCATCGATGAGATCCTCGAAGCCGTTCATGTCGATGAGCACCGTGAACTGCACGGGGATGCCCGTCACCCCCTCGACCGCGTCACGAGTCGCCTCCATACCGGGGGTAGAGCCGTTCTGCTCGGCGTCGGGGTACAGCTCGGGGCGCTCCTCCGCCCACGGGTAGACGTAGCTGATCAGGCAGTCGTCGCCGCAGTCGAAGCCGCTCGGCCACGCGTCGTACATCGGCGAATCGTCGGGAAACGGCGCGCGATACAGGTTGCGCGGAATCCCGATGAGGCTCACTGCGCCCGTACTCGCGTCGATGCTCGCCAGACTGATGCTGTCGGGCCGCAGCCCCAAGCGGTCAGGGCCGGCGTCGCCGCCGAGCAGCAGCACGGTGTACCGACCGTCGATGGGCTGCACGAGGCCGCCGCCCGCGAAGACGAGGCCCAGGGCATCCCGACCGACGCCCGTCAGGTACGCGGCGTAGCCGGCTGTGCCCGTCGTGAGCACGAGGGTGAGCGCTGTGGCCGCGGCGAGCCAGGGGCGGGCGTTCGGGGCGGTGCGGACGAGGCGCAGAAGGGTGAAGGCGTTGAGGGTCGTCGACAGCCACAAGACGGCGTAGAAGATGAGGGCGAGCTGGGCGGCCCACAGCACGACAACGTTGGTCGCGAGGGTGAGGGCGACGGGGCGGGCGGCGGCGAAGAGGATCGCCGCGGTGAGTGCGAGCGCCCACAGCGTGAACGTGGCACCCACCGCGAAGCGGCCCCAGCGGCGGTTGCCGGCGAGCAGCTGGGCGGTGCCGGGGATCAGCAGGTTCAGGCCGAGCAGCCACCAGGCGCGGCGGGTCATGAGCGGCGCATCCCGGGTGTCGGGGTGGCGCAGCGGGGAGGTGAGGGTCACGAGTGTCGTTCGCGCTGCGCGACCGTGCTCTTGAGTGCCTCGTTCTTGGCGGCGACCGTGCTCTCGAGATCGGCGGCGAAGGCGGCGAGGGCGTCGGCAATCTGCGGGTCAGTCGCGCCGAGCATCCGGGCCGCCAGGATGCCCGCGTTGCGACCGCCGCCGATCGACACCGTGGCGACGGGGATTCCGGCGGGCATCTGCACGATGCTCAGCAGGCTGTCGAGGCCATCGAGTTTCGCGAGGGGCACGGGCACACCGATGACCGGCAGGGTCGTCACGCTCGCGATCATGCCCGGCAGGTGGGCGGCGCCGCCCGCGCCCGCGATGATCACCCGGATGCCCGTGGTTGCCGCCGCGCGCCCGTACGCGATCATCGCGTCGGGGGTGCGGTGGGCGCTCAGCACCTCCACCTCGTAGCCGATGCTGAACTGCTCGAGGGCCTCGACGGCGGGCTCCATGACGGGCCAGTCAGAGTCGGAGCCCATGACGACGGCGACGCGGGCGGGGGTGCCTGGTGTCGCGGGGGTCGCGGGGGCGGGTGTGGTGGTCACGGGTCAATCGTAGGTGCGGCGGTTCGCGCGGGCCGGGTACTGCGCCCGCGCGCCGTGTGGTCGCGCCGTGTGGTCGGGCTGTGTGGTCGGGCTGTGTGGTCGGGCTGTGTGGTCGGGCTGTGTGGTGCCACCTCTCCTCCACAGGCAATCGGCGCGACGAGTTATCCCAAGATCGGGCGCACCCCCTGTAGAACACACGTTCGAATGTGGGACAGTAGGTGCCATGACCGAATCCCTCACAGTTGCCTTCGCGGCGGCCCGCAGCGCCCTCGACCGCGCACCGGATTCGGTCGCGTCCCTTGGCGCTCTCCCCGACGACGACCTGGTCGCCGCCCTCGCGGAGGCCTCGGCCGTGCGCCGCCTGCTGGATGCCCGCATCTCGCTCCTCGCCGGCGAAGTGGCGCGGCGCTCGGCGCCCTCGCTCGCGCACTCGGGCCTAGCGCAACGTCGCGGTCACCGCACCGCCGACGAGCTCGTGCGTGTGACAACCGGCAGCAGTCGCCGGGATGCGCGGGATGCCGTGCAGGCGGGGGTCATGCTGCTCGGGGCGGAGGCCGCGTCGGGTGATGCTGCAGACGGCGCGGGGTCCGGCGCCGAGGGTGACGCCGGTGAGGTCGCTGGCGGTGCGAACGGCGCTGCTGGCGCGGGGCTCGCCGTGCCGGTGCTGCCAGCGGGCATGCCGGCCGTGCCGTCGTGGGCTCAGCGGCTCGTGGAGCCCGTGCGCGCCGGGGTGCTGTCGATCGCGAGTCTGCAGTCGATCCGGTCGGGGCTCGGTGAGCCGAGCGAGTCTGTCACCGCCGACGTTCTGCGCGGAGCCGTCGAAGCGCTACTCGCCGAAGCCGCCGAGCTCGATGCCGACCGGCTCTATCGCCGCGCCCGCGGACTGCGCGATGAGCTCGACGCAGAGGGCGTCGCCGAGCGTGAGGCCGCACGACGCTCAGCGCGCTCGCTGCGTCTGCACCGGCTGCCCGATGGCATGAGCCGGGCCACCTGGTTGCTCGACCCGGAGTCGGCGGCCATCGTGGGCGACCTCTTCGACCGCGCCACCTCGCCCCGCCGCGGTGGCCCCACCTTCGTGAACGAGCGCGACGCCGCCCTCGCCCAGCGCATCCGCGACGACGAGCGCACCCCCGAGCAGTACGCCTCCGACACGTTCCTCGCCCTCCTCGTCGCCGGCTCCGACGCCGACTCCTCGCAGCTGCTCGGCACGGGCGCGCCCTCCCTGCGGGTGCTCGTCACCGTTGACGAGCTGCAACGCGGCACTGGAGTCGCGACCCTCGAGGGTCAGACCGCTCCCGTCTCGCTTCCTACCGCCGAGCGCGTGCTGTGCACGGGCACCCACACGCCGATCTTGCTCTCCCGCACGGGCCAGCCGCTCGACGTCGGGCGCACGCAGCGACGCTTCACTTCGCGGCAGCGCATCGCCCTCGCCGCGCGCGACGGCGGCTGCCGCTGGGCCGGGTGCGAGCGCCCGCCCTCGTGGACGGAGGCACACCACATCAACCCGTGGCTCACCCACGGCGGCCGCACAGATGTCGCCGACGGAATCCTTCTCTGCCGCCACCACCACATGCTCGTCCACAACAACGGCTGGCGCATCCGCCGACGCGCCGCCCGCCCCGACGAACCACCCGGCGACCGCTACGAGGCGGTGCCCCCGCCCACGGCAGGGTCTGACCACGCCGATGCGCAGCACGCGGATGCACAGCAAACGCCGCTCGACCTGCCCAGTCGCAGCGAGCCCCTGCGCCGAGCCCTGCGACCCCGGCCTGCCCGCACAGGTTCTGCCCGGGCCGTGCCCGCCGCCTGAGCGGGCTGGCCCGAGCGGGTCAGGCGCTGCCCACCTCGGCAGAACGGGTCGCGCACACCGCAACGACAGCCTGAATGAGTGCCACTGCAGCCAGAACGAGGAGGGCCACCTCCCACGACCCGGCGCGGGAAGCGATCAGGCCCACGACCGCGGGAACAACGGCGGCCGCCACGTACCCGATCGTCTGCGCAGTCGACGACACGACAGCCGTCACCTCAGCGGTAGCCGACTTGACCGCGAACAACGCCAGCGTGAGCGTGAACGTCGCACCACAGCCCAGCCCCGCAAGAACAACCCAGAGCAGTGCTGCATCCGGCGCGACGACAAGACCCGTCAACGCACCGACGAGCGGCACCGTGCACACCAGAGCGAGCGAGCGAGGAGCTCGGCCATCCTGCAACCACAGGCCCGCCGCGGGCCCGGAAATCACCCCGAGCAGCACAAACAGCCCCTGCAACGCCGACACGTCGACGCCGCTGCGACCAGCCTCCAGCAGCACGGTGGGCAGCCAGCTCACGAGCGCGTAGTAGGTACCCGCCTGGAGGGCCATGAGCGCCGCCAGCCATCGGGTGGTGCGATGAAAGACCACCCCACGCGGCCTCGACGCCCCTGATGCGCCACCCTGCGCCCGAGACGAGAGCGCACCCGCAAGAAGAACAGCCAGACCCGCCGCCAGAGCGACGACCGCACCCACCGAGGCCATCGAAACACGCCATCCGAACTGCTCAGCCAGCGGCAGCGAGAGAGCCGCCGCGGTGGCGGCCGCAATCGCCGTAATCGAGGTATGGATGCCTGTGACCAGCCCCACCCGGTCTGGCCATCGCGCCTTCACCACGACCGGCAGCGCAACGTTGAGGGCGGCGATACCCAGACCCGCGACGACGGTTCCCCCCAAGAGCGCCAGCAGACCGGGTGCCTGCCGCAGCAGCAAACCCATCGCAACCAGACCCAGCGCCACCTGCAACGAGCGCGCCAGCCCGAGCCGTCCCATGATCACGGGGAACACGGGTGCCGCGAGCGAGAACGAGACGAGCGGCAACGAGACCAGCAGCGCCGCGACGGCAAGATCCCCCACATCGACGGCCACATCGGCCAAGAGGGGGCCCACAAGCGTGATCGGGGCCCGCATGGTCACGGCGATCAAGACGAGTGCGACGACAGCCATCGTCGCACTCGCCCCGATCGTCCAGCGCGCCTCCGGCCGCGAGCGAGGTTGGCCGGAGGCGCCCATCACTCGTCGATCAGGCGACGCACTGTGCGTGCAACCTCCGGGGCGTTCGGCAGATCTGAGTGCACACAGAACGACTCGGGGCGCACCGACACATCGGTACCGTCGGTGGCCGTCGTGCGACCCTCACGGAGCGCTCGACGCGTTCGCGCCTCAACCTCGCGCAGGTCGCGGCCCGTACCCGCCCGATTGACACGCACAGTGCCATCGGCCGCGTAGTCGAGATCGACATAGAACTCTGAGACGAAACTCACCCCGCGATCGTGGGCGACCCGCTCATGCACCGTGTTCGCCAGCCCGTAGACCGGAACACCGTAGTCGAGGGCAACATCGCACAGAGCGCTCATGAGCGCCGCATTCTTCGCCATCATGCCGAACAGCGCGCCGTGCGGCTTGATGTGATCGAGCTCTCCGCCGTTTGCCGTGACAAAGGCGTGCACGGCGCCCACCTGATAGCGCACGAGATCTCGAGTCTCAGCGGGGGTGATCTCCATCACGCGCCGACCGAAACCTGCCAGGTCGGGCAGACCCGGGTGAGCTCCGACCGAAACCCCCGCCTGCAAGGCACTCTCAACCGTTCGCGCAATGACGCTCGGGTCGCCAGCATGCAGACCACCCGCCACGTTCACGGTATCGACGAACTCCAGCAACGGTTCATCGTTGCCGAAGGAATGAATCCCGATCGATTCACCCATGTCGGCGTTGATGGTGGCGCGAGGGGCCTCAGTAGACGATTCCATCGCGCTGATCATCCAAGATCAAGCTCCGGTGCGCGCCGAGCATGAGTCGCGGTCTCCACGGCGTGCGCGAGCTGCATGAGCCGCACCTCGTCGTAGGGCACCGACATCAGCTCGAGACCCACCGGCAAACCGTTCCCGGTGAATCCTGCGGGCACCGTGATGGCCGGGAAGTGCAGCTGCGACGCGATAACCGTGTTGGTCGGGTAGGTCAAGCAGGTCCAGCGGTCTGAGTAGACGTCCTCATGCGTGGGCGCCGGCAACCGAGTGTCGGGGAAGGCGATCGCATCCAGTTCGAGCTCCAGCATCATGCTGATGACGCGACGCTGGAAGTCACCCTGAGCCAGCACGCGATCGAGGTACTCCTCGTCCTCCTTGAGGTTCGACGGGCCCGTCGCGATTCCCTCGAACAGGTCGAGCTTGGGGTGGTACTTCTTCTCTGCGTGGAGCTGGTCGATGCCATCAACACCGAGAGTCGGCCGCTCAGCGATGAAGGCGTTCATGTCCTGCAGCGAGCGAGAGAAGTAGAGCGACGTGTAGCCGACGAAGTGCATCAGGTCGGCGATCTCGACATCGACGAGAGTGGCCCCCGCGTCGGTGAGCTGTGCCAGCGCCGTGTCGAGCGTCTCGTTGACAGCGACACCATCGGGGTCATCTTCGAGCCCGAAAACCTCTCGAAGCACCCCGATGCGCTTACCCTGCAAGGTGGAGTCCTTGAGGGCATCGACAAAGCTCTCCTCCCGACGAGCGACACCCACCGCTGCGGTGTACGCGTCCTGAGGGTCGAAGCCGATCATGACGTCGAGCATCCGGGCGGCGTCCTCGACCGTGCGCGTCATCGGCCCCGAAGTGTCCTGCGGGACGACGAGCGACGACATGCCCGTACGACTGATCAAGCCAGGCGTCACGCGCACTCCCACGAGATTGCAGAACGACGCGGGGAGTCGGATGGATCCTCCCGTGTCTTCGCCGACAGCGACGAGACCGAGATTAGCCGCCACCGAGGTCGCCGAACCGCTGCTGGAACCGCCCGGGTCACGACTCAGGTCATAGGGATTCTTGCTGATCTCGCTGCGCGACGACGTCGAGAACCATGACGTGGCGAAGTCGGGCATCGTCGTCTTCGCGAGGATGATGGCGCCGGCGTCCTTGAGCAGGGCGATAGCGGCGGCATCCTCAGTGGGCATGTAGTCGCCCGTCGCAGCGCTTCCGAAGGTCGTCACGATCCCCGCGGTCTCGATCTGATCCTTCACCAGAACAGGAACTCCGTGCAGAGGCCCGGTGAGCTCACCCGTTTTTGCGAAAGCCTCATCGAGTGCGCGAGCGTCATCGATCGCCGACGGCGAGACCGTGATGATCGAATTCAGCGCCGGGCCGCTGCGGTCCAGCTTCTCAATACGGTCGAGATAGGCCTCGACGAGCTGCACGGCCGTGAGGCTGCCCTCCCGAAAGCGTGCGTGCACATCAGCAATCGTTGCCTCTTCTACAGTCCATTCAGACATTGTCTTTCCTTTCTTCTGGTGGGGAATCGTGCGAATCTGACATCTCTGATCCGGTCGACGCAGCCGAGGAGGGCGACGTCGAGGGAGCTTCCTGCGGCGGGCGCACCCTGCGAAGCACGCGTCGCCAATCGACGGTGGCAAGTGCCGCGATGATGATGAGCCCCTTGATGATGTCCTGGTAATAGGCGTCGATGTCGAGCAGATTGAAGCCGTTCTGGAGGGTGGCCAGGATGCCGACGCCCACCGCGGTTCTCCAGATGGCACCAGTGCCTCCGCCCAGGAGCGTTCCGCCCACGATCACCACGGTGAGCACATCAAAGACGATGTTTCCCGCGAGACTCGCCTGTGCCGAGCTGAGGCGAGACGCAGACACGACCCCGGCGATCCCCGCTGTGACACCGGCCAGCACATAGGTGCTCGCGATGACGGAATTGGTGCGTATGCCGGAGAGTCGAGATGCCTCGGTGTTTCCCCCGACCGCGTACACCTGCTGGCCATAGGAGGTATACGCGAGCACGAGACCAGCAATGACCATCAGTGCGATGACGAGCAGCCCCGAGTACGGCACACCCAGCAGTCGATCACGACCGAGAGCGCTGAACGGTTCGAAGGCGACGATGAACGCCCGATTGTTTGTGATCACGAGCGTCACGCCCGCCACGATCAGCGAAGTGCCCAGCGTCGCGATAAAGGGATTCACTTTGAGCCCGGTCACCACGACACCATTGAGCACGCCGACTGCTGCGCCAGCGAGGATCGCCACAGTAAACGCGATGGCGGGCGCCTGTGTCTGGCCAACCGCAGCCGCGACGACTGCTGACAGGGCGTAGGTGGCACCCACCGAGAGATCGAACCCGCCCGTCAAGACGACATAGGTCATTCCGATCCCCATGATCGCCACCGGTGCCCACTGGGAGAGGATGTTCATTTGATTCGGGAAGCTCAGAAAGCTCGGTTGAGCCACGGAGATGATCGCGATCAGCCCCACCAGGGCGAGCACGACCCCGTAGTTGCGGCCCCAGTGCAGCAGCGAACGTCGGGATCGAGGCGGTGTCGTCGTGGTCATGCGAGGGACTCCTTCGAACTGTCAGCGGTCGGCCCCGTCGAACTCGTTGCCGAGAAGGAGAGGTCGAGAACGTCGTGCACGGTGGCACCAGCGGGCAGCTCGCCGATGACGGCTCCCCTCGCGACCACGATGATGCGATCACTGTGATCGAGCACTTCATCGATCTCGCTACTGGACCAGACAACGCTCCGACCACCATCAGCCAGTGCGCGCAGCGACTCGAAGACCTGTGCCTTGGCGCCAATGTCGATACCCCGAGTGGGCTCATCCAAGAGCACCACCGGTGCCGGCCTGCTGATCAGACGGGCCAGCATAAGCTTCTGCTGATTGCCTCCGGACAGCTGACCGGCGACCGCTCCCAGTCTCTCCGCGAGGAAGCCCATCGGTGTCGTGAATCGCTCCGCCCAGGCGATCATGCGTGAACGCAGTGCCAGGGGCCCCTTGCTCATCGTCGAGAATGACCCCAGCATCACGTTCCATGCGGCAGACTGCCGAAGCACGAGCCCTTGACCTTTACGGTCCTCGGGCGCCAAAGCGATTCCGATGCGGAGCGCCTGACGGGGCGTGGAGGGCCAGCGCACGGGTGATCCCTCGAACTCCATCCGGCCAGAGTCCACGGCGTCACAACCCGAGAGAGCCCTCAGCAGGCGCGTACGGCCAGACCCGACCAGGCCCGCCACACCGACCACCTCGCCCCGGCGGACGACCAGCTCGTCGACACGGACCCCCGGGCCGCGCAGATCGTGGATGCTCAGCACCTCAGCAGCCGTCGTGTCGACCTCCCGTGAGCCACCGACATGCTCGAGGTCGGTGTCACCGATCATGGCGGTGATGAGGGTCGATGTCGTCCACTCGTGTATGGACTTCACGGCAACCACACGACCCTCTCGGAGCACGGTCACGTCGTCGCAGATGTCGAGTACGGCATCCAGATCGTGCGAGACGTAGACCACGCTGCACCCCGACGAGGTGAGGTCGCGAATGATGGCGTGCAGTCTCTCGATATCCTCCGGCCCGAGTGACGCTGTCGGCTCATCCATGATGAACAGCCGTCTGCCCGTAACCAGTGCGCGCATCAGCTCGATGATCTGCTGGTTCGCCGTGGAAAGGTCGCCCGCCCGCGCGGTCGGCGGAATGGTCGAACCGACCTGCTCGGCAACGCGGAGATAGCGGCGGCGACGCTCCTGCTGATCGATCACCCCGAGACGACGAGGGGGATCCCCCAAGAAGACATTGGCTTCCGCCGAGAGTTGCGGAACCGTCGTGAGCTCCTGATAGATCATGGCAACCCCGGCTTCGGCCGCCTGGCGGGGGTTGTCCCCCGCCAGGCGCGTTCCGAATACCTCAACGTAGCCCGTGTCGATGGGCTGTGCGCCAGCGACAGACTTCATCAGCGTGGACTTGCCCGCGCCGTTCTCGCCGACGACCCCGTGTACGCGACCAGGAGGAACGCGGAGGGAGACGCCGTCGAGCGCTCGAACACCGGGATAGGCCTTGGAGACCTGGTCTATCGCCAGTGCATCGATGTCAGTCATGGCTGCTGATCCTCTGAACTCAGTACGGAACTATCGGTACTGACTGATCAGTACTGCGGCTGGAAGAGGTCGGCGTTCTCGGGAGTGATGAAGATCGACCCCGGCCCGTCGACGACGGCAGGAGACTCCGCCAAGTAGGTGAAGCCTTCCGTGATCTCACCCGTGGAGAGGAATCGGGCGAGCTGAATGACGCCAAAGTACGACTCCTCGTAGGGCAGCAGCACCGAGGTGGAGTTCCATGCGCCGTCGACGACCTGATCCGTGCCGTACACGGTTCCGCCGACGCTGTAGATGCGCACGTCTTCGCCGGGCGTCTTGCCGGTCGCCCGGATGCCCTCTTCCACGCCACGCGTCATGTCGTCCCACGACGAGACGACGAGCTCGGCGTTGGGGTTGGCGAGCAATGCATCTTCCACCACCGACAGCGCGGCAGAAGAGTCGAAGTTGCCAGGCTGGTCTGCGACCACGGTGACATTCGGGAACTCTGCGGCTGCGCGCTGGATCGCGTTCTGCCAGCGCGTGAAGAGGTCGCTACCGACGAAACCTCCGACGGCGATGACCTCGCACTCGCCCTCGCAGGTCGCGAAGGCATTGCTGACGTGCTCAAGGAAGAACGACTCGGTCTGCATGGCGACGAAGCCGGTCGTGCCCTCGGTGAAGTCGGCGTTGCCGCACATAGGGCTATTGATGTTGACCACCGGCTTGCCTGTCTCAGCAAGCACCTCGTAGGCGGCGCATCCGGTGGCATCAGCGACCGGTGCGAGCACGTAGGCGTCGAAGTCGCGCAACACCGCGTCCTCCGCCTGTGCCTGCTGCGCGTTGGTGTCGAAGTTCCCGTCGAACAACGTCATGTCGGCACCGACGGCCTCCGCGGCCTCCTGGGCACCATCCCATCGGGCCTGACAGAATGCGTTTTGAGTGGCGCACTCGACGATGTAGGCGATGGAGGCGCCCTCGAGGTCGGGAAGCCCGCCGTCGATGAATGCGAGCGTCTCATCCATGGCGGTGGCGCTCGCCTGAGCATCCTGGGCGGGCGGCGCCGAAGCGTCGTCAGTCGAGCTGGGTGGCGCGGTGCACGCGCCAAGCATGAGCGCAACGCCCACGCTGGCGAGCACTGCTGCGTGCTTCTTCGAGAACATGGTGCCTCCTTGGTTGGGTGGGAACATCTGATTCCGAATGTCAGACATCAAACATTATTAGTCGGATAATGTTTCACGCAACGCTGGGTCATGTAAAGGTTTCGTTTCGAAGTGATGGGAACATGAGGAAGTGAGCACGAATACGTTTGTCCCCGCCCAGTTGACTCGAAAAGACGCCTCGGGTCAGATTGCGCGCCAACTGCGTACCGCGATCTCGACGGGTGTGTGGCAACCGGGAGAGCGGTTGCCAAGCGAGCAGGAACTCGGAGAGACCTTCGACGTATCTCGGGCGACGGCTCGCGAGGCCCTCAAGCTGCTCTCGGCAACCGGCCTGGTGGAGACGCAACGGGGCGGATCGGGCGGCACGTTCGTCGCTGTCCCAGACTACGAACAGGTAGCCGCTCAGTTGAGCGACTCGATTCGACTCTGGTACCGCGTCGGAAACGTCTCACTGAGCGACGTCGATGAGGCCCGTTGGGTGCTCGAGATGCACTGCGTCGACCTGGCCGCTCGTCGCCGAACCGATGATGACCTGGTGGCCATTCAGCGCCCCGTGGAGGCCGCGCAAGACTTCGAGATGGACATCGCCGATTGGCTCGATCTCGATCTGGAGTTCCACACCGCCATCACCAAGGCGGCCAAGAACCAGATTCTGGAACTCGCCATGATGTCCGTCCATCTCAGCAGGCCCGCCACAAACACGGTCTTCGTCGAGCTGCTCGGGCGCGAGACAGTCATGCTGCAGCACGAGGCCATCTACCTGGCCATCAAGGCCGGGGATCCAGAAGCGGCTCGGGACGCCTTCCAAGCCCATGTCTCCTACCTCGACCAGGTCAGGCAGCAGGCCCTCACTGATCTGCAGGTGCAGGACATGACCGTGTCGAGCCTGCCCACGATCCGCTCCAGTGCCGAAAGGCCGCGCGCCTTCTCCGACGACGAGAGCGCTCCGAGCACCGAGTGACCCACGTCACTCTCGAGACGTCCGCACGCTGTCAGGAACGGTCCGAGAACTCGAAGTGGGCGGCCGCCGCCCGCGCCCGGTAGACCGTCTCGTCGAGGTCATCCCCGAGAGCCGTCACATGGCCTGCCTTACGACCCGCGCGCGGGCCCTTGCCGTACGCGTGCACCTTCACACTCGGCTGGTGACCCAGCGCCGACACGATCTGATCCTCCGGCAGAGCACCGAACACGTTGATCATGACCGTCCACGGCGCCCGCAACTCCACCTCGCCGAGCGGCCAATCCAGCACCGCGCGCAAGTGCTGCTCGAACTGACTCGTCACCGACCCCTCGATCGAAAAATGCCCACTGTTGTGGGGGCGCATCGCCAGCTCATTCACGAGCACGCGCCCGCCCGCCGTCTCGAAGAGCTCCACCGCGAGCACCCCCGTCACGCCGAGCCCGTGCGCGACCGTCGTCGCGATCTCCGCCGCCGCCCGCTCGATCGCCTCCGTCGTGTGCGGCGCCGGCGCAAACACCTCCGCACACACGCCGCCCTGCTGCACTGTCTCCACCACCGGCCACGGGCGCACCTCGCCGCTGGGCCTGCGCGCCACCAGCTGGGCCAACTCCCGCCGGAACGACACCAGCTCCTCCACCAGCACCGGCCCCGACTCCAGCCAGTCATCCGCCGCGTGCGCATCCTCGACGACGCGCACGCCCTTGCCGTCGTAGCCGCCACGGGGCGTCTTCACGACCGCACGCCCGCCGTGGTCGGCCAGGAACACCCCCAGCTCCTCCGCCGACGAGACCTGCGCCCAGTCGGGCATGGGCACGCCCAACTCGGCGAGGCGAGCCCGCATGGCGAGCTTGTCCTGCGCGTAGAGCAGAGCATCCGGGCCCGGGCGCACCGCCGCGCCCGCCTCCACGAGCGCGTGCAGCACCTCCTGCGGCACGTGCTCATGATCGAACGTGATCGCATCGCAACCCTCGGCGAAGTCGAGCACCGTCTGCGCGTCACGGTAATCCCCCACGACCGTCGCGGCGAGCCGCGCCGACGCCTCGGGTGCCTCAGCAAGTACCCGCAGCTCGATGCCCAAAGCCACCGCGGGCGGAATCATCATGCGCGCAAGCTGACCACCACCGATGACGCCGACGACAGGCATGAAGACTCCTCTAGACTGCGAATTCGCTCGCCCCCCATTGTGGCCGACGGCGAGGGCGACGACAGACGAAACGAGGCCGGATGCCGATACTGGTGGGCCAGCTCGCCCGATTCGGAGTCGTGGGCATCGTTGGGCTCATCATCGACATCGCCCTGTTCAACCTGCTGCGCCTCACCGTGCTCAGCCCCGAGGTGATCGCCGAAGGGCCCGTCATCGCCAAAGTGATGTCGACCTCCGTCGCGATCGTCGTCAACTGGATCGGCAGCCGCTACTGGAGCTTCCGGCTCGAGAAGCGTCGACCCGCAGGCCGTGAAAGCCTCGAATTCGCCCTCGTGAGCGTGGGAGGGCTGCTCATCGCCGTCGGCTGCCTCGTCATCTCGCGGTACGTGCTCGGCTACACGAGCCTGCTCGCCGACAACATCGCCTCCAACGTTGTCGGGCTCGCGCTGGGCAGCGCCTTCCGGTTCGTGCTGTACCGCACCTGGGTCTTCGACCCCCGCCGCCCGCGCCCCGTTGAGCCGGGCAACGAACCGACCGAGCACAACCTAGGGGCGACCGAGCCCGGCGTAGGTCCAGCCCGCTGACCGCCACGCCGAGGCATCCAGGCAGTTGCGGCCATCGACAACAACGCGGCCGGATGCCCAGCTCGAGACCTCGACCGGGTCCAGTTCGCGAAACTGGTGCCACTCGGTCACGACGACCACGGCATCCGCGCCGGTGATCGCCTCCTCAATGCTCGCGATATAGGTCAGCTCGGGTGCCCGACGACGCGCCGTCTCGATCGCTTCCGGGTCGGTCGCCCGCACGGTCGCACCCGCCGCGAGCAGGCGCTGCGCCACATCGAGAGCGGGAGAATCGCGCACGTCGTCAGATTCGGGCTTGAACGCCAGACCGAGCACGGCCACCGTCTTGCCCGACGCGTCGCCGCCGAGGTGGTCGATGGCGAGGTCGACGACGCGCTGCCGTCGACGCAGGTTGACCGCGTCGACGTCGGCGAGGAAGGCCAGCGACTGCCCGACACCGAGCTCTGTCGCCCGCGCCTGGAACGCGCGGATGTCCTTCGGCAGGCACCCGCCGCCGAAGCCGACACCCGCGTTGAGGAAGCGGCGCCCGATGCGCGCGTCGTAGCCGATCGCATCCGCGAGGGTGGTCACATCGGCGCCCGTGACCTCCGCGATCTCCGCCATCGCGTTGATGAACGAGATCTTCGTGGCGAGGAACGCGTTGGCCGAGACCTTGACCAGCTCAGCCGTCGCGTAGTCGGTGACGATGCGCGGGGTACCCGCCTCGAGGGGGCGCTTGTAGATTTCGTCGAGCACCTCCGGGGCACGGTCGTCGCGATTGCCGACGCCGTACACGAGGCGGTCAGGCGAGAGGGTGTCAGAGACAGCGAAGCCCTCCCGCAGAAACTCGGGGTTCCAGGCGAGGCTTGCACCCGTCGGCGCGACGAGCTCGGCCAGGCGCGCGGCCGTGCCGACAGGAACCGTTGACTTGCCGACGACGAGGTGGCCGGGGCCGATGTGCGGCAGCAGCGCCTCGATCGCCGCGTTGACGTACGTCATGTCGGCGGCATCACTGCCCGCCGTCTGGGGCGTACCGACGGCGATGAAGTGCACGCGCGCGTGCTCGACCGCCGAGATGTCGGTCGTGAAGCGCAGCCGCGCATTGTCGGGTGACAGCAGCTCGCCAAGGCCCGGCTCGAAGAACGGCGCACGCCCCGCGGCGAGTTCCGCGATCTTGCGCTCGTCGACGTCAACGCCGACGACGTCGTGGCCCAGCTCGGCCATGCAGGCGGCGTGAACCGCACCCAGGTATCCGCATCCAATGACTGAAATTCGCACCCGACGACTCTACTGGCGGCGCCGGTCGGCCAGCGACTACCGCGGGCGTGCCCAACGACTGCGCGGGCGCGCGGTATGGCCGATCAGCGACCGTTGCGTGAACGCCGCATGACCGGTTGCGCCGCCGTCGTGCGTCGCACCGTCGCGATCGAGGAAGTGCTGGCCTCCATGAGCTCACTCAGGGCATCCTGCACGAGCTCGGCCCGCGGGACGTCCCGCATGACAACCGGGCGATCCAGCCCCGTGTTGATGAGTACATCCCCCGAGCGGAACATGCGCTGCAGACCCGCCTGCCGCACCGACACGTCGTAGCCGCGCGAGTGCAGCAGCTCTTGCCGCAACCGCACCACGAGACCACCGCGCAGGGCAATGCGCCGCGTCGTGATGACGTAGTGGGTGCCCAGCCAGCGCACGAGCGGCAGCATCCACAGCAGCACGACGACCAGCAGACCGCCGCCGGCCACCGCCAGGCGCTGCCAGAGCTCCTCGAGCGCGAGGGCGCCGTACGTCGCCCCACCGACGGCGCCGATGAGCACCAGAGACGGCAGCACGAGCACGCGCGCGTGCGGGCGGAACCGCGCCACAACGCGCTCCGGCTCGCGCTCCTGCCCTCGCGCCTCGTCGCTCATGTTCTATTCATATCGCAGGTGGGTGACGTCGCCCGCCGCCACGGCGACGAGGCCGGAGGTCGCCTCAGAATCGTGCGTGCTCGGGGCCGGGCGCACGAGCAGTCGGCCGTCGTCGTCGAGGCCCTCCGCCGTGCCGCGCAACGCGGGCAGACCGGGCAGGTCGACGCGCACCGCGAGCCCGAGCGTCTGCAGGTGCGCCTCGACGAGGGGCCGCAGAGCACCCGGATGCTCCGCCTCGCGCCACCGCCCCACCAGCTCGACGAGCTCGCGCAGGTAGGCCGCGAGGGCCCGGTCGAGCAGCGGGCCCGCGCCAGCGGGGTCGCCGGTGCCCTCGCCCGCGTCTGCTGCGTCGCCCACATCGTCGCCCACGTCGTCGCCCACGTCGTCGAGCACACCCTCGAGCACGAGCGAGGTCGCGGTCGACACGGGCAACTGCTCAGCCGTCATCGACACGTTGAGCCCCGCCCCCACGACGACACCGGTCGGGGTGAGCTCGGTGAGGATGCCGCACAGCTTGCGACCGTCGACGAGCACATCATTTGGCCACTTGAGGCCCGCGCCGCCCACGCCGAGGCTGCGCACGGCACGCGTCATCGCGACGCCCGCGAGCAGCGGCAGCCAGCCGAGCCGGCGCGGGTCGGGGGCGGCGTCGCCGCGCGCGCCAGCGTCGTCGCGCTGCACGCCCGCACCACCCGCCGCGTGCGCGAGGAACACCGACACGGCGAGCGCCGTGCCCGCCGGTGTCGACCACGCCCGGTCGAGCCGACCGCGCCCCGCCGTCTGGGTATCGGTCGCGACGATCGTCAGGTCGGCGAGCGCAGCATCCGGGCCCTCGGCGGCGGCGCGACCCGCCCGCGAGACCAGGTCACTGTTCGTCGACGCGCTCGCCTCCCGCCAGACGAGGGTGGCGCCGAGCTCGGCGCAGGCGGCCGCACTGAGCGCAGGATTCATGCTGCGAGCCTAGGCTCGCGCCCCCACCGAACCCTGCAGTGCGCGGAGCGGCGCGGCGCGGCGCGGCGACGCGATAGCGTGGCGAGTCGAACCAAGGGAGGCGCACGTGGGCGGTCTGACTCTGCTCGCCCTGCTCGCGAGCGCGCTGCTGGGAGTCAGCGATTTTCTGGGCGGCGTACTGTCGCGGCGCATCCCGCTCATGGTGGTGCTGCTCGTCTCGCAGGTCGCCGCGACCGTCGCCGTCGCCACGCGCCTGCTCGTCGAACCCTTCGACCCGGATGCCGCCGACGCGATCCTGTGGGGCCTCATCGGCGGGGTCGCGACGGCGGTCGGCGTCTCGGCCCTGTTCCGCGGGCTCGCAATCGGCACCATGGGCGTCGTCGCCCCGATCACCTCGCTGAGCGTCGCGGTGCCCGTCATCGTCGGGGTGACCGGGGGCGACCCCATCTCGTGGATTCTCGGGCTCGGGCTCGCGGTCGCCGTCGTCGGCACCGTGCTCGCCTCCGGCCCGGAGGTGCGAGCGGGGGCCGTCGAGGGTCGCCGCAACCGACTGCTCTCCATCGTGTTCGCCGTGCTCTCGGCGCTGGGCTTCGGCGTGACGAGCGTGTCGGTCGCCTACGGCAGCGCCGAGAGCGTGAGCACCACCATCGTGGTGATGATGGTCGTCGTGCTCGGTATCTATGTCGTCGGCTTCTCAGCCTGGGTGCACATCCGCCTGCGCGGCGCCGCCGCCCGCATGCGCGCCGGGCTGCCGGCGAGCCCCGCCCTGCTTCCGACGCCGATCCGGCCGCGCGACTGGGTCGGCATGGCAGCGATCGGTGTGCTCGGCTACGCGGCTCAACTCTCGTTCGCCCTCGCGAGCCTCGATGGCGCGCTGAGCGTCGTCGCCGTTCTCGCCGCGCTCTACCCCGTCGTCACGGCCATTCTCGGCTGGCGGCTGCTCGGAGAACGGCTGCTGCGCATCCAGATCACCGGTGTCGCCCTCGTCGTCCTCGGCGTCGCCACCATCGCTGCGACCGCGTAGCGAGAGCTCTGCGCCGGTGTTCAGCGACCGCCCGGGGATCCCGCGCGCACAGTCGGGCACACACCGACGCGCGCGAATGTGTGGGGTTTCGACAACGCACCCCGGGGCGGGGTGGTCGATAGGCTGACAGCGTGACCGACTCTGCCCCCTCCGCTGCCCCCGACATGACCACCACGGCCGGCAAGATCGCCGACCTCAAGGTGCGCTACCACGAGGCCGTGACCGCGAGCGGCGAAGCCGCGATCGAGAAGCAGCACGCCAAGGGAAAGATGACCGCCCGCGAGCGCATCGACACGCTGCTCGACCACGGCAGCTTCGTCGAGCTCGACGAGTTCGTGCGGCACCGCACGCACGCCTTCGGCATGGGCGCCAAGCGCCCTTACGGCGACGCCGTCGTCACGGGCACGGGCACGATCCACGGCCGTCAGGTGGCCGTCTACAGTCAGGACTTCACGATCTTCGGCGGCTCGCTCGGCGAGGTCGCGGGTGAGAAGATCATCAAGGTCATGGAACTCGCGCTCAAGACGGGCGTGCCCATCGTCGGCATTCTCGACTCGGGCGGTGCGCGCATCCAGGAGGGCGTCGTCGCGCTCGGCAAGTACGGCGAGATCTTCCGCCGCAACACGGCGGCGAGCGGCGTGATTCCGCAGATCTCGATCATCTGCGGGCCCGCCGCCGGCGGCGCCGTCTACTCGCCGGCCCTCACCGACTTCGTCATCATGGTCGACAAGACCAGCCAAATGTTCGTCACCGGCCCCGACGTCATCAAGACCGTTACGGGCGAAGACGTCGGCATGGAGGAGCTCGGCGGCGCGCTCACCCACAACCGCACCTCCGGCGTCGCCCACTACCTCGCGAGCGACGAGAACGACGCCTTCGACTACGCGCGCGCCCTGCTGAGCTACCTGCCCGATAACAACCTGGCCGAGCTGCCGCAGTACGCCTCCGAGCCCGAGCTCGAGATCACCGACGCCGACCGCCGCCTCAACACGATGGTGCCCGACAGCCCCAACCAGCCCTACGACGTTGTCGACATCATCGACCACGTCGTCGACGAGGGCTCGTTCCTCGAAGTACAACCGCTCTTCGCCCCCAACATCGTCATCGGCTTCGCCCGCGTGGAGGGCCGCAGCGTCGGTGTCATCGCCAACCAGCCGAACGCCATGGCCGGCACGCTCAACATTGACGCGGGTGAAAAAGCGAGCCGCTTCGTGCGCTTCTGCGACGCCTTCTCGGTGCCGGTACTCACCCTCGTCGACGTGCCCGGCTACCTGCCCGGCACCGACCAGGAGTGGACGGGCGTCATTCGCCGCGGCGCCAAACTGCTCTACGCCTACGCGGAGGCAACCGTGCCGCTGGTGACCGTCATCACGCGCAAGGCCTACGGCGGCGCCTACATCGTCATGGGCTCCAAGCAGCTGGGTGCCGACATGAACCTCGCCTGGCCCACCGCCGAGATCGCCGTCATGGGCGGGCAGGGCGCGGTGAACATCCTGTACCGCAACGAGATCAAGGCCGCCGAAGCGGCCGGTGAGGATGTCGCTGCCGTGCGCACGAAACTGGCGAACGAGTACACCTACAACGTCGCAAGCCCGTTCCTGGCCGCCGAGCGCGGCGAGCTCGACGGCATCATCGAGCCGGCGGCGACGCGCGTTGCGATCATCAAGGCGCTGCGCGCGCTCAAGACGAAGCGGGCGAGCCTGCCCGCCAAGAAGCACGGGAACATTCCGCTGTGAGCGACGCCGGCAGCGCAGGCCCGGTCGAGCACGCCGCGGTCGATCAGCCCACCGTGCGAGTGCTCGGCGGCAACCCGACCGAGGTCGAGCTTGCCGCGGCGCACGCCGTGATCTCAGCCGTGCTCGCCGAGCAGGCCAGCCACGGCGCAGAGCTTCTCGAGGCCCCCGTGCACCAGTGGTCATCGCGACGCCACGCGTTGCGCACCCCCCTGACGCCCAGCCCCGGCGCGTGGAACGCATTCCGCGGTACGCGCGGCTGCTGACCCCCGAACGAGAGTTGTGCCCCCGTTTTTCTCCTGAACGGGCCGCACGAGCCCCGTTCGCGGCAGTTCTTGTCCCCCAGATCGCAGAAAATGTCCCCCACCGGTCCCCCAAAATGATGACTGTCCGCCCTGGGTGAATCTGGCACACTTGCCAGTGCCAGGTGTCGCTCTCAGAGCGCACCGCCCATCACACGCCGCTCGGGTAGGCGGCGAGAAGTTGGGGGGCGAGTTAGGCCGACAGTCGGGTTGTAGGCCTAACTCGATAGGTGACGAAGGGCCGGAGTTGGGTACTCCGGCCCTTCGATCGTTCAGCCGCGAGACCACCCTCACCCACCGGGGCCCGGCCGCTCACACGGCCCCCGCTCACACCCGGACGGTCTTGGGAATCTCCAGCCAGAGCGCGATCTCCTCGTCCTCCTCGTCGTCCTCCACTGCCGGCTCGGGCTCCTGCGACGGGCTCAGGCCGACCACGGTGACGGCGACGTCCGAATCCGGCGGAGCAGTACGCGCGATCACCCGATGTGCAGCGGTCGTGCGCAGAGCTTCAGCGAGCGTGTTGAGCACAGCATCCCGAGCGGCGTCATCGAGGTCGTCAAGGCCACCCTCGTCGAAGAGCGTGACCGCGATGCCGCGCCGCCGGGCCGCCATCACCTCGCGCCGCACCGCGTCGTTCAGCAGGCTGCGCCCGCGAATCTCGTCGCGGATCGCGCCCTCCAGGTTGAGGCACTCCTGCCGCTGCTCATCCGTCAGGTCGCCGCCCGATGATTCGATCAAGCGCAGCATCGGCACCGCCGTCGTGCCGGTCTGCCCCAGTCGGAACTGACGCTCGTACAGGTGAGCCTCCTGCGCCGCCTGCCAGTTTGTCGCTTCCCGCTCGGCCTGCGAGAACCGCGCGGCATCCTTCGACGCCTTGAGCATCGCGACCGAGAGGATGTGCGCCACCGCCACCCACGCGATGCTGCCGATCACGCCCGTGCCGAGCAGCAGGCCCGGCCCGCCCCACAGGATCGTCTGCACGACCAGCGCTGAGATGCCCACCCAGGCGTAGGCGTGACGGCGACGCGTCGACGTGATCGTCATGATCGTGCCGATCGCTGCGACGTACCAGGTGGCATACCCCAGGCCGCCCTCGCGAGCGGGGTCAAGCTGCGGGGTGATGAGCATCGTCATCAGAATGCCCACCACCACGTTCGCCGCCGCAAGCCAGTGCGGCATCTGCTGCGGGCCGCCCGGCAGCAGGCTCATCGTCGACACCATGCCGTACAGCACCATCGCCATCATGACCGGAAGCGGATTGGTCGGAACGTCGATCGTGTACAGGCCGAGCACGATGTGGTACATCGAGAACAGTCCCGCCATCGTCACGATGAGGGCGCGGGGTACCCCGATTTTCACGATGACGCCTCCTCGGCGGTCGCGGTGCCCTCAGCATCGGTGCCGTCGTCACCCATCAGCTCGCTGTCGAGCTTCTCCGCAACGGGCACGACCACGGGCCAGGTGAGCAGGATCGTCGTGCCCTCACCGGGCGCCGAGCGCAGTGCGGCATGACCGCCCGCGTTGGCCGTGCGCTCGAGGATCGAGCGGCGCACGCCAAGACGCTCGCCGGGCACCGAGTCGGGGGCGAAGCCCTCACCGGCATCACCCACCTCGATCTCGATCGTGCTGCCCTGCGCGCCGCTGATCCTCACCCAGCGCTTCACCTCCGCACCGCCCGCGTGCTGAACGCTGTTGACCATCGCCTGCACGGCGGCCGAGTACAGGGCCTCGGCTTGCCCACCCGGAATGATGCGCGTGTCGATGGAGCGCATCCGGATGGAGAACGGATGCTGCATGCTGCGCGCCGTCTCGACGATGCGGTCGCACAGCGAGCGGAACCGCACCGTGCTGCCATCGTCGGGGGTCACGAGGGCCGCCTCCCGCAGATGCCGCATCGCGTTGGCGGCCATGCGGCCGGCGAGCGCCTTCTCCTCCGGGCCGTCAGCGCGTGCCGCCGACAGCAGGGTCGTGAGCACGCTGTCGTGCACGATCGAGTCGACCTGCACGCGCTCCACCTCCGTCGCGTGCTGGCGCACCGCCCGTGCATACCGATCGAGGGCGGTGCCCTGCGCCTCGTCGACCGAGCTCGCCGCTGACCGCAGCATCGTCACGATGATGAGCACCGCGCCGCCGAGAATGATCGCGTAGACGGCGTTGAAGATGCCGAGCTCCCACGGCCCCCCGCCGCCGGCCGGTGTCGCCCGGATCACGCCGTAGATCATCGGCACGACGAAGAGGTAGATCGTCGCCCAGCGCACCGAAACGCCGATCGCCGCCATCGCCGTCGCCACCGTGGTCAGCTGGTAGAGCCAGTGGTCGCCGCGCTGGGCGACCTCCGGGTCGGCGAGGAAGAGGGGCCACGTCACCAGTGCCAGAACATAGACGCCAGCGACGACACGGTGCGAGCCGACGACGAAGCGCTTGAGCGTCGAGCACAGCAGTGCGAAGAGCAGCGAGCCGAACAGCACCCCCACCGTGATCGCCGCCCACAGCGGCTGGCCGAGCGAGTACTGGTCGAGCAGCGCGGGCACCGCCTGCAGCCCGAAGACGATGCCGAACCACGCCACGGAGCGCGAGATGACGGTGTCGACGCGCTTGCGACTGATCGGCTGGCGGGGCTGCTTGGAGAGAACCGCCACGGCCGGCGCCGAGGCGACGGCAGCGATCTCAGGCCGACTCATCACCATCCGGGTCCAGGCCCGGCAGGATGCCGTCTTCGACGGCGCGCCGCAACAGGTCGACCTTGGTGGGGGCGGGGCGACCGACTTCCACGTACTTGGCGCGGATGCGGTCGAGGTACTCTCGCGCCGTCGAGTAGCCGATGCCGAGCTGCTGGGCGGCGAGCTTGAGGGGCAGGCCTGAGGCGTAGAGGTGCAGAATCTCGCGCTCGCGGCGCCCGAGTTGGGCCTTGGCGAAGTCGCGGTCGGCATCGATGGCGCTCGCCCACTCCAGGTTGTTGAGCACCTCGCCGCGGGCGACGGTTGCTGCTGCGGCGAGGACGGCTCGTGTGGCCAACGACTTGGGGATGACGCCTGCGGCGCCGGCGGCGAGAGCCTCGCGCACGCTCGCGACGCGATCGGCGATCGAATGCACGAGCACGGCCGAGCCGGTGGCCTGCACAGACTTGACGTTGTCGGTCACGCTCGAGCCGTCACCGAGCGAGAGGTCGAGCACGACGACGTCGACCTCGCGGCCGTCACGGTTCTCCACGAACTCGGGCACCGTGGCGGCCGAGAGCACGAACTCGAAGCCGGCGTTCGTGAACGCCGCCTGCAGCCCGAGGCGCACGGATTCGTGGTCGTCGACCACGGCCACGCGCACTGGGCGCTCGTGCTCGGCAACCACGTTCGGGCTCAACTTCTCTCACTCGCTAGCAGAGCACACCGCCGGGTTGTCGGGTGCGCCGGTGTCATCATCGTAGCCCGCACCTCATGCGGGGGCGCGGATGCGGCGCGCCCGCACGACGGACCCGCGAGCACAGAAGTGAACGTGAGTCACCCTCGTGACGAGGCCCGGCTCACTCCCGAACGAGCGTCGCCACGGCCTCCACATGGTGCGTGTGGGGGAACAAATCGAAGGCCCGGATGCGCGCCAAGCGATACCCGTGCGCCTCGGCGAGCGCGACATCCCGAGCCAGCGCCACCGGGTCGCACGCCACATACACCAGCTGCGCGGGCGCCAGCCTGCCCAGCGCCGCCATGACGTCGACCCCCGCCCCCGACCGCGGCGGGTCGAGCACGACGGTCGCGCCCGTGAGCGGCGAGCGGTCACCCGCGGTGCGCTCTTGCAGGGCCCGCAGCCAGCGGTCGACGCGACCCGACTCGGCGCCCGCGCCCAGCCACTCGGCCAGGTTCTCCGACGCGTGATCGGTCGCACGCGGGTCAGCCTCGACACTCGTGATGCGCGTCGACGGCCCGAAGCGATCAGCGACCGCGGCGGCGAGCAGCCCCACGCCGCCGTACAGGTCGAGGTTGCCCGCGCGCGGGTCGAAGCGCTCGGCCTCGATCGCGTCCTGCACCGCGCGGGTCAGCGTCGCCGGAGCCTCCCGGTGCACCTGCCAGAAACCCGTGTCGTCGAGGGCGAACGACCGCTCGCCGACCTGCTCGTGAATCACCGTGGGCTTCTGCTCGCCAATGACCAGCCGCGGCTCGCCGCCGTTCGGTGCGAGCACATCGACGGTGTCGAAGCCGCTGAAACGCTCGCCGAAGGGCGTCGCGGCCTGCACGGCGTCGGTCGCGAGCGGGGCATCCGTGATGGGGATCACCGTGTGCGAGCGTGCCGCCATCGGGCCCAGTCGGCCCTCCTCATCGACGTGCAACCGGATGCGCGTGCGCCAGCCGAGCCCTCCCGTCGCGTCATCGCCCGGCAGGGCCTCCACGTCGACATCGACCTCGAGGCCCGCCATGCGCTGCAGCGACTCGACGACGATGCCGCGCTTCAGCTCGCGCTGGTGCGCCAAGGCGATGTGGCCGAACTCGGCGCCACCCGCGCGCTGGCCCGGAGGATGCTCGATGCCCGCCGCGCTCCACACGTGCGGCTGACGGTGCGGGCTCGGCTCGAGCACCTCGACGGTGTCGGCGCGCCAGAAACTCTTCTTGCGGTCGTCGCTGATGCGCGCCCGCACAGTCTCACCCGGGATCGCGTCGCTCACGAACACCACTCGGCCGTCCAGGCGCCCGACGGCGACCCCGCCGTGCGCCATGCGCTCGACGGTCAGCTCGACATCGCGCCCGACATTCTCACCCACGCTGTTCCTCACCCACACTGATTCGCGGGCGCGGTGCGCGCCCCTCCCTCCAGCCTACGAGGCGGGCGCAACTCGGGGCCGGGGCGGCGCGGCTCGGGTGCGTACGATCGGGGTGTGCGCCTGTACCTCGCCTCCACCTCACCCGCCCGCCTCGCGACCCTGCGCGGTGCCGGCATCGAACCGGTCGCGATCGCGCCCGGGGTCGACGAAGAGGCCGCCGTCGCCGAGACGGAAGCCCAGCTCGGTCGCCCACTCGAGGCGGCTGAACTTGTGCAACTGCTCGCGCAGCGCAAGAGCGAGGCCGTTCTCGACCCGGCCGTGCTCGCCACGGCGGGCCTGGCCCTGGCCGACCTCGACGGCTTCATCTTCGGCGGCGACTCGGCCTTCGAGCTCGACGGCACGATCTACGGCAAGCCGCACGAGCCCCACATCGCGCGCGAGCGGTGGCTGCTGCAGCGCGGGCGCAGTGGAGTACTGCACTCTGGTCACTGGCTCATCGACCACCGCGGCGGTGCCGTGCGTGCGGCGGTCGGCCGGGCATCCCGCGCGGTCGTGCACTTCGCCGACGACATCGAGACCTACGAGATCGACGCCTACATCGCCACCGGTGAACCCCTGAAGGTGGCCGGAGCCTTCACGATCGACGCGCGCGGGGCCGGCTTCATCGACCGCATCGAGGGCGACCCGCACACCGTCGTCGGGCTGTCGATCCCGCTGCTGCGCCGGCTCGTGCACGAACTCGGCGGGCGTTGGACAAACCTCTGGAACCGCTGACGCTCGCCCACCCGAGCGCCGCACCATCAGCAGTTTCACCCAAGGCCCTGAGCATCCTTTTGTCGACCGTATCCAAACCGTCGACCCGCACCCGGCAATAGGCTGAGTCATCATGCCCCGCATAGCCAAGGTTCTCATCGCCAATCGCGGCGAAATCGCCGTCCGCGTCATCCGCGCCGCTCGCGACGCCGGGCTCGGCTCCGTCGCCGTCTACGCCGACCAAGATCGGGATGCCCGGCACGTGCGCCTCGCCGACGAGGCCTACGCCCTCGGCGGGTCGACGAGTGCCGAGACGTACCTCGTCATCGACAAGATCCTCTCGGTCGCGCGCCGCAGCGGAGCCGACGCCGTGCACCCCGGCTACGGGTTCCTCGCCGAGAACGCCGACTTCGCCCGCGCCGTGATCGACGCAGGTCTCATCTGGATCGGACCCTCGCCCGAGGCCATCGAGAAACTCGGCGACAAGGTCAGTGCGCGGCACATCGCCGAGAAGGTCGGCGCACCCCTGGCGCCGGGCACGCTCAACCCCGTGAGCGGCGCCGACGAGGTGCTCGCCTTCGTCGACGAGCACGGCCTGCCCGTCGCCATCAAGGCCGCCTTCGGTGGCGGCGGTCGCGGCCTCAAGGTCGCCCGCACCCGCGAGGAGGTCGCCGAGCAGTTCGACTCGGCCACCCGCGAGGCTGTCGCGGCGTTCGGCCGCGGCGAGTGCTTCGTTGAGAAGTACCTCGACAAGCCGCGCCACGTCGAAACCCAGTGCCTCGCCGACGCGCACGGGAACGTCGTCGTCATCTCGACCCGCGACTGCTCGCTGCAGCGCCGCCACCAGAAGCTGGTGGAGGAAGCTCCCGCACCGTTCCTCACCGAGGAGCAGACCGCGCTGCTCTACTCGTCGTCGAAGGCGATCCTGCGCGAGGTCGGCTACCTCGGCGCGGGCACCTGCGAGTTCCTCATCGGCGCCGACGGCACCGTGTCGTTCCTCGAGGTCAACACGCGCCTGCAGGTCGAGCACCCCGTGTCGGAGGAGGTCACCGGCATCGACCTCGTGCGCGAGCAGTTCCGTCTCGCCGAGGGTGAAGAGATCGGCTACGACGACCCCGTCGCGCACGGGCACTCGATCGAGTTCCGCATCAATGGCGAAGACCCGGGGCTCAACTTCATGCCCATGCCGGGCCCCGTGCACGCCCTGCGCTTCCCCGGCGGCCCCGGCGTGCGCGTCGACTCGGGCGTCACCACGGGCGACGTCATCTCGGGCGCCTTCGACTCGCTGCTGGCCAAGCTCATCGTCACCGGCAAGACCCGAGAGGATGCCCTCGAGCGCTCCCGCAGGGCCCTCGCCGAATTCGAGATCGCTGGCCTGCCCACCGTGTTGCCATTCCACCGCGCCATCGTCGACGACCCCGCCTTCGCGCCCGCCGACGGCTCTCCCTTCACGGTGTTCACGCGCTGGATCGAGACCGAGTTCGATAATCAGCTCGAGCCGTGGAGCGGCTCCCTCGCCGAGCCCCTCGCCGAGCCCGGCTCGCGGCACACCGTGGTGGTCGAAGTCGGCGGCAAGCGGCTGGAAGTGTCCCTGCCCGAAACGCTCATGCCGAGCGGAGCATCCCGTGCCTCGACCGCGCTCGCCGCACCGCCACAGCGCCGCACCGGTGCCGGGGTCGCGACCGCGGCGTCCGGCGACGCCGTCACGAGCCCCATGCAGGCCACCGTCGTGAAGCTCGCCGTGGGCGAGGGCGACCACGTCGTCGCCGGTGACCTTGTTGTCGTGCTCGAGGCCATGAAGATGGAGCAGCCGATGGCCGCGCACAAGGACGGCACGGTCGCCGCGATCGGCGTCTCGGTCGGCGAGACCGTCGCCGGTGGGCACGTGCTGCTCACCATCGTCGACGCGTAGCCCGCGGCCGCGCCCCGCGCGACCCCGCCGCCCCGCCGCGCAGGTGCACGACTCTGCCCGATGGTGGCAAGTGTTGCCGTTCGATCGGCCTCACATGGCGCTGAGGAGCACAGTTGCGTGCCGTGAGCGCATCGGCACCCCGATGGCGTGCAGTCGGTGGGCCATGAGCTCGAGCGACCGCGCAATTGTCCAGTCCCACCGCCCAAAGCCTGTCACCATCGGTCGAATGTCATCCTCGCGCAGCTTCTCGTCGTACACGGCCTGCTCAGCCGTGCGCCCGCGGAGGAACTCAGGATCGGAGTATTTCGCCTTGCCGTCGAACTCGGCGACGATACCGAGCTCCGGCCAGCCGAAGTCGACCCAGTAGTGACGCCCGCTGAGCCCGACCACCTCATACTGCAGCTCCGGTAGATCAGCACCGAGCTCGATCATCGCGACGCGGCTGAGTGACTCTCCGGGTCGGTCGGCACGGTGGTCGGCCACGTCAACGACCCTTCGAGCCCGAGCCGATCCGCGAGCCGCGCCGAGGTGCTGAACGTGCGCGTCGAGCTCGTCATGCAGCTGTCGCACACCGATCTCCTGCCGCGCACGAGCCGCTCGCCAGAGCGCGGCGTCTGCCACCACGACAGCGCTCGCGAACGGTGAGCTCGTCGCGACGTCGACCACGGTCTGCGCCTCGCTCGTGACCGGGAGCCCGAAGAGCTGCTCGACACTCGGGCGCTCCACGCGCCGATGCCGCCGCAGTGCCGCGGTGGACGTGAGCCCGCTCTCGACGAGCACCGTCGTCTCGACGCGGGTCGGCCATCCGCCGACGAGCGGCAGTCCGCGCAGCAGAGCGGCCGAGCGGTGCGAGATCGCCTCCCCCGGCGCGAGCACATCGCTCGAGCTGAGGCACCGCAGTCGATGCTGATCCTCCCGCGGCAGCTCGCGCCACACCTCAGTGGGGAGGTGCGGGCCGCGGCGCAGAGTCGTCAGTTCGTCGCGCGTTCGGCTACGGAACACGCGGCTGCGCTCGCCGACGTCGGTGAGGTCGGCGACGACCACCAGGGATTGTGCGGCAACAACGAGGTGTTCCCGAGACTGAGGGTTGAGCATCCCGAGATCATGGATGCCATTGCCCAGACAGCGTTGCAGTCTCGACACGCAGTGCATGCGCGAGCGAGCGCCAAGCTCCGGGGAGGAGTGGATGCGCATTGTCCTCGCGAGACTCGCGAAACCCTTCCCGTCAACGAGTGTGCTCGTGAGTAGCAAGCGGGCCTGCTCGAGCGAACACAGTTGCCACTAGGGGGCACAGTCGCAGGCTTGCGCGGGCAGGGCCGGCCGCCGCGCGCGGGCAGGGCTAGTCGCGGGCGACGTGCATCGCGCGCGCAGCATCCGTGATGCCACCCGAGAGCGAGGGGTACACGCTGTAGGCGCGCGCGAGCTGGTCGACCGTGAGCCGATGCTCGACCGCGAGAGCGATCGGCAAGATCAGCTCGGAGGCCCGCGGCCCGACGACGACCCCGCCGATCACCGTGCCCGACGTTTTTGCCGCGATGAGCTTGATGAAGCCGTCGGTGACGCCCTGCATCTTCGCGCGCGGGTTCGTCTCGAGCTCGAGCTTGTGCACGATGCCGCGCGTCTCGCCCTCTTCGACCTGCTTCTGCGAGAAGCCGACGGTCGCGATCTCGGGGTTCGTGAAGATGTTGGATGTCACGTTCCGCAGCCTGATCGGCGTGACCGCGTCGCCCATCGCGTGGTACACCGCCGTGCGACCCTGCATCGAGGCAACCGAGGCGAGCGGCAGCGAGTCGGAGCAGTCGCCGACCGCGTAGACGCTCGGCATCGAGGTGCGTGCGACCCGGTTGACCTTCACGTGCCCCGAGTCGGTGAGCTGCACGCCCGCATCTTCGAGCCCGATCCCCGCCGTGTTGGGTACCGAGCCGACGGCCATGAGCACGTGCGAGCCCTCGAGCACGTCACCACCCGTGAGCGTCACGGTGACACCCTCGCCCGTGTTCTCGACCGTCTGGGCACGCGCGTTGGCGAGAAGCGTCATGCCGTTGCGGCGGAACACCGCCTCGATGAGGGCAGCGGCATCGGCGTCCTCGCCGGGCAGCACCTGGTCGCGACTGGACACGAGCGTCACCGTCGCGCCAAGCGCGCGGTAGGCGGAGGCGAACTCGGCGCCCGTAACTCCCGAGCCGACGACGATGAGGTGGTCGGGCACGTCGGGCAGATCGTAGAGCTGGGTCCAGGTGAGGATGCGCTGGCCATCCGGTTTCGCGCTGGGCAGCTCGCGCGGCGAGGCCCCCACCGCGACCACCACGGTGTCAGCATCGATCTGATCGAAGTCTTTGCGCTTGCTGCCGCCACCCGCAGACACGACGACGCGCTGTGGCCCGTCGAGCCGCCCGTCGCCGATGACGATGCGCACGCCCGCCGCTTCGAGTTGCTCCCGCATGTCGTCGGACTGATCCTGCGCGAGGCGCCGCAAGCGCTGGTTGACCTGCGAGAGGTTCACGGCGACCTCGGGCTTGGAGGCCCGACCCGATTCGCCGCGGGCGAAGAACTGCACGCCCAAGTCGTTGGCGTCAGAGATCGCCCCCGCCGCCTCTGCCGTCGCGATGAGCGTCTTCGAGGGAACAACGTCGGTGAGCACCGCTGAGCCTCCGACGCCCACGCGCTCGACGAGGGTGACCTCGGCACCGAGCTGGGCACCCGCCAGAGCCGCCTCATAGCCACCGGGGCCGCCCCCGAGCACGACGAGGCGTTGGGTGCGGTCGAAGGAGGTAGCCATTGCTCCATTCTTGCACCGGGCATCCGGCCAGGATGCCCGGCGGCGCGAGCGCTCGCATGAGCGCCCAACCGCTCACCCGCGCATCACTAGCATGAGGGCATGTCTCACCACGCACCGCACAATCCCCTCGACAACCCCGCCGCCGACCCGTTCGCGGTCGCCGCCCAGGCCGCCGCGCAGCTCGCCGACGCGACCGGCGTCGAGCGCCACGACATCGCCCTGACGCTCGGCTCGGGCTGGGCGAAGGCCGCCGACCTCATCGGCGAGACCACGCACACGATCGCCGCCCCCGACATCGCAGGCTTCTCCAAGCCCGCCCTCGAGGGGCACGTCGGCACCCTGCGCTCGATCCTGTTGCCGAGCGGCACGCGCGCCCTCGTCATCGGCGCCCGCACCCACTACTACGAGGGCCACGGCGTGCGGCGCGTCGTGCACTCGGTGCGCACCGCGGCCGCGGCGGGAGCATCCACGATGATCCTCACCAACGGAGCCGGCGGCATCAAGCCGCACTGGGCGCCCGGCACGCCCGTGCTCATCAGCGACCACCTGAACCTCACGGCCGACTCGCCGCTCGAGGGCGCCACGTTCATCGACCTCACCGACCTGTACTCGCAGCGCCTGCGCGACCTCGCGCACACCGTCGACCCCGACCTCGAGGAGGGCGTGTACGTGCAGAACCGCGGGCCGCACTACGAAACCCCCGCCGAAGTGCAGATGGCGAAGGCGCTCGGCGGTCACATCGTGGGCATGTCGACAGCGCTCGAGGCGATCGCCGCGCGGCAGGCGGGCATGGAGGTGCTGGGCCTCTCGCTGATCACGAACCTCGCGGCGGGCATTTCGCCGACTCCGCTCAGTCATCAGGAGGTCATCGAGGCCGGTCGGGATGCTGAACCGGTGATCAGCGCCCTGCTCGCGCGCATCGTGGCCGAGCTGTAGGGCCGCGCGATGACCACGATCGACGACGCCAAAGGGTGGATCGCCCAGGACCCCGACCCGGTCACACGCGAGGAGCTCGCTGCCCTCATCGACGGTGCAGAGGCCGGCGAGGCACCAGCTCTCGCCGCCCTCGCCGACCGCTTCGGCTCACGACTCACCTTCGGTACCGCGGGTCTACGGGGCGAGCTCGGGGCCGGGCCCAACCGCATGAACCGCGTGCTCGTCGCGCAGGCCGCGGCCGGGCTCGCCCGCTTTCTCGTGCAGCGGGCGACGGAGTCGGAAGGTCGCACGCCGAGCATCGTCATCGGCTACGACGGGCGCACCAACAGCGATGTCTTCGCCCGCGACACCGCGGAGCTCATGGCGGGTGCAGGAGTGCATGCCATTCTGCTGCCGCGCATGCTGCCCACACCCGTGCTGGCCTTCGCGGTGCGTCACCTTGACGTGAGCGCCGGCGTCATGGTGACGGCGAGCCACAACCCGCCGCGCGACAACGGCTACAAGGTGTACCTCGGCGACGAGGATGAGGGGGCCCAGATCGTGCCGCCCGCCGACGGTCTCATCCACGAGGCGATCCTCGAGGTCGCGCGCACGGTGACCGTGGAGGAGCTTGCGCGCTCGACCGACTACGACGTTGCCGACGAGAGCGTCGTCGACGCGTACGTCGAGCGCACGGCGGCGATCGCGGCTCGTGGCGCCGATGCACCCGCCGACACCGAGGTGCCCTTCGTCGCTGTGCCGTTTGTCGCTGTGCCGTTTGTCGCTGTGCCGTTTGTCTATACGCCGATGCACGGCGTCGGGTGGGAGGTCTCGCAGCGCGTGTTCGCCGCCGCGGGCCTCGGCTCGCCGACCGTCGTGGCCGAGCAGGTCGAGCCCGACGGGGCTTTCCCGACCGTCGCCTTCCCCAACCCGGAAGAGCCGGGCGCCCTTGACCTCGCGATCGCCACGGCGAGCCGGGTGGATGCCACGCTCATCATCGCCCACGACCCCGACGCCGACCGGCTCGCCGTCGCCGTGCCGCTTCCCGAGTCGGCGACGGCCGACAGCGGTGGGTGGCGGCGTCTCAGTGGCAACGAGGTCGGGGCTCTGCTGGGATGGCGGGCCGCGGAGCGTCTGCACCGTGAGGGGCGCGAGGGAGCTCTCGCCGCATCCCTGGTTTCCTCCCCGGCGCTGAGCGTAATCGCCCGCCACTACGGCCTCGACTACCGCGACACCCTCACGGGCTTCAAGTGGATCTCGCGCACGCCACGCCTGCAGTTCGGCTATGAAGAGGCGCTCGGGTATCTCGTGAACCCGGATACGGTGCGCGACAAAGACGGCATCTCGGCGTCGGTCGAGTTTCTCGCGATGGTCGGCGAGCTCGCAGCCGCGGGGCGCACCCTCGCCGAGCATCAGGCCGACTTCGATGCGATGTTCGGCGCCTTCGCGAGTGCCCAGGTCTCGCTGCGGGTGACCGACCTGAGCCGCATCGGGCAGATCATGGCCGCCTTGCGCGACCAGCCTCCGGCCGAGATCGGCGGCGTGCGCGTGAGCGAAGTCGACGACTTTAGTCGCGGCTTCGGCGACTACCCGCCCGGCGACATCCTGCGCTTCTGGATGCTCGGCGGCGCCCGCGTCATCGTGCGGCCGAGCGGCACCGAGCCGAAGGTGAAGGTCTACATCGACGCCTCGAGCGACTCGGGCTCGGTCGCCGAGCGTCGGGCGTCCGCGCAGGCCGAGGTGGCGGCGCTCGAGGCGGGCATGCGCGCGCTCATCGGGTGAGCCTCTCGCGCCCACGAGTGTGCTCGTGAGTGGCAAGTGCGCCTCGACGAGCGGGCGCAGTTGCCGCTAGACGGCACAGTTGTGGCACGCGTCCGCAGATTCCCGGCCTCTAGGGTGGAGAGGTGACCCGAGCCCCCCTCCTGCCGCCCGCCGTCGCGGGCCTGTGGTTCGCGGCACTGCTGCTCTGGTCGGTCGGCCTCGCGTCCAGCGCTCTCGTGCTGCCGGGCGGCTCGAGCTTCACCGCGGTCGCCGTCGTGCTCGGCGCGGTCGGGCTCGCCACGCTCTACAACCGTCGCGGTGCCGATCGCCTCGACCGCACCTCGGCCCTCGCCACGATCGTCATCTCGACGGCGAGCGCGCTCGCCACCGTGGGCATTATCGCGCTCATCGTCGTCGGGCCCGAGCGACCCATCGGCGTCCTCGACGTCGTCTCGGCGATCACGGTGACGGTGACGGCCGCCGCGGCGGCCGCATCCACGTCGGTGCTGATCCGGCCCTACGTCGACGCCTTTGCCGCCCACGTCTGGGCGGGCATTGGGGGCGCGGGTCTCGCGGTGCCGTTCATGGTCGCGGGCGTCTCCCCTGCCTTCATCATGGCGGCGGCGATCGGGCTCGGCGTCGCCGACCGCGCCCACTACGCGCGCGTGGCGCGTGAGCTCGAGGTGCGCCTCGAGCTGGAACGGCAGATGATCGCGCGCGGCCAGGCGCAGGGCCGCAACATCGGCGTCTCGGGTCTGCCGGGCTTGCCGTTGTTCGTGACGGCGCCGGCCGATACTCGCCCGTGGTCGCGGCGCGAGCGTCGCACGACAATCATCCTTGGCGCGGTCGCGCTGACCGTCGTCGTCGTCGCCTGGGCGGTCGGCATCACGCTCGCCGACGCGGGCCTGCTGCGCCAGGGGCAGGGCTTCGCTGTTGCCTCCCTCGGCGCCGCGGCGCTGCTGGCGCAGTCGGTCATGCTGCTGCGCCAGTGGCCGGCGCTACGCGGGGTCGCCTGGACCAGCATCGGGATGCTCGCCCTCGCCTCCACGGCGATCCTGGTCAGCCCGGCCGACGCCGTGTACTTCTCGGCGCTCGCCCTGCAGTCTGTCGCGGTAGCCCTGCTCGTTGGGCGGCTACACCACGCCCTGCGCGGGTCGGGCCCCGCGGGCGCGGCCATGGTGGCGACGACCGCCGCGACCGCGTGGTGGATCGCCATCGCCTCGACGGGCGGCATCCTGCTCGCCTTCGTCGCCGTCGTCACCCTGCTCCTCTCCCTGCGTCGAAAGGTGCGTGCATGACCGAGTCGTCGTCTTCCCTCCTCAACCGCCTCCGGCGCACCCCGGGCCGCGGCGGCGGCATCATCGCCGCCATCGTCGCCGTGGTGCTGCTGCTCGTGTCGTCGCTCGATGTGCTGCTGCTGGACGAGGCCGACGACGAGCTCACGATCATCCGTACCGTGCTCGGCCTCAACGTCGTCGCGCTGCTGGGGTTCCTGCCGCTGCTACGGGCCGTGCACGCGGTCGCGGGGCGACCCGCGCGGCCCGCGTGGCTGCTCGTGGCCTACCTCGTGCTGCTCCTCATCCGCCCCGCCGTACTCGCCATCGATCTAGTCGCCGCCGCGACGAGCGAGACTCCCGCGACGGTGCTCGGCGGGGATGCGCTGCCGTTCCTGCTGCTCGCCTCGACCGGTCTCGCCGCGGGGCTCGCGGCGGTCGCCTTGCAGCCCACGCACAACGCCCACGGTGACCCTGTCGGCAGCCCGCTGCGCTCGCTCGGCCTCGGTGTGGGAGCTGCGCTGCTGGTCGCCCTCACGCTGTTCGCGTTCGCGCCCTACGTCGCGCCGGTCAGCGCCATGGGCATCGCGGTGGCCCTGTCGCTGCGCAAGCCGCCCGTGCCGCCCGACCCCTGGGAGCAGCGTGTCGCGGGGAGCGACGACGGGGACGACCCCGGTCGCGACCGCCCCTAACCCAGCGCGCGCTCGAGCTTCTCGGCGAGCTCGTCGGTGTCGAAGTGGTTGTGCACGACGATGACGTCGGCGCGCGTGGCGCCGATCGCCTCGACGAACTCCTCGCTCGTGAGGATCACCTGGGCGTCGGCAGCGATGCGCGCGACCGAGTCGATGTCAGCCGCGACCACGGTGGCCGTGAGGCCGAGCCGCTGCAGCACGCGCTCGGCGTTGACTTTGAGGAGGCCGCTGGAGCCGATGCCGGCCCCGCAGATCGCGACGATCTTCACGACGCACTTCGCACGGCGGCGCACCCGGCGACCGGAGCGGTCATGACACCGGTCGCCCCTCGAGTATCGCGCGAGCATCCTCACGGTTGGTCGCCTGCGCGAGGCGCCGAATGGCGGCGGAGTCGTTGAAGGCGTTCGCGAGTTCCGCGACGGCGCTCAGGTGGGCATCCGCCGCCGTACCCGCGAGACCGATGACGACGGAGACCGGGTCGTTGTGCGCGTGCCCGAACTCGACGGGCTCGGCGAGTGTGACGATCGCGAGACCGTCGTGCCGCACCTCGGGGCCGGGGCGCGCGTGGGCGAGGGCGAGCCCGGGCGCGATGACGATGTACGGCCCGTGGGTGTCGACCATGCGCAGCATCGACTCGGTGTACTCGGCGGTCGTACAACCGCTGTCGACAAGGGCGTCGCCGGCGAGGCGCACGGCGGCGCGCCAGTCGGCGGCGTGCGCCTGCAGCACGATGGCGCGATCGGCGAGGGCGGGCAGGCTCATGCGTGCGCCTCGAAGCCCGCAATGAGGGAATCCATGAGGGCCTCACGGTCTTCCACGGGCAGGAACGCCGCCTGCGCAGCGTTGAGCTGCAGCGCGAGCAGGTCGTCGAGGTCGTAGCTGAACGTCTCGGCCACGAGGCGCAGCTCGCGGCTGAGCGTGGTGGCGCTCATGAGGCGGTTGTCGGTGTTGACGGTCGTGCGAAACCCCAGCTGCGTGAACAGGTCGAGCGGGTGGTCGGCCATCGTGTCGCCCCAGGCGGCGATCGCCCCGGTCTGCAGGTTCGAGCTGGGGCTCGTCTCCAGCGCGATGCCGCGGTCTTTCACCCATTCGGCGATGCGGCCGAGGCTGGCGCGGGTCAGCTCGCCCTCGTCGACGAGCTCGATGTCTTCCAGCAGTCGCACGCCGTGGCCGAGGCGCAGGGCGTGGCCGTCGCGCAGGGCCCCGCGAATGCTGTCGATGCCGTCCGCTTCGCCGGCGTGGATGGTGACGGGGAAGAACTCGTCGGCGAGCAGTTCGAAGGCGTCGCTCAGGCGGGAGGGCGGGAACCCCGCCTCGGCCCCGGCGATGTCGAAGCCGACGACGCCGGTGTCGCGGTGGCGCAGGGCGAGTTGAGCGATCTCGAGCCCGCGGTCGGCGTGACGCATGGCGCTCACCAACTGCCCGACCCGGATGCTGTGGCCCGTCCCGCGGGCCGCCTCGACCCCGGCATCCAGGCCCTCTTGCACGGCCTCGACGGCCCCGTCGAGACTCAGCCCCTGCTGCAGGTGCTGCTCGGGCGCCCAGCGGATCTCGCCCCACACGACGCCATCCGCGGCCAGGTCTTCCACGAACTCGCGGGCGATGCGCACGAGGGCCTCGTGCGTCTGCATGACGGCGATGGTGACGTCGAAGGTCGACAGGTACTGCACGAGCGAGCCCGAGTTGGCCTGCGTCGCGAACCACTCACCGAGCGACTCGGCGTCGGCGGCACCCGCGGGCAGCTCGTACCCGATCTCGGCGGCGAGCTCGACGATCGTCGCCGGGCGCAGGCCGCCGTCGAGGTGGTCGTGCAGCGACACCTTGGGCAGCGCCTCGAGCGCGAGGTCGGTGCCGGGCAGGAGGTTCGGTGTCGCCGTTGTCATGCCTCAAACCTATCGGTCGTTACCGTCTTGTGACCGCCCGCACAGTGCCAAGGTTCTGAGAGATTTCTTGGGCGGATCGTCGAGCGCTCGCGACCACCTGAGCGTGCGCCACCGTGCTGAAACTCGTGCTCACGTAGGGCACGGTGAGGGCCGCGATCGTCGACCCTGAGGGCCCGCACACCGCCGCGACGACATCGGTGATGCCCGGCTGCAGGGCGTCCGCGCGCACCAGTTCGCTCTGCCCTCCGGCCAGCACCTCGCCGGTCGCCGTACCCGCGACATCGAACAGCGCGCCCACTCGCACGCGATAGCCGAAGTCGGCGGGCGACTCGACCTGCGCGATGACGCGCACGCGGTCGCCTTCGAGCACGGCGAGGTTGCACGACTGCTGCACGCTCTCGGCGAGCTCGCGCATGACGGGCAGCGCGGCGGCTTCCAGCCCGCGCAGGGGGGAATGACGGTGGGCGAGATCGAACAGTCGGGTGCCGAGCAGGTAGTGCCCCCCCTTGGCGCGCACCAGGTAGCCGCGACGCTCCAGCGACACGAGCACGCGGAAGATCTGACCCACGCTGCGCCCCGTCGCCTCGGCGATCTGCGACTGCGACAGGCCGGCCGGCTCATCGGCCAGCAGCTCCAGAATGTCGAGCGCCTTCTCGAGCGCGGGCACCGCGTAGTCGGGCTGGGCCGGCGGCGTCGACCGGGCCGAGCCCGCGCCGCGATCGCGGGCCGCCGCGCGCGCGGGGCTCACTGGTCTGCGCCCATGACGGCGAGCATCCGGCGCGCGATGTCGCGGTCGATGACGGCGGGCGTGACGACGTCGGGCTGACCGGTCGCCGTGACGACGACCTCGGCCCACTCGGCGAGCTCCTTGATCGGGCCGACCCGGTAGCCGTCCCACGCCGCCTCGAAGGCGACGAGCTCATCGACCTCGGCGACCGCGACCTTGCCGCCCATCGCCCGCAGGTACTGCGCGATGCCGCGCTCGCACCAGCCGTACCCGGCGACGAGGAAGCACCGCCCGGTGAGCGAGTCGGGTGTCGAGGACTGGCTGGTCTGGGTGCTCTGGTCGTCGCGGCTCATGCCCGCACTCTACACAGGCGCAAATCATTTTCATATGTGCAGGTACACGCTAGGGTGGATCCCATGCCCCACAAGATCATTCTCGACTGCGATCCCGGCCACGATGACGCGGTCGCCCTCATGCTCGCCCACGGCTCCCCCGACATCGAGCTGCTCGCCGTCACGACCGTCATGGGCAACCAGACGATCGACAAGGTCACCCGCAACGCGCTCGCCGTGGCGCGCGTCATCGGGCTCGACTCCGTGCCGTTTGCGAAGGGGGCCGACCGACCGCTCGTGCGTGCCATCGAGACGGCTCCGGACATCCACGGGGATTCCGGTCTCGACGGGCCCGTGCTGCCCGCCCCCGTGGTCGAGCTCGATGAGCGGCACGCCGTCGACCTCATCATCGACACCGTCATGGCGCACGAGCCCGGCACGGTGACGCTCGTGCCGACCGGCGCGCTCACCAACATTGCGCTCGCGGTGCGCACAGAACCCCGCATCGTCGAGCGCGTCAAGGAGGTCGTGCTCATGGGCGGCGGAGTGCACGGGGGCAACTGGAGCGCGACGAGCGAGTTCAACATCGTCATCGACCCGGAAGCCGCGCACATCGTCTTCACGGCGGGCTGGCCCCTCACGATGATCGGCCTCGACGCGACGCACCAGGCGCTCGCGACCGACGAGGTCGCTGCGCGGATCGCCGCGGTCGGCACCGGCCCCGCACGCTTCACGGGCGAGCTGCTCGAGTTCTTCGCGCACTCCTACAAAGATGCCCAGGGCTTCGACCACCCGCCCGTGCACGACCCCTGCGCGGTCGCCTACGTCATCGACCCCAGCCTCATGCGCACGGTGCGCGCGCCGCTCGACGTCGAACTCACGGGCACTCTCACCCTCGGCATGACCGTGGCCGACCTGCGCGCCCCCGCGCCCGATGATTGCCCCACCCAGGTCGCGCTCGAGCTCGACGCCGACCGCTTCTGGGATCTCGTCGTCGACGCGCTCGAGCGGCTCGGCGACCCCGCCGTCTAGCCGTCCCACGGCCACTGGCCGAAAAGTGTGCCCACTCGTGGCAACTGTGCCGCGCCGAACCAGCGCAGTTGCCACTAGCCAGCACAGTCGTGGGTCGCAGGGGCGGCGCGCGGGCGGGGCGGGGGGATGCCCAGCGCGGGCTAGTCGACCACGCCCGCGATGAGCGGACCACCCGCGTGCACCTCGTCGCCGGCCGAGCCGATGCGGTACGCGCCCTCGAGCGCCTCCAGCGCGCGAGCGACGCGACCCTCGTCGGAGGTCAGCAGCGTGAAGAGCGGCTGCCCAGCTTCGACCGTATCGCCGGGCTTCGCGTGCAGGTCAATGCCGGCTCCGTGGTCGACCGGGTCCTCCTTGCGGGCGCGGCCCGCGCCGAGACGCCAGGCGGCGATGCCGAAGGGCAGCGCCTGCTGCTCGACGAGCACCCCCGAACTCTCGGCGTGCACGGTGTGGGTTTCCGGGGCGACGGGGAGCGGGGCATCCGGGTCGCCGCCCTGAGCGCGAATCATGGCGTTCCACGCGTCCATCGCGCGGCCGTCGTGCAGCGCCGCCTCAACGTCGGCGTCGGTCACGCCCGCGAGCTCGAGCATGTGCCGCGCGAGCGTGACCGTGAGCTCGACGACATCGGCGGGCCCGCCCCCAGCGAGCACCTCGACCGACTCGCGCACCTCGTTGGCGTTGCCGATCGCGAGGCCGAGCGGCACGTTCATGTTGGTGAGCACGGCGCGCGTGGCGACGCCGGCGTCCTCACCCAGCCGCACCATGACCTTCGCGAGCTCACGCGACTGCTCGATGTCTTTCAAGAAAGCACCCGAGCCGAACTTCACGTCCAGCACGAGCGCGGCCGTGCCCTCGGCGATCTTCTTCGACATGATCGACGAGGCGATGAGCGGAATGCACTCGACCGTGCCCGTGATGTCGCGCAGCGAGTAGAGCTTGCCGTCGGCGGGCGCGAGGCCCGAGCCGGCCGCGCACACGACAGCGCCGACATCGCGCAACTGTTGCATCATCTCGTCGGTGCTGATGGAGGCGCGCCAGCCCGGGATGCTCTCCAGTTTGTCGAGCGTGCCCCCCGTGTGGCCCAGCCCGCGGCCGGAGAGCTGCGGCACCGCCACACCGAACGCGGCGACGAGCGGCGCGAGCGGGAGCGTGATCTTGTCGCCGACGCCTCCCGTGGAGTGCTTGTCGGTCGTGGCCTTGTCGAGCCCGGAGAAGTCGAGGCGTGTGCCCGAGGCGACCATCGCGAGCGTGAGATCGCGGATCTCGTCGCGCTCCATGCCATTGAGGAAGATCGCCATCGTCATGGCCGACATCTGCTCGTCGGCGATGTAGCCGCGCGTGTAGGCGTCGACCATCCAGTCGATCTGCGGGGTGGTCAGCGTGCCGTGGTCGCGCTTGGTGCGGATGAGGTCGACGACGTCGAACGGTTCAATAGCCATGGGTGGTGCTCCTTGGTCTTTAACCGACGCCCGGGAGGGGCGTCGGCGCTGGGGTCGCGCGAAGGCCAGAAATGGCCTTCGCCTATCGCTCCACCGCGCGGTACGTCGCGAGGGTGCGCGGCCCGAACGCGTCGGGCAGCACCTCGTCAATAGTCTTGATGCCCGAGACGGTCTCGAGCAGCATGCCCTCCGCGGAGTGCTCGTAGAGCAGCTGCCGGCAGCGCCCACAGGGCATGAGCGCCCCGCCGTCACCATCCACGCACGTGAAGGCGACCAAACGCCCGCCGCCGGTCATGTGCAGGCTCGACACGAGCGCGCACTCGGCGCACAGGGTGAGGCCGTAGGAGGCGTTCTCGACGTTGCACCCCGCGATCACCCGGCCGTCGTCGACGATCGCCGCCACGCCCACGGGGAACTTCGAGTACGGCACGTAGGCCTTGGTGCACGCGTCGATGGCCACCTGACGCAATGCATCCCAGTCGATCTCGGTCGCGGTCACGGGGAGGCCACCCGTCTCGTCGTCGCGATCACGATGTGATGTACGGTTTGCCGGTCGCGGCGGGTGGTCTCGAGTAGCCGACCAGACCGGCGACAGCAAAGATCGTGATGATGTACGGCAGCATGAGCATGAACTCGCTCGGCACGGGTGAGCCGACGATCGACAGCGTGGACTGCAGGTTCGTGGCGAAGCCAAACAGCAGCGCTGCGAGGGTCGCCCGAATCGGATCCCACCGGCCGAAGATGACGGCGGCCAGGGCGATGAAGCCGGCGCCATTCGTCATCTCTTTCTGGAACGAGCCGACAGCCGCGAGCGAGAAGAACGCACCGCCGCCGCCGACGATCGCGCCCGCCAGCAACACGTTCCAGAAGCGGGTCGCCCGCACCTTGATGCCCACCGTGTCGGCAGCGGTCGGGTGCTCGCCCACGGCTCGCACCCGCAGGCCCCAGCGGGTCTTGAACAGGGCGAACCACACCGCGAAGACGGCGATGTACATCAGGTAGACGATGATCGACTGCCGGAACAGGATGGGGCCGAGCACGGGGATCTCGCTGAGCAGCGGGATCGCGATGCGCTCGAAGCGCGCCGGGGAGTTGAACGCGCTCGAGTCGCTGCTCATCAGGGTGGAGAACAGGAAGCTGGTCAAGCCGATGACCAGCACGTTGAGCACGACGCCGACGATGATCTGGTCGACCAGGTACTTGATCGAGAACGCCGCGAGGATGGTCGAGACGAGTGCCCCGGCCAGCATGGCTCCCGCGAGCCCGACGTAAGGGTTATTGGTGATGCTCGCGACAAGAGCGGCGACGAAGGCTCCGGAGAGCAGTTGGGCTTCGATGGCGATGTTGACGACACCGACGCGCTCGCTGATGACGCCGCCCAGCGACCCGAAGATGAGGGGCGTCGAGACCGTGAGCGCACCGGCGAGCAACCCGATCATGGGCAGCGTCGACCCGGCGGCGGCCCAGGTGAGGAAGGCGATGAGGAAGATCACGGCGAACAGGGTCGTGACCCAGAGCGGTATGCGCTTGGCTTCGCGTGCTCGCAGGAACGCGTACACCGTGATGGCCACAAGGGCTGCGGTGGCCACGATGCCGGTCGCGACGGCGGGCAGGGGGATCTCGGGAAGCTGGATCGCGTCACCGGCGTTGCTGAGTCGGAATGTGGTGACTCCGTCACGCACGAACCCGACGAACAGGATGCCCGAGATGATGGCGAAGATGCCGAAGGCGATGGGCGCCTTCCAACTGCGCACCGCAATGGTCGACTGCTCGCGGCCGAGCGCGGGTGCGGGCCTGGGTGCGGTTGTCAGGGCGCTCACTGGTCTACCTCCGCCTTGCGGTCGAGCTTGGGCTTTCGCCAGTGGAAGGTCGGGTCAGGTGTCGGCAGTCGGAAGATCGAGCGCACGAGCGGCGGCGCCGCAATGAAGAGCACGATGAACGACTGCACGACGAGGACGATGTCGACGGGAATGCCTTCGGCCGCCTGCATCGTGACGGCTCCGGCCTTGAGAGCACCGAACAGGATGCCGGCAAAGAAGACCCCCCAGGGCTTCGACCGGCCCAGCAGGGCGACGGTGATGGCGTCGAAGCCGATCCCCGCATCGAGCCCCGCGGCAATGCCGCCGGTGAAGTTGCTGAGCGCCTGATGCACACCGGCCAGGCCGACCAGCGCCCCGGCGATGAGCATGACCTTGACGTAGGTGCGCTCGACGTTGATGCCGGCGACGCGGGCGGCGTGCGGATTCTCACCGACGGCGCGGAAGTGGAAGCCCATCGCTGAACGGTTGAGCAGGTACCAGACGTAGATCGTCGCGACGATGACGAGGATGAAGCTGATGCTGATGTCGTACTGCTCGCCCGCGATCTTGGGGAACTGCGCGGTCTCGAGCATGGGGCCCGACCGGGGGTTGCTCTGGCCGGGCGCCTGGAGCGCACCGGGGGTGCGCAACAGGAACGAGATGAGGTAGAACGCAATGTAGTTGAGCATGATCGTCACGATCACCTCGTGCGCGCCCGTGCGCGCCTTGAGCAGACCGACGAGACCGCCCCACAGGGCGCCACCGATGAGACCCACGACCAGCGCGACGATGAGGTGGATGACCGGCGGCATCGGGATGTACGCCCCGACGTAGCCGGCCGCAGCCGCGGCGATGAGGATCTGGCCGCGACCACCGATGTTGAACAGGCCAACCCGGAAAGCGAGCGCGACGCCCAGGCCGGCGGCGATGAGCGGCGTGGCGTTGGTGAGCGTAGACATGAAGGGACGGATCGCGGCCGCGACGTCATCAGCGCGCAGGTAGTTGAACACCGAGCCGCGGAACAACGCGGCGTACGCACCGCCGACAGCCTCCGCCATGGCGACGAACGTGTCACCGGGTCGCGAGAAGAAGTACACCGAGGTCTGCTGCACGACCGGGTCGGTGAGCACGATGAGCAGGCCGCCGAAAATGAGGGCGAGAACGACCGCGAGCAGCGAGATCATGGCGGAGCCACCAAAGATCTCTTTGAGAATCTGGTTCTGCCGCGGCGGCGGTGCCACCTCGGTCTGCTCGGTGGGGGCTGGGGTGGTGTTGTCGCTCACGCGGCTACCTCCGTGGGGTTTTCTCCGGCCATCATGAGGCCGAGCACATCGCGCGGGGTGTCTCCCGGCACGATGCCGATGACGCGACCCCGGTACATGACCGCGATGCGGTCGGCGATCGCCGACACCTCGTCGAGCTCGGTCGAGACGACGAGGACGGGAACGCCCGCGTCGCGGGTCTCGATGAGGCGCTTGTGCACGAACTCGATCGATCCGACGTCGAGCCCACGCGTGGGCTGCGCCGCGATCAGCAGCCGCAGGTCACGACTGAGCTCGCGGGCCAGCACGACCTTCTGCTGATTGCCACCCGACAGGCGACCGACGGGGGTGCTGATGCCGGGCGTGCGCACATCGAATTCGTCGACCTTCTCGGTCGCGAAGGTGGCGAGGTCGTCGAGCTGCAGGGTGCCGAACTTCACGAAGGGCTCACCGGTGGAGCGATCCAGCATGAGGTTCTCCGCGATCGTGAAGGTGCCCACGAGGCCATCCTCCTTGCGGTCCTCCGGCACGAAGCCGACGCCGGCGTCGAGCACGCCGCGGGGCGACTTGCCGACCAGCTCGGTACCGTCGAGCACCATCGAGCCGAGGACGCGATGCTGGAGGCCCATGATGGCCTCCGTCAGCTCGGTCTGGCCGTTGCCCTGCACGCCGGCCACACACAGGATCTCGCCGCGCTGGATGGTGAAAGAGACATCGTCGACGAGCACCTGACCGACCGGGTCGGTGACGGAGAGTCCGGAGACAACGAGAGCGTCCTCGCCCGGGTTGGCCTCACCCTTGTCAACGGTGAGGGAGACGGCGCGCCCGACCATGAGCGACGCCAGATCGGCGTTGCTCGCTGTCGGCTCGGCCTCGCCGACGACCTTGCCGAGGCGGATCACGGTGATGCGGTCGGCAACCTCGCGCACCTCGCGCAGCTTGTGGGTGATGAAGACGATCGCGGTACCCTCGCTCTTGAGTTGCCGCATGATGTCCATGAGCTCGTCGGTCTCTTGCGGGGTGAGCACGGCGGTGGGCTCATCGAACACGAGCACGCGGGCGTCGCGGGAGAGCGCCTTGATGATCTCGACGCGCTGCTGCACGCCGACGGGGAGGTCTTCGATCTTCGCGTCGGGGTCGATGTCGAAGCCGAAGCGCGCGCTGATCTCACGCACTTTCTGACGAGCGGAGTCGAGGTCGAGCACCCCGACCGCGTTGGCACTCTCGTTGCCGAGCATGACGTTCTCGGCGACGGTGAAGACGGGAATGAGCATGAAGTGCTGGTGCACCATGCCGATGCCCGCGTTCATGGCATCACCGGGGCCCTCGAAATGCTGCACGTCGCCGTCGAGCAGGATCTCGCCCTCATCGGCCCGATAGAGGCCGTAGAGCACATTCATGAGCGTGGACTTGCCGGCACCGTTCTCGCCCAGGAGGCAGTGGATCTCGCCGGGTTCGACGCTGAGGTCGATGTGGTCATTGGCCGTGAGCGATCCGAATCGCTTGGTGATGCCACGAAGCTCGAGCTTCATCTTCGGTAGCCCTTCCCGCGCCGCGAGGGTGGCGGCGCTGCTCCTGCGAATATCACTGTACTGCGGAGCGAGAAGCAGATTATGAGCAGGACCCTGCTCATGTGAGCGTCAGGCGCGCTCCGCCGGGCGGAACGCGAAGAGGGAGGCCGACCGATGGTCGACCTCCCTCTTGTGCGGTTACCTCAGGGTCGTTACTGACCCGGGGTGGCCGGCGACTCGACGACCAGGTCGCCCGCGATGATCGCGGCGATCAGCTCGTCGATCTGCGCCTGCAGCTCGGCGTCCACCGACGCCTCGTAGTCGTGGAACGGAGCCAGGCCCACGCCCTCGTTCTCGAGGGTGCCCACGTAGAGGCTGTTGTCGAAGTTGCCCTCAGCCGCGGTGGTGACGACGTCGTAGACGGCGTTGCCGATGTTCTTCAGCACCGAGGTGAGAACCAGGTCGCCCAGGTCGGGGTCGGAGACGAAGATGTCCTTGTCGACGCCGATGAGCGTGATGTCGGCACCCGAGTCGCGAATCGCTTCAGCAGCGCTGAAGTAGATCGGGCCGCCCACGGGCATGAGGACGTCAGCACCCTGGTCGATGAGGTTCTGCGCGGAGGTCAGGGCCTCGGTGCCGGGCGCGAAGCCACCGGTGAAGGCGCCGTCCTGAGCGTCGAAGTCCCATCCGAGCGTCTCGACGGAGGTGCCGTTCTGCTCGTTGTAGTAGTCAACACCCTGCGCGAAGCCGTCCATGAAGATCGTGACGGGGGGAATCGGAATGCCGCCGAAGGTGCCGACGACGCCGCTCTCGGTGTAGCTCGCCGCAGAGTAGCCCGCAAGGAACGCGGCCTGAACGGTGTCGAAGAGGATCGCCTTGACGTTGTCGCCCTCGACGAGATCGTCGATGATGGCGAAGTTGATGTCGGGGTTGGCGACCGACGCCTCAGCCGTGGCCTCGTTGAGCAGGAAGCCGACCGTGACGATGAGGTCGCAGCCCTGGTCGACGAGCGCCTGGACGTTGGGGCCGTAGGCGTTCTCGTCGGCCGACTCGACGGCGTTGAACTCGACGCCGAGGTCGCTCGCCGCGGACTCGATGCCCTCGAACGCCGCCTCGTTGAACGAGCGGTCATCCCAGCCACCGGCGTCGGAGACGATGCAGGGCAGGAAGTCGAGGGTCTCGGTCTCAGTCTCAGTGGGAGCCTCGTCTTCCGGGGCTGCCGCGCAGCCGGCGAGCACGAGCGCGCTCGCGCCGATGAGAGCGAACCCGCCAAGGGTGCGCTTCCGGGTGGTGATGATCACTGTGTCCTCCAAAGTTGCCGTCCCGCCACCATTCAGCGGGATTCATTCGTGCCAACCTAGCGAACGGGAACCCCCCTCAGCAGTGCCAAAGGGCCCGGGTGACCGAAGCGTTACGAATCCGGGACGCAACCGACATGCGCCCGAAATCCGCGAGAACTCGCGGGTCGGGGCGCACCGGTGTTGGCGGGAGTGCTCGAATGAGCAGAACGGCGTGCCCGCCGCGGTGCTCTCGGCCGCACGCCCAGGCTGCTAAAGCAGGTCGTCGCGACCCGACATCTTGATGGCATCGACGACCGACTTGACCCGCTGAGCGTTCTCGCGCGTGGTCACGAGCAGAGCATCCGGGGTGTCGACGACCACGATGTCCTGCACGCCGATGAGCGAGATGAGGCGGGGCGAGTGCGAGACGACGACGCCGCTGGAAGAGTCGGCGAGCACTCGGGCGCCCTCCCCGAGGATGGCCAGATCGCCAGGGCGGTTGCCCGACAGCAGCTTCGCCAGGGAGGAGAAGTCGCCGACGTCGTCCCAGGCAAAATCACCGGTCACGACCGCGAGCGCGCCGGCCGCCGCCGCCGGCTCGGCCACCGAGTAGTCGATGGCGATCTTCGGCAGCAACGGCCAGACGGCATCCGTCACGTCAGCGCGCGAGGGGGTGTCCCAGGCCGCAGCGATCTCGAGCAGACCCTCGTGCAGCAGCGGCTCGGTCATCGCCAGCCGATCGAGCAGCTGGTCGGCGCGAGCGATAAACATCCCGGCGTTCCAGAGGTAATCGCCCGACTCGACGTACGCGGTCGCCGTCTCCAGGTCGGGCTTCTCGACGAAGCGCTCGACGAGGTGCGCGTGCGGCGCTGCCGCCAGTTCGAGCCGACCGGCACGGCAGATGTAGCCGAACCCGACCGCGGGCTCCGTGGGCGCGATACCGATGGTCGTGATGTAGCCCGCGCGGGCCACCTCCACCGCCTCTGCGACAGCGTGGCGAAAGCGATCCGGCTCGGAGATCACGTGGTCGGCGGCGAACGAGCCGACGATGACCTCCGGGTTGCGACGGTGCAGGATGGCCGCCGCGAGCCCGATGGCCGCCGATGACTCCTTCGGCTCGCTCTCGAGCACGATGTTGCTCTCGAGCAGGTCGGGCAGCTGGGCCTGCACGGCGGCCCGGTGCGCGCGCCCCGTGACCACGGTGATCCCGGCCCCTCCGGCGAGCGGCAGCAGTCGGTTCCAGGTGTCGCCCAGCAGCGTGTGACCGCTGCCCGTCAGGTCGTGCAGAAACTTCGGAGCCTCCGCTCGCGAGAGCGGCCACAGGCGCGAACCCACTCCGCCAGCGGGGATGATCGCGTGAAAATCGGGGATCGATCCCTCGAGGGCATGCATGCCGGTCACCCTATCGGCAACGTCCGTTCACATCGGGGTCACTTTGCGGGGCGACCATCGAGGCAGCGAAGGCTGACGAAAGGGATGCCCGAGATGCGCGTAGCCGTGGTGAGCGAGAGTTTCCTTCCTACCGTCAACGGCGTCACCACCTCCGTTGCTCGGGTGCTCGAGCACCTGCAGCGCCGCGGTCACGAGGCGCTCGTCATCACCCCCGCAGCCGGCTCCCCCCGCGCGTACGCGGGCGCCCCCGTGCTCGAGGTGCCCGCCGTCATGTACCGCCGTTTCCCCGTCGGAATCCCGACCCCGCTCGTACAGCGCACCCTCGCCGAGTTCGCCCCCGACGTCGTGCACGCCGCCTCGCCCTTCCTCCTGGGAGCGCACGCGATCGGCGCCGCCTCGCGGCTGGGAGTGCCCAGCGTCGCGGTGTTCCAAACGGATGTCGCCGGCTACGCGCGGCGCAACCGACTCAGCGCCGCCGAGGGCTTCGCGTGGCGGGTCGTGAACCTCGTGCACGACAAGGCCGACCTCACTCTTGCCCCCTCGAGCGCCGCTTTGGCCGATCTGACCGCCGCAGGCGTGCAACGGCTCGCGCAGTGGGGTCGCGGCGTCGACCTCGATGGCTACCACCCGCGCACGCGTCTCGAACCCGAGGTCGCGCGGCTGCGCGAGCGGTGGGCGCCGGGCGGTGAGGCCATCGTGGGCTACGTGGGCCGACTGGCGCCCGAGAAGCAGGTGGAGGCCTTCGCGGGACTGCGGGGCATGCGGGGCATCCGGATCGTCATCGTTGGCGGCGGCCCCTCCGAGGCCAGCGTGCGGCGCGCACTCGCCGACCTGCCCGTGACGTTCACCGGCCCGCTGCACGGCCGCGACCTGGCGCGCGCCTACGCCGCCTTCGACGTGTTCGCCCACACGGGCACCGAGGAGACCTTCGGGCAGACCATTCAGGAGGCCCAGGCGAGCGGCACGCCCGTCATCGCGCCACGCGCGGGCGGGCCCATCGACCTGATCGAGCACGGCGTGAGCGGACTGCTCACCGACCCGCACGACGCGGCGTCCTTGCACACCGCCGTCGCCGCGCTTCTCGCTGACCCCCTGCGCCGAGCACGCATGGCCGAAGCAGGGCGACGCTCGGTGCTGGGACGCACCTGGGAGGCCCTCGGCGACCAGCTGATCGCCCACTACGAGGCCGTCGGCGCGCGGGTCGGTGACCTGACGCCTGCACTCAGAAAAGTCGACGTAGACTGAACACCATCGGCGGCCACCAGTCGAGAAACCCATGGGATCCGAACGATCCCACGAGCGCCTTCTGAGGCAGAGAGCGCTCGTCGCCACCGTTCCCTAAGGAGGGCCTCTCGTGCCAGAGCAGGCGACGGGAGCCGGAGCAGTCAGCTCGTCGGCAACCATCTCTATACCGAAGCCGCGCCGATCGGTCATACCGGGCGGGACTCTCTATCGCGGCAACGAGGGCATGTGGTCCTGGGTGCTGCACCGCATCACGGGGGTGTCGATCTACTTCTTCCTCCTCGTGCACATCCTTGATACCGCGCTGATCCGGGTGAGCCCGGAGGCGTACAACGCGGTGATCGGTGCCTACAAGACGCCGCTCATGGGTATCGCAGAGCTCGGGCTCGTGGCGGCGATCGTCTTCCACGCCTTCAATGGGCTGCGCATCATCCTCGTCGACTTCTGGGGGGTCGGCACCCGCCACCAGAAGGCGATGTTCTACGTCGTCATCGCGCTCAGCGTGATCGTGATGGTCGCCTTCACCCCCCGCCACCTGATCAGCGTCTTCGGAGGCTCCTGATGACCGCGACCAGTGCGTCCCAGGTGGACGCCCCCCGCAGCCCTTACGCCCGCAGCAAGCGGGGCATCAACCTCGAGAAGTGGGGCTGGATCTACATGCGCGTCTCGGGCGTCATGCTCGTCGTGCTGATCTTCGGCCACCTCTTCGTCAACCTCGTACTCGGTGACGGCGTCAGCCAGATCGACTTCGCCTTCGTGGCGGGCAAGCTCGCCGACCCGTTCTGGCAGTGGTACGACTTCTTCCTGCTCTGGTTCGCGCTCATTCACGGCTCGAACGGCATGAGGACGATCATCAACGACTACGTCTCCGCGCCGCGCATCCGGTCGATCCTGCTCGGAGCGCTCGGCTCGTCGACGGTGGTGCTGCTCGTTCTGGGCACGCTCGTCATTTTCACCTTCGACCCCTGCCCTGCCGGCGCTGACCCCGCCCTCGTCGCATCATTCTGTGGAGACCTCTCGTGAGTACCGATTCTGTGAGTGCCGGCGCTGCCAGCACCCCCGCCTCAACCGCCGTGCATCAGCACCAGTTCGACGTCGTCATCGTCGGCGCCGGCGGCGCCGGTATGCGCGCGGCGATCGAAGCCGGGCCGAACGCCAAGACGGCCGTCATCTCGAAGCTCTACCCGACGCGCTCGCATACGGGCGCCGCGCAGGGCGGCATGGCCGCCGCCCTCGCGAACGTCGAGGAGGACAGCTGGGAGTGGCACACCTTCGACACCGTCAAGGGTGGCGACTACCTCGTCGATCAGGATGCGGCCGAGATTCTCGCGAAAGAAGCGATCGACGCAATCATCGACCTCGAGAACATGGGTCTGCCCTTCAACCGCACGCCCGAGGGCAAGATCGACCAGCGCCGGTTCGGCGGCCACACGCGCGACCACGGCAAGGCTCCCGTGCGTCGTGCCTGCTACGCGGCAGACCGCACCGGGCACATGATCCTGCAGACGCTGTTCCAGAACTGCGTCAAGCTTGGCATCGAGTTCTACAACGAGTTCTACGTGCTCGACCTCGTCATGAGCGAGGGCAAGGCTGCGGGAGTCGTCGCCTACGAGCTCGCCACGGGCGACCTGCACGTCTTCCACGCCAAGAGCATCGTCTTCGCCACTGGCGGCTTCGGCAAGATCTATAAGACGACCTCGAACGCGCACACCCTCACGGGTGATGGCGTCGGCATCATCTGGCGCAAGGGCATTCCGCTGGAGGACATGGAGTTCTTCCAGTTCCACCCGACCGGTCTCGCCGGCCTCGGCATCCTGCTCACGGAGGGCGCCCGCGGTGAGGGCGCGATCCTGCGCAACGCTAGCGGTGAGCGGTTCATGGAGCGCTACGCACCGACCATCAAAGACCTCGCGCCGCGCGACATCATCTCGCGCTGCATGGTGCAGGAGGTCGCCGAGGGTCGCGGCGCCGGGCCGAACAAAGACTACGTGTTGCTTGACTGCACCCACCTCGGTGCCGAGGTGCTCGAGACCAAGCTGCCCGACATCACCGAGTTCGCCCGCACCTACCTCGGTGTCGACCCGGTGCACGAGCCCGTGCCGGTCATGCCGACCGCGCACTACGCCATGGGCGGGATCCCGACCAACATCAAGGCAGAGGTTCTCGCCAACAACGACACCGTGATCCCCGGCCTCTACGCCGCCGGCGAGTGCGCGTGCGTGTCGGTGCACGGCTCCAACCGCCTCGGCACCAACTCACTGCTCGACATCAACGTGTTCGGCAAGCGTGCCGGCACGTACGCGGTCGAGTACGCGAACCAGGCTGAGTTTGCTCCCCTGCCCGAGGACCCGGCGAAAGAGGTGCGCGAGCTCGTGGAGCGCATCCGCACAGCGAATGGGCCGGAGCGCATCGCCGCCCTGCGGCGCGAGCTTCAGGAGGAGATGGACCGCAACGCGCAGGTGTTCCGCACCGACGAGTCGCTCGGCGAGGTCACCCAGACGATCGCGCAGCTGCGGGACAAGTACCAGAGCATCGGCATTCAGGATCGCGGCAAGCGCTTCAACACCGACCTGCTGGAGGCGATCGAGTTGGGCTTCCTGCTCGACATCGCCGAGGTCGTCGTCTACTCGGCCCGCAACCGCAAGGAGAGCCGCGGCGGCCACATGCGCGACGACTACCCCGACCGCAACGACGCCGACTACATGCAGCACACGATGGCGTACCTCACGGGTGACCCGCGCTCGGGCGTGGCCGAAGACCACATCACGATGGACTGGAAGCCCGTCACGATCACGCACTACCAGCCCATGGAGAGGAAGTACTGATGGCGACCGCCGCCCCCGAAGCCCCCGCCGCGGACGACACCGCGATGCAGGCCTTCACGGTCACGCTCATCGTGCGCCGCTTCAACCCGGAGCAGGACGCCGAGCCGTACTGGGAAGACTTCGACGTCGAGATGTACTCGACCGACCGGGTGCTGGATGCCCTGCACAAGATCAAGTGGGATCAAGACGGCACGCTCGCGTTCCGTCGCTCGTGCGCTCACGGCATCTGCGGCTCCGACGCCATGCGCATCAACGGGCGCAACCGTCTCGCCTGCAAGACCCTCATCAAGGACCTCGACATCACGAAGCCGATCTACGTCGAGGCGATCAAGGGCCTTCCTCTGGAGAAGGACCTCATCGTCGACATGGAGCCGTTCTTCGAGTCGTACCGTCAGGTTCAGCCCTTCCTGCAGGCGAGCTCGAAGCCCGAGAAGGAGCGCATCCAGACCATCGAGGAGCGCGCACGCTTCGACGACACGACCAAGTGCATCCTGTGCGCCGCGTGCACCTCCTCATGCCCCGTGTTCTGGACGGACGGGCAGTACTTCGGCCCGGCCGCGATCGTCAACGCGCACCGCTTCATCTTCGACAGCCGCGACGACCAGGCCCAGGTGCGCCTCGACATCCTCAACGACAAGGAGGGCGTGTGGCGCTGCCGCACCACCTTCAACTGCACCGAGGCCTGCCCCCGCGGCATCGAGGTCACCAAGGCCATCGCCGAGGTCAAGCAGGCCATTTTGCGGGGCACCCCGTAGGTTCGGCTTCGCGGTGACGCCCTGAGGGAGCGGAGAGCACGAGGCGGTACAGGGTGGCGTCGTCGACCGCCTCAGCCCGATCGATCGAGCCAGAGCCGAGGTCGGAGAGGGTGAAGGTCCCGTGAGTTCGCGGTCGCCGTCACCGCGGCCTTCCGTGCTCGCGCCGGGGGCCCGCTGTGCGCCATGTCTCCCGTCTGCCTGTGCGCCACCCCGGCGTCCAGACCACGATCTGCTGGGGTCCACACGGCTTCGCTAGGGTGTCGGAATGCCTCGCACGCGCACCCCCGACGCCCCGCCGGAGCCTGCCGAGAGCCCCTCCCTGAAGCACCGCCTCGGGAGACTCGTCTCGAGCGCCATCGCCTCCCGGCCGGTGCGAGTCGTGCAGCACTACTCGGGCAAGCGCGGGCCGATCCTCGCCTCCGGTCTCGCCTTTCAGGCGGTGTTCGCCGTCTTCGCCGCCCTGTGGATTGGGTTCGCGGTGGCCGGGCTCGTCATCTCGACCAACATCGGGCTGCGCACGTCGCTCATCGACGTGCTCGCGCAGACGGTTCCCGGGCTCATCAGCACCGACGACCAGACCGGCATCCTCGACCCGGAGACGCTGCTCACCGCGAGCGTCGGTGCTTTCAGCTGGCAGGGCGCGATCGCGGCCGTCGTGCTCCTCCTCGCCGCCCTCAACTGGCTCGCCTCGGCGCGCGAAGCCACCCGCTCCATCTTCGACCTTCCGCTCCTCGAGCAGAACGTGCTGCTGCTCAAGCTCAAAGACCTTGGGCTGGCGGTGGGTTTCGGCGCCCTGCTGCTGACCTCCGCCGTGCTCTCGGTCGTGAGCACGCTGGCCTTCGACACGGTGCTGGAGTGGATCGGCATCCGGGATTCGACCACGAGTTCCATCGTCGGTCGCGTGATCACGCTCGGCGTCATGTTCCTGCTCGACGCCGTCGTGCTCGCCGCCCTGTACCGGGTGCTCGCGGGCGTGCGCATCCCTCTTGCCCGTCTCCGGCAGGGCGCGCTCATCGGGGCAGTTGCCCTCGGTGTGCTGAAAGTGCTCGGCAACGGCTTGCTGGGGGGCGCCAGTAACAACCCGCTCATCGCGAGCTTCGCGGTCTTCATCGGTCTGCTCATCTGGTTCAATCTGGTGTGCCAGGTGGTGCTCGCGGCGGCCGCGTGGGTGGCGGTCGGCATCAAGGATGACCGCATCGTGCTCGACGACGAGCACCTTGCGACCCGGCTCGAGCAGGCGCGCGCCCTGCTCGACTACTACGAGCCCGAGCCGGAGGAACCGCCGGGGCCGTGGACCCGACTGAAGGCGCGCTTCTCGCGATCGTGACCGCCGAGCCTCGGCGAGCGCCCGGCGTCCGCGGCGTCGGGGTTCGCGTCGGAGTCATCGACGTCGCTTCGTAGACTGGGAGGCATGTCGACCCCCCTGCGCATCGCCAGCGTCAACGTCAACGGAGTGCGCGCCGCGTACCGCAAAGGCATGGGCGACTGGCTGGATGCCCGGGGCGTCGACGTGCTCGCCCTGCAAGAGGTGCGGGCCTCCACCGATGACGTGACCGGGCTTCTCGGTGCGCACTGGCACGTGCTGCACGATGCCGCCACGGCGAAGGGTCGCGCAGGGGTCGCGATCGCCGCCCGCCGAGAGTTCGCCGCGCACCGGGTCGAGCTCGGCGACCCCGACTTCGACAGCGCGGGCCGCTGGCTCGAGGCCGACCTCGACATCGACGGCACGCCGCTGACGGTCGTGTCGACCTATGTGCACTCGGGCGAGGTCGACACCCCCAAGCAGGTCGAGAAGTACCGGTTCCTCGACGCGATGGAGGCCCGGCTGCCGGAGCTCGCCGCGCACAGCCGGTACGCGCTCGTCGTGGGCGACCTCAACGTCGGCCACCGCGAGCTCGACATCAAGAACTGGCGCGGCAACCGCAAGAACGCGGGCTTCCTGCCGCGCGAGCGCGCCTACTTCGACCGCTTCTTCGGGGCGGAGGGCGCGACTGTGGAGTGCGTCGACGAGACGAGCGGCCCCGGGCTCGGCTGGGTCGACGTGGGCCGCCGGTGGGCCGGCGAGGTCGACGGGCCCTACACGTGGTGGTCGCAACGCGGCCAGGCCTTCGACAACGACACCGGCTGGCGCATCGACTACCACGTGGCGACGCCCGCTCTTGCCGAGACGGTGCAGACGTACGCCGTCGACCGTGCCGCATCGTGGGACACCCGGTGGAGCGACCACGCGCCCGTGGTGGTGGACTACGCGCTGGAGCTATGACGATCGCATCGCGATCGCGCGACGCCAGCGCCGACGAGGCTATGCCTCGTCGGGTCACCTGAGCCGAGCATCCACTGAGACAATAAAGGCATGAGCCTCCCCCGCCTGTTCTCGGGCATGCAGCCCTCCGCCGCCAGCCTGCACCTCGGCAACTATGCGGGAGCCCTGCTGCAGTGGCGTGAGATGCAGGCGACCCACGACGCCATCTTCTGCGTCGTCGACCTGCACGCGATCACCGTGCCGCAAGACCCGGCTGACTTGCGCGAGCGCACGCGCCGCACCGCCGCGCAGTACATCGCGGCGGGCATCGACCCCGAGCACTCGACGCTGTTCGTCCAGTCGCACGTGCGCGCACACGCCGAGCTCGCGTGGGTGCTCAACACCATCACGGGCTTCGGCGAGGCCTCGCGCATGACCCAGTTCAAAGACAAGGCCGCGCGCGGCGGCATCGACAGCGCCTCGGTGGGGCTGTTCACCTACCCGATCCTGCAGGCGGCCGACGTGCTGCTGTACGACGCGGCCGTCGTGCCCGTCGGGGAAGATCAGCGCCAGCACGTCGAGCTCATGCGCGACCTCGCGGGGCGCTTCAACTCGCGCTTCGGAAAGACGCTCGTCGCACCGCAGGTGCGCATCCTGAAGGAGACCGCGAAGATCTACGACCTGCAGAACCCGAGCGCGAAGATGTCGAAGTCGGGCGAGAGCCCCGCCGGGATCCTGTGGCTGCTCGACGAGCCCGCTGTGCTGACGAAGAAGATCAAGTCGGCCGTCACCGACTCGGAAGGGGTCGTGCGGTTCGACCCGGCGACCAAGCCGGGGGTGTCGAACCTGCTGTCGATCCTCGCGATCGTCACGGGCCGTACTGTCGACGCGGTGGAGGCCGACTTTGACGGGCTCCAGTACGGCGCACTCAAGGGGGCCGTCGCCGAGGCCGTGGTTGCGTCGTTCGCACCGATCCGCGAGCGCACCCTCGAGCTGCTCGATGACCCGGCCGAACTCGACCGCCTGCTCGCCGTCAACGCGGGCCGTGCGGAACAGATCGCCGACGCGACGCTGCGCCGCGTGTACGACGCCGTCGGCTTCCTGCCGCGCGCGTGATGGTGCCAACCACGCTCTCGCTGCGGACCCCTCGATTCGTGCTGAGCGCCCTCCGTGACTCCGATGTCGAAGCCATCTACACGGCCTGTCAGAATGCCGAACTGCAGCAGTACACGACGGTGCCCCTGCCCTACACCCTTGACGAGGCGCGAGCGTTCGCCACGAAGTATGCGCCTCAGGCGTGGCGGGACGGCACCGAGTACGTGTTCGGCATCCGGCCCGACGAGACGGCACCTCTCATCGGCGTCATCTCGTGGCAGCGCGAACGCGGCTTCGTCGGCTACTGGCTCGACTCTCGTCATCGAGGCGCCGGGGTCATGACCGAGGCTCTGCGCAGTCTCGGAGAGTGGATCTTGAGCCAGGACGGGGTCGAGGTCGTGCGATGGGAGGCCCACGCGGGCAACGTCGGGTCGGCAGTCGTGGCACAGCGTGCCGGGTTTCGCTGGTCGGGCGAGCGACCGTGCGTGGTCACCGACCGGGAGGGGCAGCACCCGTGGGGGTGGCATGCCACTCTGCGGCGCGAACACCTCGGCTCGGTGCAGTCTGCGAGCGACTGGCCGGTGCTCACGTGAGCGCGGCCACGGGCATCCGGGTCGTGTTGTTCGACCTGGATGACACGCTCATGGCGCACACGCGCGCCGTCGACCTCGCGATCGCCCGAGCGCAGCTGGTCGCGGGGGGCGACTTCGGAGCGGATGACCCCGCGGTCGTGCAGGCGCGCTGGCGCGAGCTCGAAGAGCACCACTACGCGCGCTACCTGAGCGGCGAGCTCGACTACCTCGGGCAGCGCGTGCACCGCGCGCGCGATCTTCATGCCCCGTACGGCATGCACCTCGACGACGAGGCGGCCCTCGCCTGGTTCGCTGACTACCTGCACGGCTACCGCGATAACTGGACCCTCTTCGACGACGTGCTGCCCGCCCTCGACGCGCTCGAGACGGCCATCGACGGGGTGCGCTTCGGCATCATCACCAACGGCGACCTCGCCTTTCAGACGGACAAGCTCGAGCGCATCGCGCTGTGGCAGCGGCTGGGGCTGCACTCCGGCCACGGGCAGCTCATCGCCAGCGGAGCGCTCGGCGTCACCAAGCCCGACCCGGCGATCTTCGCGGCTGCGGCCGCCGCCTTCGAGGCCCCCGCTGCGGCCTGCGCCTACCTGGGCGATCGCGTGCGCACCGACGCGGTCGGCGCGCACGAGGCCGGGATGCTCGGCATCTGGCTCGACCGCGGTGCGGATCGCAACGAGACGACCTCTGAGTCGCACGTCGACCTGCCGGCGGGCGTGCCGCGCATCCGGAGCCTGCGCGAGCTGCCCGCCCTGCTCGCACCCTAGGGCGCCGAGCAACTGTGCCCGCTCGTGGCAACTGTGCCCGCTCGAGCGCGCACAGTTGCCACTATCGGGCACAGTCAGGGCACGCCAAGCGCGCGGGGCGTGTGCGGGCTACGCCTCGCTGTCGTCGTCGACCCAGTCGAAGGTGCGGGCGACCGCCTTCTTCCACAGGCGCAGGCGGCGCTCACGTTCCGCAGGCTCCATGCGCGGCTCCCAGCGGGCATCCTCGCGCCACAGCGTGCGCAGCTCGTCGCGCGACTGCCAGAAGCCCACAGCGAGCCCGGCCGCGTAGGCCGCACCGAGGGCGGTTGTCTCCGCGACGGCAGGCCGCACGACGGGGATGCCGAGGATGTCGGCCTGAAACTGCATGAGCAGCTCGTTGACGGTCATGCCGCCGTCGACTTTGAGTTCGGCGATGGGAACGTCGAGGCCGGCGTCGGCCGCGTCGAGCACCTCGCGCGACTGGAACGCCGTCGACTCGAGGGCCGCGCGGGCGAGGTGCGCCTTGGTGACGTAGCGGGTGAGGCCGACGATCGCGCCGCGGGCATCCGGCCGCCAGTAGGGGGCAAAGAGCCCCGAGAACGCGGGCACGATGTAGGCACCGCCGTTGTCCTCCACCGAGAGTGCGAGGCGCTCCACCTCGGGCGCCGAGGAGATCAGCCCGAGGTTGTCACGCAGCCACTGCACGAGCGATCCGGTGACGGCGATCGACCCCTCCAGCGCATAACGGGGAGCCTCCTCCCCCACCTGGTAGGCCACGGTGGTGATGAGCCCGTGCTCGCTGCGCACGATCTCCTCCCCCGTGTTGACGATGAGAAAGTTGCCGGTGCCGTAGGTGTTCTTCGACTCGCCCGCGTCGAAGGCCACCTGTCCGAAGGTGGCCGCCTGCTGATCGCCGAGGATGCCCGCCACAGGCACCTCGCGCAGCAGCGAGTGCGTCGACGCGTGGCCGAAAACTGACGCCGACGGTCGGATCTCGGGCAGCATCGAGCGCGGCACGCCGAATGCCTCGAGCAGCGAGTCGTCCCAGTCGAGCGTGCGGAGATCCATGAGCAGGGTGCGGCTCGCGTTGGTGACGTCGGTCGCGTGCACGCCGCCGTCTTTGCCCCCGGTGAGGTTCCACAGCACCCAGCTGTCGGTCGTGCCAAAGAGCAGTTCGCCGGCCTCCGCGCGCTGGCGCGCGCCGTCGACGCTCTCGAGGATCCACGCGATCTTGCTCGCGCTGAAGTAGGTGGCGAGCGGCAGTCCGGTCTGCTCGGCGAAGCGCCGCGGGTCGCCGTCGGCGATGCGGTCGACGAGGTGCTGCGTGCGCGTGTCTTGCCAGACGATGGCGTTGTAGACGGGCTTGCCGGTCGCGCGATCCCAGACGACGGCGGTCTCGCGCTGGTTGGTGATGCCGATCGCGGCGACGTCGTGGCGGGTCAGGTCGGCTTTGGAGAGCGCCTGGCCGATGGCCTCGCGGGTGTTGTTCCAGATCTCGGTCGCATCATGCTCGACCCAGCCGGCGTGGGGGAAGATCTGCTCGTGCTCGAGCTGGCCGACGGAGACGATCTCGCCGGCGTGATCGACAATGATCGCCCGCGTGCTCGTGGTGCCCTGGTCGATGGCGACGATGTGGTTGCTCACGTTCGGTTCCTCTCCGGGGCGGGCGACTCTGCCTGGGCCCCTGTAACGCCGTGCTTCTCCCGCAGCAGCTCTGCTGTCTCGGCGATCTCCTGCGCGATGCGTCCAGCATCCCATCCGAGCGTCGCAGCGGCGAGTTCGGCGAGCTCGACGAGCAGAGCGTGCGTGACTTCTCCGATGAACGCCATGGAGGTGCGCCGCAGCACGATGTCGCTCAAGCGCACCACCCGCTCGGTCTCGATGAGGTGCAGGATCTCGGTGCGCGAGTATCCGGCGGCGGCGGCGAGGGGAGCATCGCCCTCGCTCTCGATCCGGCGCAGAATGTGCTCCGCGCTGGTTCCGTAGCGATCCAAGAGGGTCTCGACGCGATCACGCGGGATGCCCGGCGCGACGGCCTCGCTCCACTCGAGCCGAGCATCCGGAGTCGTGGGGTAGCCCACGGCGCCCCCGATCAGGCGACCGTCGGTGCTCACGCCGCGATCGCGGCCGAGCAGTGCGAGCACGCGGTCGCTCAGCTGCTCTCCCAGCGCGCGAAAAGTCGTCCACTTGCCGCCGACGAGGCTCAGCACGGTGGTCGCGGCGACGCGGCGCGACTCGACGCTGTAGTCGCGCGAAATCTGGCCGGTCGAGTCGGCATCCTGCCGCGGCAGCGGTCGCACGCCGGCGAAGCGGAAAACGATCTGCTCACGATCGACGTCGATCGCGGGGAAGACGTGGCGGATGAGCCCGAAGAAGTAGTCGACCTCCTCCTCGGTGCACACGATGGGGTCGCCCATGTCGTGCGGCAGGTCGGTGGTGCCGACGAGCACGCGCCCCTTGAGCGGGTAGATGAGCACGATGCGACCGTCGGTGAACTCGAAGAAGATCTCGCGCCCCGCGCACGCGGCGAGCAGCTCGGGGTGGTCGAGCACGATGTGCGAGCCCTTCGTGCCACCCATGTAGTGAGAGGCATCGCCGAGGGCGGCATTCGTGAGATCGGTCCAGGGGCCGGAGGCGTTGACGACGACCGACGGATGCACCTCCCACGTCTCGCCGCCCACCACATCGCGCAGGCTCACGACGCCGTCGATGTCCATGCCGACGGCCTCCACGTAGTTGAGGGCCCGCGCGTGGTCTCCGGCGTCGAGCCCGTCGGTGAGCACATCGAGCGCGAGCCGCTCGGGATCGTGCATGGAGGCGTCGTAGTAGGTGGCCGTCCACCGCACGTCGTCGCGCAGCTCGGGCAGAAGCTCTCGTGAGGCACGCGCGCCCCGGAACTGGTGGCGGGGAACCCGGCCGCCATCGCGCGAGAAGAGGTCGTAGAGCGTGAGCCCGGCCTTGATGATGAGGGCCCCGCGCTCGCGGCGCTTCGTCGGGCGCAGGCCGAGGAACTTCAGGGGCGCCTGGATGATCGACGAGAACGTGGAGAAGATCGGAATCGTCGTGGCCAGCGGGCGCACGTAGTGCGGGGCGAGGCGCAGCAGGGCGTTGCGCTCGTGCACCGACTCTTTGACGAGGCGGAACTCGCCGTTCTCGAGGTAGCGGATACCGCCGTGGATCATGTGCGAGGAGGCCGCGGAGGCACCCGAGCAGAAGTCGCCCCGATCGACGAGCAGCACGGTCACGCCGTTGAGCGCCAGGTCGCGAAAGGTCGCGATGCCGTTGATGCCCGCGCCAATAACGAGCACATCGATGTCGGTCTGCTGCCGAGCGCTGGTCACGAGGTCGGCGCGTCGGGAGGTCGGGGGTAGTGCGGTCATCAGATCGGCAGGCCCATCGGTCGAGGGTGTCGGCGGTCACGTCCATCATGCTCAGCCCGACACATCCGCCCAAGCGCTGTGCACATACGTGCAGCATCTCAGGCGACCGAGCGAACACCCTGCGGTGGCTGCGCCGCACCCTCCTCGAGTTCGAGCACACGGCTCGCCAGACTCTCGTCGAGCACGAGATCAGTGATGAGCCCTGCGGCGAGCGCGCCCCGCAGACTGGCGAGCTTCTGCACGCCCGAGACCACGCAGACCCGTCGCGCCACCTTGCGCAGTCGATCGAGGCTGGGGCCGGATGCACGACTGTTCAGCGCGATATCGCTCGAGGTGCCGTCGGGCCGATAGAACACCGTTGCCACGTCACCCACCGCGCCGTCCTCGCTCAGGCTGCGATAGTCCTCGGCATCGAGGTAGCCCCCGATGTAGACCTGGCTCGGGATCTCCGCAAACGGTGATCCGAGGCCGAACAGGGCGAGATCCAGACGCGCCTGAATGTCGAGCAGCCGCTTCGTGCTCCGCTCCCGCCACAGACCTTCTTTCGTGCGGGGGTCATCGAAGAAGGCGGGCACGGGGAACTGCTGGATCTGGGCCGAGTAGGCGGCGCTGAAGCGCTGCAGGATCTCACTGGCGTAGTCGATGCCGGTGGTCTGCGTGTTGCCGGCACCGTTGAGCTGCACGACCACGGCGTTGTGCACGGGCTTGGCGATGAGGTGCCGACTGATCGCGCCGACGGTGGATCCCCACGCGACCCCGATCACCATGTTCGAGTCGACGAAGCCGCCGAGGATGCGCCCCGCGGTCATCGCCACACGTTCGAGGCGATCGACATCGCTGATCGACTGAGGCATCGGCACCACGTGGGCCGTCACCCCGAACCGCTCGTGGATCTGCTGCTCAAGCGCGGAACCGCGATCGAAGGGCGACGTGATGCGAATATCGACCAGGCCGCTCTCACGCGCGTAGCTGAGCAGTCGGGAGACGGACGAGCGCGAGGTCTTCAGCTCTGACGCGATGGCGCCCATGGTGAGGTCTTGCAGGTAGTACATCTTCGCGGCCTGGAGAGCGGATGCCGCTTTCAGTGCCTCCGGGCTGGTGTGGGGCATCGAGCGCCTCTCTCCTGAACGAATGTGCACGGGTGCTGGGTGAACATGCAGAACGGACACTATGTCAGGGCATCCGGGCGTGTCCAACCGGCCGCACGTTTGTGCAGATTGCGCCCTCGGCCTCACCCGTGCGTGGCCTCCGCCTTAGGGTCTGGAGGGACGGACCAGGAGTTCGTCGTTCACCCCCGTCACGGCGCTGTGGCACCGCACAGCACAACACAGCACTCGCCGCACCGTGACAGTTCACAACAAAGGAGTTTGAACTCGCATGAGACAAACACTGGTGAAGCGCAACGGCTTCTGGCTCGTTCTCGCGCTGATCTTCGCCCTGATCTCCGGTATCGGCGCCTCTCTCGTCCAGACAGCCGGCGGGAACGTCAAGGTTGACGACCTGAGGTGGGAAACCGCGTCGGGGCGCACCCTGAACGCCCTCCTGTTCACGCCGCCGAACGCCACGGCCGACACCCCGGCCCCCGGAATCGTCGTCAGCCACGGCTGGTGGAACAACCGCGAGATGCAGACGCCGAACTATGTCGAGCTCGCGCGTCGCGGCTACGTGGTCATGTCGATCGACATGTACGGGCACGGCAACTCAGACCCGCTTCCGGCAGACGAGTTGATGGTCGGCGGAACAGGCATGTACGACGCCGTTCTCCAGATGGCCGAGCTGCCCTACGTCGACTCCGACGCCATTGGGGTCACCGGTCACTCGAACGGCGCTCGCGCAGCGAACTTCTCGATCCCGCTGGATGACGCCGCGCCCAAACAGCTCATCTCGTCGGTCCTGCTCGTCGACTTCGATCCGATCTACACGGATGCCGACGGCGCGTATGCGAACGCCTACGGCACGCGGGATGTCGGGCTCATCCAAGCTCAGTACGACGAGTTCTTCTTCCGGAGCTACGACGCGGACGGCGCACAACTCACGGTGCCGCGCGACTACCTCACCACCCCCAACGCACAGTCGTTCCTGAACTTCGGCGCTGACCCGGCCGACGGCGAGCAGCGCGAGGGCACCACGGTCTACACGCAGTCGGTGGATGGCACCGAGGCAATGCGCGTCGTTTACTCCTTGCCGCAGACCCACCCGTGGACGACGACCTCGAGCACGGCGGTTGGGCACCTCATCGACTACTTCGATGAGTCGCTGGGCGCACCCGAGGCCGTGGGCGCCAGCAACCAGGTCTGGCAGTTCAAGGAGTTCTTCACCGCACTCGGCCTCGTCGCCTTCGGTATCCTCCTGGTCGCGCTCCCGCGGGCCTTGCTGACCACCCCGGCCTTCCGGGCGCTCGCGAAGCCCGTACCGGCGCCAACCGCCATCACGGGTCTCGCACCGAAGGTATGGTTCTGGGGCGGATTGCTCGCCACCGTGCTGTTCTCGGGCTGGAGCTACGTGTTCCTCAGCCAGAACCCGCTCGTCGGCGGCGTCGTCTTTAACGCTGTGCCGTCGATCGTGCCGCAGGGATCGGTGTTCTTCATCGCACTCTGGGCCGCGATCAACGGTCTGTTCGCGCTCGCCATCCTGGGCATCTCGCACCTCGCGGTGGGCCGTCGCGCCGGCGTGGACCTCCGTGCCAACGGGTTCCTGCCCGGCTGGCGCAGCCTGTTCCACGGCATCGGGCTCGCCCTGACGACTGTGGTGTCGGTGTACGCGCTCGTCTTCCTGGTCGACTTCCTCTTCAAGACCGATTTCCGTCTCTGGGTGATCGGCGTGAAGTGGTTCTCGGTCGACAAGATCGGGCTCGCGCTGTTCGTGTTGCCGCTGTTCGCGATCTACTTCGTCGCGAACTCGATCGCGATCAACGCGTTCAACCGGTTCACGCTCGCCGGTCGCGAGTGGCTCAACACGGCGCTGCTGGCCGTGCTGAACTCGCTCGCACCGCTCGTGCTCGTCATCGCGCAGTACACGACCTTCGCGGTCTCCGGCGAGCTGATCCCCGGCTTCGGCGGCATCTTCAGCATCTGGTTGTTCCCGGTGATCGTGATCCTCGCGGTGACGGCGATCATCTCGCGGAAGATCTACCGGGCCACGGGCAACCCGTACATCGCGGGCTTCCTCAACGCCATCATCGTGGCGCTGATCTCGGTGTCGAACTCGCTGGTCATCACCTACTAGCGCGTCACCCGTTCGTTGGCCCCGTGCAGCTTGCACGGGGCCATCGTTGTGTCGACAGGCTTGGGCCGTCAGTTCCCAGCCATCATTCGGGAATACTCCAGAACACACGGTGTTGACTACTCTGACGAGATAAGTACGTGTTCCGGGGTCGGTGAAAGTCCGAGCCGGCGGTGAGAGTCCGCGACCCGCGATCGATGAGAGTCGAGAACGGTTGAACCGGTGAAACTCCGGTACCGACGGTGAGAGTCCGGATGGGAGGAGCACGCGAGCGGCAGCCTGCCGACGCGACCCCGGACGCACCCTGCACACTTTGGTAGAGGATCCGGGATGACCAGCTCAACTGCAGCGAACGCCGCTGCTGGCGATGCCGCATCACCCGACGCCGCGCGCGTCGAGGCCGCGATGCGCCGTGCGCTGAGTCTGGCCGAGCACGGCCCCGTCACCGGCGGCAACCCTCAGGTCGGTTGCGTGCTGGTCGATGCGCACGGTGAGATCGTCGCCGAGGGCTGGCATCGGGGCGCCGGCACCGGGCACGCCGAAGTGGATGCTCTCAGCCAGCTCGGTGCCGCGAGAGCCCTGACCGCGCAGGGCCTCGCGGCCGGCACGGCGCCCGCCGAGGGCCTCACCGCCGTCGTGACGCTCGAGCCCTGCAATCACACCGGCCGCACCGGCCCGTGCGCGCAGGCCCTCATCGACGCCGGCGTCGCCGGCGTCGTCTACGCCCTCGACGACCCCGACCCGCAGGCCGGCGGCGGGGCCGAGCGCCTGCGTGCGGCGGGCATCCCAGTCACCGGTGGTGTGCTCGAAGCCGAGGCGACCGACCTGCTCACTCCGTGGCTCACGAGCGTGCGCCTCGGTCGCCCCTGGGTGACCGTCAAGTGGGCGTCGACACTGGATGGCCGCGCAGCGGCGGCTGACGGCTCCAGCCAGTGGATCTCCAGCACCGCGGCTCGCCAGCGCGTGCACGAGCAGCGCGCCGCGCACGACGCCATCGCCGTCGGCACGGGCACGGTACTGGGCGACGACCCCTCCCTCACGGCGCGCGGTGACGGGGGCGAGCTGCTGTCGCACCAGCCGATCCCCGTCGTCTTCGGCGCGACGCCGGTACCCCCGGATGCCCGCTTGCGCGCGCATCCGGCCGGCCTCATCGAGGTGGGCCACCGCGACCTCGACGCCGCCCTCCGAGAACTCGTCACGCGCGGCGTGCGGCGTCTCTATGTCGAGGGCGGCCCGACCCTCGCGAGCGCGTTCCTGCGCGCTGGCCTCGCCGATGAGGTTCTCGTCTACCTTGCCCCGATGCTGCTCGGCGGGCCGCGGCTCGCGCTCGACGACCTGGGCGTGACGACGATCGCCGACGCGCACCGACTGAGCATCCACCGGGTCGAGCACCTGGGCGATGACCTGCTCGTTGTCGCGCGACCCACCCGCACCACCCACGCAACACCCCTCGAGGAGAGGTAGTCACCATGTTCACCGGACTAATCGAAGAGCACGGCGAAGTGCTCGCGCTCGACACGCACGACGATGCCGCTCGCCTGACCGTGCGCGGCCCCCTCGTGACGAGCGATGCGCAGCACGGCGACTCCATCAGCGTGAGTGGAGTGTGCCTCACCGTCGTCGAGCAGGGCGATGACTGGTTCACGGCCGACGTCATGGGTCAGACACTCGGAATGTCCACCATCGACGGCTGGACGGCCGGGCGAGCGGTCAACCTCGAGCGCGCCGCGGCCGTCGGTGACAGGCTGGGCGGCCACATCGTGCAGGGCCACATCGACGGCACGACGCGCGTGATCGACCGGCGCGCCAGCGGCGAGTGGCGAGTGGTGCGCTTCTCGCTCGATGCCGCGCACGCGCCGCTCGTCGTCGACAAGGGCTCCATCGCGATCGACGGCGTGAGCCTGACCGTGAGTGCCGCGGGCGACGACTGGTTCGAGGTGTCGCTCATCCCCGAGACCCTCAGCGCGACGACGCTCGGCACGCTCCAGGTCGGCGACACCGCGAATCTCGAGACGGACATCCTGGCCCGCCACATCGCGCGCCTGGCACGATTCGGAACCACGAACGACGGGAGCACCTCGTGAGCATCGGAACAATTCCTGAGGCACTGGCCGCGCTGCGCCAGGGCCGGCCGGTTCTCGTCGCCGATGACGAGAACCGTGAGAACGAGGGCGATGTCATCATTTCGGCCGAGCTCGCCAGTGCCGAATGGGTGGCATGGTCTATCCGGCACACCAGCGGCTTCCTCTGTGCGCCCATGACGGCCGAGATCGCCGACGCGCTGACGCTGCCGCTCATGGTGCCGCGCGAGGACAGCGAAGACCCCCGCCACACCGCCTACACCGTGACCGTCGATGCCGCCGAGGGGCTGACGACGGGCATCAGCGCGGGCGACCGGGCGCGCACGCTCCGGGTACTCGCCGACCCGAACTCGACGCCGGCGAGCCTGCATCGCCCCGGGCACATCGTGCCGTTGCGCGCGCAGCCGGGCGGGGTGCGCCAGCGTGCGGGTCACACCGAAGCGGCTGTCGACCTCATGACCCTCGCGGGCCTGCGCCCGGTCGCCGCGATCGGCGAGGTCATCGCCGACACGGGCGACATGATGCGGCTGCCCGAGCTGATTCGCTTCGGCGAGCAAGAGGGTCTCGTCGTCATCACGATCGTCGATCTCATCGCCTTCCTCGACTCGGGCGAGACGTTCGACCCCGCCGCGATCCCCGCAACGGCGTCCCGGCCGAGCAGCGTCTCGTTCGAGGTGGAAACGACCGTGCCGACGAGCCACGGCCCGTTCTCGATGCGTGCCTACCGGGATCGCAAGACGGGCGCCGACCACGTCGCCATCATCAGCGGGATGCCCCACGACGACATGGTCGTGCGCGTGCACTCCGAGTGCCTCACCGGCGAGGCGTTCGGCTCGCTCAAGTGCGAGTGTGGCCCCCAGCTCGACGCCGCACTCGACACCATTCAGCGCCAGGGTGGCGCGGTGCTGTACATGCGTGGCCACGAGGGGCGCGGCATCGGGCTCATCAACAAGATGCGCGCCTATCGACTGCAGGAGGAGGGCTACGACACGCTCGACGCCAACCTCGCGCTCGGTCTGCCGGCTGACTCCCGTGACTACGAGGCTGCGGGCGACATGCTGCACGATCTCGGCGTGCAGCGCGTTCGCCTGCTGAGCAACAATCCCGAGAAGCAACGCCAACTCGTCGAGTACGGCATCGAGGTGAGCGAGCTCGTGCCCCTCGTCGTCGGGGTCGGCAGCGACAACGAGGGCTACCTCGGTGCAAAGCGCGACCGCATGGGCCACCGCCTTCCCGATACGATTTCGAGCGCACCCGTGCTCTCACCCTTGGAAGGACACCCCGCATGAGCGGAGCAGGATCCCCCACTCTCGACACCGACGGCACCGGCCTCACAGTCGCGGTCGTGGCGGGCCAGTGGCACGCCGAGATCTCGGCGGGTCTCACGGCGGGCGCCCGACGCGTGCTCGAGGCCTCGGGCGCGACGGTCGTGGAGTATGCGGTGCCCGGCTCGTTCGAGCTGCCCGTCGTGAGCAAGGCGGCTCTGGAAGCGGGGGCGGATGCCGTGGTCGCCCTGGGCGTCATCATTCGCGGCGGCACACCCCACTTCGAGTACGTGAGCGCGGCCGCCACGAACGGCCTCGCCCGAGTGGCTCTCGACACGGGCAAGCCGGTGGGGTTCGGCGTGCTCACCCTCGACGACGAGCAGCAGGGTCTGGATCGCGCCGGTCTGCCCGGCTCGAAGGAAGACAAGGGTGCCGAGGCCGCCGAAGCCGCGCTGGTGACGGCACGCGTGCTGCAGGGCATCCGCGACTGAACGGCCGAGAAGGGACCGAGCGCTCGGTTGACCACCGGGGCGGGCCCCTCACCAGATCGGTGCAGACCCCTCGAGCGTGCGCACAATCGTGCCGGTCTGGATGTCGACGATCACGGTGGTTACTGAGGCATCCTGGCCGTTCACCAGCTGATCACCGGCGGTCGTGCCGTCGGGGGCGGGGATCAGCTCGACGGCCACGTATTCATCATTAGGAGAGATCACGAAGCCTCCAATCGTGGTCTCACTACCGTCAACGCGTAGCACCACACGTGCGAATCCCGACCCATCGTCGGCCACGAGTGCGTGCCCCGGAACCCCTGTGTCGGGCTCGGTGAGCGCTACTCTCTGGAGCCGCAAGTCCGTGCTCAACAGAATCGCCTCACCCCCCGAGACCAGCTCGCCGTCGACCAGCGTCGGTTCCAGAGGCGATATCTCGGCGCTCGCGAGATTGACGACAACAGCTCCCTGTTCGTTGAACCCTGTGACACGCGTGCCGTCAGTGGAGAGCGCAGACATCTCCGTCATGTCGACGATGGGCAGCGCAAGCGGAGGCTCAGTCAGCTCCACCCGCAGGAGTGTCTGATCGGAGTCGTGCACGATGAGCGTGGGCAGGTCGGGAACGAATGCGGCCGTGAGTAGTGAGATGGGCGCCCCGTCTGGCCCCGGAATGATGTCGACAGTGTCACCGCTGGCCACGTCGATCACCCCGAGCGCATCCTGCAGGGTGTCACCGCCGACGACCCCTTCCCTCACCTCGGTGAGACGCATGGCCAACAAGGTCCCACTCGACGGCACGATGAAGTCGTCGATGCGCACGGCCTCCGGCAAGAACAGCGACCGAACACGACCATCGGGCAGCACAGACTCAAGCGTGCTCAAGCCGTCCTCGGCGTCACGGGCGACCACGAGCACGTCCTCCAGTGGGGCGATGTGCTGCACGCCCGGGGCCGCATAGACGACCTCACCCCGACCATCCTCGTCGAGCGACGCACGCAACACCTCGTCACGGTCACCTCCTCTATCGAGGTACAGCACACTGGCGATTCCCGTCGTGAAACGGTGGAGGAAGGTCGCGGTCACGTTGGCGTCCGGTGCAGAAACACCGCTCACCTCGACGACGTATTCGGTGTCGTAGCGAAGTCGCTCCTCGAACTCGACCACCAGCGCGTCGCCTTGCACAGATGGTGTAACCCGAGTGTTGGGGGTGACCGTCACCTGCACCGCGGCGAACTCGTCAAGAGGCTGGTCGGCGAAAAGTCGCAACTGCTGACCAGACCGCTCTGTCAACTGAGCTGTCTCGATCTCTGCTGACATGAGCTGGGGAGGGCTCTCGTTGCTCAGCAGGAAGAAGAGGGTTGCGACAACCGCGAGGCCTGCCACGAGAGACCAGAACGTGCGCTCAAAGGCTCCCCCGCCGGGTTGGACGGGAGCCCCCTTGCGTGGCGCAGTACGGCGCTGGGCACCCGGCCGCCTCGAACCGCGCTTCTTAGAAGAGGTACGGCTCACGCGGCTGCTCCACCGCCTCGATGTCGTCAGGAACCACCACCACGGGCTTCGAACTCACCCGCGACGGATTTCTCTCGAACGACCCCGAGACCTCAACCCACGAATCAGCGGGATAGAACTCTGCCCACCCGGGCAAATGCACGGGCACCCCCAGTGGTTGAGCATCGACCGCGCAACAGGTCACGACGAACCGTGAGACGTAGAACATGTTGTCGGGGTCGTCGGGGTCGGGCGTGACGAAGCCCAGTAGCGCAGTCGCCGGCTTGCCGTCGAAGAAGGCCAGATCGCTCGTCTGTCGCAGCACGGTCGACCACTCGCGCACCGTGAACGTCGCAACGACAGACTCGTCGGCACCCAGCGCCACCGCGAGAGCCTGGCCATCATCGCTCGCCGTGGCGTTGACCTCCCGCTGCTGGGCGGTGGCCGTGGTCAGCGTGGCGGGCGGAATCACGACCATTCCGATCGTGAAGGCACCGGCGATGGCAGCGGCGGTGAGGCCGAGCATCCGTTCGCGGCGCGGTGGTGCCTTCTCGTCCTCGTCGTCGTGTTCGCGATGTGTGGTGACCGCCAACACCGTGAGCACGACAGCGATGATCGACATGATGACCGTGAACAGAATGTAGCGGGGGTGAATGTAGAGCACGAGCTGCCCGCTGTAGGCCAGCCAGAGCGTCACGGCCGCCATCGTGCCGATAATGACCAGACCGCGCCAGCGCTGCACGCCGCGCCACAGGTGGTTACGCAAGGGTGTTCACCACCAGTCCGAGAGTAAGGCTCAGCAGACCGACGACGGTGGTCAACTGCACCAGCGTGCGGGTCGTGTAGGTCGTGCGCATGAGCGCGAGCATCTTGATGTCGACGATCGGACCGAACACCAAGAAGGCAACGATCGAGCCCGGCAAGAAGGTCGACGCGAAGGGCAGAATAAAGAAGGCGTCAACGTTGGCACAGATCGAGATGATGAAGGCCAGAAACATCATCGCCAGCACGCTGAACAGCGGGTCACTGCCGAGCGACACCAGCACCTCACGCGGCACGATGACTTGTATACCTCCCGCAACGAGCGCACCGATGACAAGAGCGGGCAACAGAATGCTCGACTCGCGCACGAACAGATCGAGCGTCTGCTCTCGCCGGTTGCGGGAGTGCGCGTGGCCGTCGTCGAGCTGGCACTGCTCAGCAAAACGCCCGCTCAGCAGGTTCATCGGCTCGGGGTGCTTGCTAAACAGCCAGCCCAGAATGTTCGCGATCGCGAAGCCACCGAGCAACCGTGCGACAAGAATACCGTCGTCGAACCCGAAGGCCTGATGGGTGGTGATGATCGTGATCGGGTTGAGGATCGGTGCCGCGACGAGAAACACCATCGACTCAGGGATCGTGAATCCTCGCCGGACGAGTCCGCGCGCCAGCGGCACGTTGCCGCACTCGCATACGGGCAAGAACATGCCGAACAGCGAGATGACTGCCCGACGCCCCCACTGGTTGCGAGGCAGGATGCGCAACAGCCACGTTTCGGGTATCCACACCTGCACAAGAATCGAGAGGCTGATGCCGAGCACGATGAACGGCAACGACTCGACCAGCACGCTCGTAGAGAGCGTGAGCAGGTCTTGTACCGGGCTCGGGATGTTCGGGTCGAGGTTCTCGGCCGTGAAGGCCCGCACCGCCACGAGTCCGATGAGCACCGCTGTCGCCGCCGCAGCCCATACGACGTGCACTGGGCGCATACGCCGGGTGCCCTCATGGGCGGCGTGGTCGTGGCCCGCGTGCGGGGTGGCCCGACCGAGTTCGGGCTTGCTGTGGGTCACAGTTTCCTTGGGGTTGGGGGTTATGCGGGGTCGAGTGTAGACCTCTCTGCGTCGATGCGGTCAGAGCACCCGAGGGCGTCGGCGCCTCGCCTCGATGGGCGGCACTGTCACACGGTTGCCCGGCGACGACGCAACATCAGGAACAGACCCAGCAACACAGCACCTACCCCCGACGCCACCAGCGGAACGGCCGCGGCCGAGGCTCCGGTGAAGGCGAGCGGTTCACTCGTAGCGGAGACCGCCACACAACCCTCGGGCATCTCCTCGGCGAGGTCAGTCACGTCACTCGCCGTGAACGCCGTCGAGCTGAAGCCTTCCACCGGGACAGGGCAGCCTCCCTCCACTGGCGTGACGACCACATTCACCATGTCGAGGTCGCCGGTGCGCACGTCGTTGACGAGCACCGTGTAGGTGATCGTGAGGGACTCGCCCACAGCAAGAGGCCCCGACCACGACAGCTCGGGTTCGCTGTAGACAGCGCCGTGATCTGCGTCATCCATGTAGATCGCGTCGTCAAGCACAGCAGACATGTTGTCGACGAATTGAGCAGGCGCGGATGCCGTGAAGTCCACTTGAGACGTGTTGGTGATGGTGATCGTGTACGTCAAGGCTGACCCAAGGCTCACCATCGGTTCACTGACCGTTTTGAGCGTCTCGAAGTACATGACGGGCGTTACCGTCTCGCAGTCCTCCACGCTCTCACAGGTGCCACCCGGCACCGTTGGCACCACAGCGTTCACCAGTCGCTCATCACCCAACGAGTTCACGTCATTCACCGTCACCGAATACGTCACCGTGACAGTCTCATCCACCGCCAACGCACCCGACCAGCTCAACGTCTCATCCGACACCGACGCACCATTCGAGGCATCGTCGTTGTACGTCGCATCATCCAACACACTCGACAAGTCATCCGTGAACGACGCCGGCGAACCCGACGTGTAGTCCACATCACCGGTGTTGGTCACCTCAACGGTGTACTCCACCACGCCACCGGGCAGCACCTCCGACACCGACGCCACCTTCGACACCGTGTACGACGGCACCAACGTTTCGGTCACACACGACGCCGCATCAACACAGGCGCCACCCGGCGTGGTCGGAACCACCGCATTCAGCAGCTGCTGATCCCCGGAGATCGGATCATTCACCGTCACCGAATACGTCACCTCGACGGTCTCACCCACCGCCAACGCACCCGACCAGCTCAACGTCTCATCCGACACCGACGCACCACCGGTGGCGTCATCGTTGTACGTCGCATCATCCAACACGCTCGACAGGTCATCCGTGAACGACGCCGGCGAACCCGACGTGTAGTCCACATCACCGGTGTTGGTCACCTCAACCGTGTACTCCACCACGCCACCGGGCAGCACCTCCGACACCGACGCCACCTTCGACACCGAGTACGAACCCGAGTTGCTCACCGTGGTGCACGCAGCATCCGTGCTTCCCGGAGGACAGTTACCCGTAATCGAGGTCACCACCACATTTGTCATCGTCTGGTCACCGGTGACCGGATCATTCACCGTCACCGAATACGTCACCTCGACGGTCTGACCCACCGCCAGCGCACCCGACCACGACAACGTCTCATCCGACACCGACGCACCACCGGTGGCGTCATCGTTGTAGGTCGCATCATCCAACACCTCAGAGAGGTCATCCGTGAACGACGCCGGCGAACCCGACGTGAAATCGGCCTGGCCCGTGTTCGTCACCTCAACGGTGTACGTCACCGTCTCACCCGGAATCACCGTCGACACATCAGCCGTCTTCAACACCGTAAACGTGCGCACCGGAGTCTCGGTCACACAATCCGCAGGGTCTTCACAACTACCACCCGGGTCAGTCGGAATCACCGCGTTCGTCAACTCACGATCACCGGTCGCCGGAGCATTCACCGTCACCGAATACGTCACCGTAATGGTCTGACCCACCGCCAACGCACCCGACCAGCTCAACGTCTCATCCGACACCGACGCACCATTCGAGGCATCGTCGTTGTACGTCGCATCATCCAACACACTCGACAAGTCATCCTCGAACGACGCCGGCGAACCATCCGTGTACGCAACCTGGCCAATGTTCTCCACCGACACCGTATACGTCACCACATCACCCGGCTCCACCACCGACGACGACGCCACCTTCGACACCGAATACGCCTGCACCGGAGTCTCCGTCACACAATCCGCAGGGTCCTCACAACTACCCCCAGGACCGGACGGCACCACCGCATTCACCAACTGCTGATCCCCGGAGATCGGATCATTCACCGTCACCGAATACGTCACCTCGACGGTCTCACCCACCGGAAGCGCACCCGACCACGACAACGTCTCATCCGACACCGACGCACCACCGGTGGCGTCATCGTTGTAGGTCGCATCATCCAACACGCTCGACAGGTCATCCGTGAACGACGCCGGCGAACCCGACGTGTAGTCCACATCACCGGTGTTGGTCACCTCAACCGTGTACTCCACCACGCCACCGGGCAGCACCTCCG
>Ga0208623_100138_pt1 | contig 97527 bp, 85 predicted proteins | sample HotLakConsUCCL28_FD_184737 | JGI IMG/M metagenome (GOLD analysis project Ga0208623, IMG submission 184737) | Hypersaline microbial mat communities from Hot Lake, Washington, USA - Hot Lake Consortium UCC-L28 (SPAdes) (version 2) ...
TCAACAGAACAAATCCAATCCATCGAAGCTAAAATCAATAACAGACCCGTTAGAAAGTTTAATTACCTTAGTCCAATCCAAAAACTCAAACAAAAATTAGGTGTTGCACTTATAAGTTGAACACGGCAAATTATTCATGCCCCAGACTTTTTGATTATTAAAAACTGTTTCAATGATAAGCCAAAAAAAGCTTTAGATATCTTGGTCCTTATATTTTCTTGTTCAAACTTGAAAAATTGAACAAAAAAACAAATTGAAAATCAGGCTTTTGCCATTTGTTTCCTGAATTGGGAGGGGGTGACTCCTGTTTTTTCTTGGAAAGCTTTATTAAAAGTGGTTCTTGACTTAAAGCCTACCATTTGCGCAACCCCTTCGATGGTCAAATTCCTCCAAGCTTTCGATTCAAGTCTCTCGATCGCAACCTCAATTCGCTTTTCATTGATCAATTGGTTGAAGTTTTTATCAAAGACTTGATTGATTATTTGAGAAAGCCGGTTTTTCGGGATGTTCAAATGTTCTGCAAGATGCTGCTGTCGAAACTCAGTATTCAGGAAGTCCTCATTGATTTTGAAATACTCATCGATAGCTTGCCGGTACTGGTTGACTTCATTCTCTTCCAAGGAAATGGTTGGAGTCATGCTGATTTTCTTTTTTTCAGACTCTTTGATGTCATAAAGTACTTCTGGCCTGAAAAACAGAAAAAACAATTGGACCACAAGCATAATTCCAAATAGCAAAGAAGCCATTTGATGGATTTGAAGAGTCTGAGAGTCAAAGATCAAGAGACTAATTCCAATGATATAAAATGCCAAAAAAACATAAGCTAAAGCCTTCAACCATGAGATTTCTGGGCTAGACAGTTGCTTTTTAGTTTCTTCCTTTTTGAGGATGTAGATTAAATAACCAGTCACAAGTAATCCAAAAAAGAGTTGGATGGCAAAATGTATGGAAGTAGGTAGCAAACCTTCATTGGCGTAGATGATTTGATCCCTGTCTACAATAAGACTTTCTAAGTAGCTAACCTTCTGTGCAGTACTCTGAAGGTAAAAAGGAATATTTTCTAGAATATGAATGAAGGGGATGAGAAGTAAAAAGAAGTCGGTTCTTTTTAGCTTTTTTTTGTCAAAAAGGTATGCCTGGCCTACCCATAAGATAGCGATGGGTAGAAGGTAAAAAAAAGGACTGCCTGTCCTAAATAAATGCGGGAATTGGAGAGCTTTTCCACTGTCAATAATAAAAACTATAAAGCAGTAGTAGGTCAGACAGATGAGCATGACCAAAAAGGATGTTTTTTTGAAAAAATCTCCTCGCTTTTTGAGAATAGCAATAAGAATAGCTAATAATCCAAATGAAGTGCCGACCAAACTTACTACTGACGACAAATCCATATCAAAAGAATTTTAATTAAACAAAACCTAAAAATAAGTCAAATTTATTTTTGGGTGAGTGATAAAATTAAAAGAATAAAATAAAAAAACTCCTTTTACCGGTAGAAAAAAGGAGTTTGAATTGCTTATTTGTTTTCACACCATTCGCGGGCTGCTACAAAGGCATCCAGCCAAGGAGTGAAGTCATCATGACGTTGCTCAGGATAATAGGGCCAGTTCCATGGCTTCAAACTACGCTCAATGTGCGGCATAATGGCCAAGTGCCGGCCATCCTTGGAGGCGATTCCTGCCACATGATAGTCTGAGCCATTAGGATTGCCCGGGTAGGCTTGATGACTGTACTTCATGCCGATATGGTATTCATTTTCAGGTTCTGGTAGGGAAAATTTACCTTCACCATGCGCCACCCATACTCCTAAACGCTGTCCACTCAAACCTTGAAGCATAACAGCGTTATTTTCTGGAATCGTAACATTCACAAAAGCCGATTCGAATTTATGACTTTCATTATGAAGCATTTTGGCCTTGGAGCCTTTGGTTTTTCCTACCAAACCCAACTCGACCATCAGCTGACAGCCATTACATACTCCGAGAGAGAGCGTGTCCGGTCTTGCGTAGAAATTATCCAGTGCCAATTTGGCCTTTTCATTATAAAGGAAAGCACCTGCCCAACCTTTTGCAGAGCCTAAAACATCTGAATTGGAGAAACCACCGACGAAGACAATCATCTGTACATCGCTGAGGTCTTCGCGACCGGTAATCAAGTCGGTCATGTGAATGTCCTTCACTTCAAAACCTGCCAGCCATAGCGAATAGGCCATTTCCCGGTCTCCATTGACTCCTTTTTCCCGGATGATTGCAGCTTTTGAATGGCCTTTTTCTTTTCTGAAAGGATCAATTCCCGACTTTTTAAAGTTTCCAGTCCAATCTTTTCCAAATTGATAGCTGAGCTTTTGATTTTTGTAATTGTTTAAGCGTTCTTTTGCAAGCTTCTCTCCACTTTGCTTGCGATCAAGAAGGTAAGAAGAGCGGAACCATACATCCCGTAGTTCGGCTACATCTAGCTTCAAGCCGATTTCCGGTAAGGAAACAGCCGAATCCAATGTCACATCTGCAATAGAAATGTAATCGATGTCATAATTATCTAAGATGGCCCTTACTTTTTCTACCTGCTCAATTTGAATCAAAATACCTGCATTCTCAGAGAAAAGAGCCTTGATAAGATCCTTTTCTTTCAATCTGTCCGTTTTGACTTTGAGACCCACCGAAGCACTAGGGAAGCACATTTCCAGAAGCGCTGTGATCAAACCTCCGGAAGAGATATCGTGTCCTGCCAATACAAGCCCCTGTTCAATTAGCTTTTGAATCGCCATAAAAGCATGGCTGAAATAGTAGCTATCTTTGATGTCAGGACACTCAGTTCCCACTTTATTCAATGTCTGATAGAAGCTAGATCCTCCCAGCTTCGCCCGATCTTTTGAAAAATCAATGTAATAGACCTTCGAGCCTTGGTGTGGCTTTAGGGCAGCCTGAACTGTTTTGTTGATGTCAGAGCATTCCCCGACAGAAGAAATAATCACTGTCCCCGGAGCGTAAACTACTTTTCCGTCGGGGTACTTCTGTGTCATGGAAAGTGAGTCCTTACCAGTCGGGATATTAATTCCCAAGTCAATGGCAAACTTAGAACAAGCCTCCACAGCCCGGTAAAGGCGATCGTTTTCTCCGACATTCTTGGCTGGCCACATCCAGTTGGCACTGAGGGAAACTCCTTGAAGTCCGCCTTCGATAGGTGCAAAGACCAAGTTGGTCAAAGCTTCAGCGATAGCGAGTCTACTGCCTGCCTCCGCATCAGCTAACGCAGCCACCGGCGCATGTCCGATGGAAGTTGCGATTCCTTTGGTTCCATTAAAATCCAAAGCCATCACCGCCACATCGTTGAGAGGTAGTTGGATTTCCCCAACAGTCTGTTGTGTGGCTACTCGGCCAGTTACAGAACGGTCGACTTTATTAGTAAGCCAGTCTTTGCAAGCCACGGCTTCCAGTTGTAGCACTTCTCTGATATAGCCGAGAATAAATTCTGCATTATATTCTCCTTCCTGAAGATTTGGCATTTGATGCTGATCTTCCAAAATAGTTTTTGGAGAAGATCCAAACATGTAAGCCAAGTTCCAGTCTACCGGTTTTTCACCGGTTTTTTGATTTTCAAATTTAAAATGTATGTCGCCAGTCGTCTCTCCTACTACATAGAAAGGAGCACGTTCTCTGGCTGCAAGTTGAGATAGCGTAGGAATGTCTTTTTTAGAAACTACCAAGCCCATCCGTTCTTGGGACTCATTTCCGATGATCTCCTTAGAAGATAGGGTAGGGTCACCTACTGGAAGTTGATCTATATGGATCGTTCCTCCGGTGGATTCGACTAGTTCTGACAGGCAGTTTAAGTGTCCTCCAGCTCCATGATCGTGGATGGAAATGATTGGATTTTCTGCACTTTCTGCCATGGCGCGAATGACATTTGCTACGCGCTTTTGCATCTCAGGATTCGATCGCTGTACTGCATTGAGCTCCAAAGAGCTGGAAACTTCACCCGTATTGAGGGAGGAAACGGCTGATCCACCCATTCCGATCCGGTAGTTGTCACCACCCATGACCACGATTTGATCTCCCGCTTTTGGTTCGTCTTTTTTGGCATAGTTGGCATTGGTGAAACCAATACCTCCCGCCAGCATAATCACCTTGTCAAAACCAAAATGCTTATCGCCTTCCTCATGTTCAAAAGTCAAAAGCGAACCAGAGATCAGAGGCTGACCAAACTTATTCCCAAAGTCAGAAGCGCCATTGGAAGCTTTGATCAAAATATCCATTGGAGTCTGATAGAGCCAAGGTCTCTCAGGGAGATTCATTTCCCAAGTTCTACCTTTCTCTGATCGAGGGTATGAAGTCATATAGACCGCCGTCCCTGCAAGCGGAATCGATGCGGTACCACCGGCAAGTCTATCCCGGATTTCCCCTCCCGAACCTGTAGCAGCTCCGTTGAAAGGTTCTACAGTCGTCGGAAAGTTATGTGTTTCAGCTTTTAGTGAAATGACCGTATCGATTTCTCTTGACTCAAAAAAGTCTGCTTGATGTTGGGTTTTTGGAGCAAATTGATGCGCTTTGGGTCCTTGGATAAAAGCAACATTGTCCTTGTATGCAGAGACGATACGATTTGGATGCTGTTTGGAGGTTTCCTTGATCAATTGGAAAAGCGTCTTTGGCTTTTCTTCTCCGTCGATGATAAAAGTACCGTTGAAGATCTTATGTCGACAGTGCTCAGAGTTCACTTGAGAAAATCCGAAAACCTCGGAGTCCGTCAGCGGTCTTTCTAATTGTTTAGAAACATTGTCCAGGTAAGCCACCTCTTCTTCGCTCAGTGCCAAGCCCTCTTTTTTATTGTATGCAGCGATATCATTAACTGCCTGAATAGGCGCTGGCTCCAAATCAATTTCGAAAATATCCTGTGTCAGCCCTTCATAAGCCTTTTGAAGCATTGGGTCGATTTCTTCCCCTTCTTTCAAAGGGAAAAATTCTTCGATTCGTTGGATGCCCAAAATGCCCATATTCACCGTGATCTCCACAGCATTGGTGGACCAAGGGGTGATCATTTCTTTTCTAGGACCGGCAAATTTTCCGGAAAGAGATGCTTGATTGATTTGGGTCGCTTCGCCGAAAAGCCATTTCAGTTTTTGGATGTCTTCCTGGGCGAAAGGTTGGGGAGTCTGTACTGCGTAGACTACTTTTTGGGGTGATTCGAAGAAGAAAATCATGTCCATTAGCTGGTAAGCTGCAAATGTAAGGAATTGAGAGAAGCTTTGGAAAATTCCCTTTTTAATCTTAGCCAATTGAAAGTGAAAAAGTCAAAAGGGAAGTATTGGTTTTTAGTTTAAGGCTAAATATCAAATTAAAAATAATCCACTTTTGAAAAAAGAGAAGATTTAAGAGACGTGTTGAACTAGTCCAGAACAAATTGGTAGCCCAAGAATAAAATGGCTGCAATTATAAAGGAGATCAATACGATTTTTCGAGTCCTTAGGTACCAATCCCTTCTACGATAGCGATGCGCAATCAAGTCATCTAGATCTTTTGGAACAGCATTTCCTCTTTTTGCAGATGAATAGGCATTTTGCTTATCGCGAAATTTCCCAAGCTTCTGATTTTCATCAAAAGACTGTTTTGCTGATCGACTAAAACCCGCCCTCCTGTCATGGATATTTAAATTTTTTGAAATTCTAGAAAATCGTGAAGCTACTTTATCAACTAGGATTTAATTTACAGCAAATTATTGTTTTTTACTCCTAATCCATCCTGACAGATTGATTTTATATATCTTAAGGGTTTGATGATCAACTAATATTAAAATGAAGAAGATATACAGCCTTTGTTTCGTTCTTTTATTTCTCTCGCTCAGCCTTTTGGCACAGGAGACAAACTCTAACGCTGAAAAAAAGCAAGACCCTAGAGCAGAAGTTTTTGAATCCGATATTTCAGTCAATATTGACGGTAAGTCCATCGATCTCCGAGCTCATGCCGGTACGATGGAGCTCAAAGATGAAAACAACAAACCCATCGCACTTTTTGGATTTACGGCTTATTTCAAGAAAAACCCTGAGAAAAACAGACCGATTGTCTTTGCCTACAATGGAGGCCCAGGCTCTTCTTCCTATTGGCTTCACTTGGGCATCATGGGTCCCCGAAGAGTGGTGGTAGATGATCCTAATTACAATCCTGCAGCTCCTTATGAATTGGTAAATAATGAGTTTTCGATTTTGGATGTGGCTGATGTAGTAATGATGGACCCTGTGGGGACGGGCTTATCGGTTCCGATAGGAGAGGCCACTGGAAAAGATTTTTGGGGAGTAGATCAAGATATTCGAAGTGTCAGTCTATTTATCATGCAGTTTCTGAAAGAGCATGACCGACTTAATTCACCTAAATATATTTTGGGAGAAAGCTACGGTACTTTCAGAAACGCAGGAGTAATGAACTACCTATTGGGGAAAGGATACGCGCTCAATGGCGTGATCATGGTTTCAGCGGTTTTTGATTTGCGGACGCTCTTTTTCGCTCCCAATGAAGATATCTCCTACATCGTCTATCTACCAACCATGGCAGCCACATCCTGGTATCACAATCGGGTAGCTGAAAAGGGTGAAAGTCTACCTGAATTTGTGCAAGAAGTACGGGAATTCACCGAGAATGAATATACCCCGGCGCTTTTCAAGGGAAATAGAATTTCAGCCTCAGAAAAATCTCAAGTTGCTCAAAAACTTCAAGACATCACTGGGATAGCGGCAGGTACTTGGGAGCGAGCTGATTTGAAAATTACTGCATCAGAGTATTTTCAAGAGCTACTTCGCGACGAGGAGAACACCGTAGGTAGACTAGACTCCCGATATAAGGGAATCAATATCGATCCGATGTCCATGGATTCCTTCACAGATCCACAAAGTGACGCAATTTCCCCAGCCTATACCATGGCGTTTTTGGATTATCTCCATGGTCAGTTGGGCGTGAGTAAAGACTGGCTTTATGCAACTTCGGCTTATTCTAAGCCAGGGTTTAATTGGGATTGGAAGCATCAGGGAAATAACTTCTGGGGTGCAGATGCCGCTGTGACCACCCTTCCTGATATGGCGGAGGCACTTAGCAAGGATCCCAATGTGAAAGTTTTGATCATGAACGGCTACTATGATTTGGCAACTGTTTTCTATGGAGTAGAGCATTCTATATCTCATCTAGACCTGCCTCAGCAGGCGATAGACCGCATTATTATGACTTACTATGAAGCCGGTCATATGATGTACACGCACCTTCCTTCCGCGCAGGAGTTTAGAGATGATCTTAAGAGTTTTATTGAGGATACTCAGAGAAAATAATCCAGCTTAGATTCAAATGACCAAAAGTCTCACACTTTTAGCTACGATTTTTCTTAGCCTTTCATCTTCTGCTTTGCTTAGAGCCCAGGCTCTTTCAGAGGCTCAGCTTTATTTTCCCCCAAAGGATGGATTGACCTGGGAGCGGATGTCTTTGCCGGAAACGGGCTGGGAGCAGGCGGGAATGGGAGAGTTTTTGTCCTGGCTGGAAAGCACCAATACGAGAGCTTTTCTCATCTTGAAAGATGGGAAACTCGTTGTCGAAGAATACCGCGGAAATCGCCTTACCGGAATGGGGCCTATGGATGAGAATTCCCTTTGGTATTGGGCCTCTGCCGGCAAAACCCTTACTGCGGCACTTTTGGGAATTGCCGAAGAGGAAGGGCTTCTAAAGCTGAAAGACCGCACCCAAAAATACCTCGGAAAGGGTTGGACTTCTTTGGAAAAAAAGCAGGAGAAAAAAATCAGGATTGTACATCAGCTTAGCATGACCACAGGGCTTGATGATACAGGGGATTTGAATAGTGTGGCTCCTTCGGATCTCCGCTTTCGAGCAAAAGCCGGAACCCGATGGAGCTATCACAATGCTCCATATACTGTCCTCAAACAAGTGGTACAAAATACAAGCGGCAGGTCCTTCCAAGATTATTTTCAAGAAAAAATCAGAGACCGGATCGGGATGAATGGTCTATGGCAAAAAACCGGGGGAAATAATGTCTACTACTCAAGTCCTCGATCAATGGCACGGTTTGGACTTTTGCTTCTAGCCAAAGGTAAATGGGAGGACGAACAGGTTCTAAATTCCGAATTTGTAGAGCAAATGATCAGTCCATCGCAAGACTTTAATCCAAGTTACGGACTTTTGACTTGGCTGAATGGGCAAAGTTCTTACCGATTACCGGGTATGGGAAGAAATTTGCCTGGTCAATTGGTGCCAGATGCACCTCAGGACATGTTTATGGCCTTGGGTAAAAATGGACAATTTTTGATGGTGATCCCTTCTCAAAACGTAGTCATCGTCCGAATGGGTGCAAGTTCGGATACTTCCCCAATTCCCAATTTATTGATGAATCAGATTTGGGAAAAACTCGGTCCAGTAATCAGTAAGAATTAAGCTAGTCTCCAAGTAAGTTTAACTATACTTGCTGAGCTGGAAATTAATTTTATCCAGAGATAATGGTTTCTCAAGGAATCCTGACACGATATTGAAACTTAGTGCTTTCTGCCTGTCTTGGAAGTCGATGGAACTGGATAGAATTACTATTTCATCTTTTCTGTCAGGAAACTTTTCTTGGTAGTGATTCAAAAATTCCCAACCGTTCATCACTGGCATGTTGATGTCCAGAAAAATCAAAAGTTGTTGGTTTTGCGGAAAGTCTTCAATCTTTTTTAATGCTAAATCTGCTTCTAAAAATTCAAGAATGCTTTCACTTACTTCTGTCTTTCCAAGCAGTCGTTTGTTGATCAGGTTGTTAATCGGATCATCATCCACTAGAAAGATGGCATCAAATTGAATCATGAAATTTCATTGGATCAGGCACTGGCAAAATACGATTATTCCAATAGCAAGAAAAAGGTTTTGGTAGATTTTTAATGAAGTTGTTTGGTTTGGCAAAGTTGAACAAAAAAAGGGAAACCGAAGCTTCCCTTTTATAAATAAGTTGTGAGGAACAGATTACATCATTCCGCCCATACCTCCGCCGCCACCCATTGGAGGCATAGCAGGAGCATCTTCTTTCACATCTGCCACCACACATTCGGTGGTCAATAGCAATCCAGCGATAGAAGCTGCATTTTCAAGAGCTAGTCGAGTTACCTTAGTAGGATCGATTACACCAGCTTCGAATAGGTCTTCGTACTGATCAGTACGGGCATTGTAACCGTAGTTTCCTTTATTTTCTCTGATTTTATTGATGATCACAGAAGGCTCACCACCAGCATTAAGCACGATAGTTCTCAAAGGAGACTCGATGGCCATGCGCACGATGTTGATACCTGTATCCTGATCTTCATTGATGCCTGTAAGGTTATCTAGTGCTTCTGCCGCTCTGATAAGCGCAACACCACCCCCTACAACAACACCTTCTTGGACAGCTGCTCTCGTAGCGTGCAAGGCATCATCTACACGGTCTTTCTTCTCCTTCATTTCAACCTCAGTAGCAGCACCGATATAAAGGATAGCCACACCACCTGAAAGCTTAGCAAGTCTCTCCTGAAGTTTCTCACGGTCATAATCAGAAGTCGTTTTGTCGATTTGTGCTTTGATCTCAGAGATACGAGCTTGGATCAAATCACTTTGACCGGCACCGTTCACTACGGTAGTGTTGTCCTTGTCGATATTTACTTTTTCAGCACGACCAAGCATGTCTACTGTAGCATTCTCAAGCTTAAATCCACGCTCTTCGGAGATAACAGTACCACCAGTTAGGATGGCGATATCCTCAAGCATAGCTTTTCTTCTGTCTCCAAAACCTGGAGCTTTTACAGCAGCTACTTTCAGAGCACCGCGGATTTTGTTTACTACCAAAGTAGCCAAAGCTTCACCATCTACATCTTCAGCGATGATCACCAATGGCTTGCCAGACTGTGCTACCGGCTCTAATACAGGAAGTAATTCCTTCATGGAAGAAATCTTCTTGTCGTAGATCAAGATGTATGGAGACTCAAGTTCAGCTTCCATTTTCTCTGTGTTGGTCACAAAGTACGGAGAAAGGTATCCTCGGTCAAACTGCATTCCTTCTACAGTCTTCACTTCAGTCTCGGTACCTTTTGCTTCTTCTACGGTGATGACACCGTCTTTTCCGACTTTCTCCATAGCGTTGGAGATCATCATGCCTATTTCATCGTCATTATTAGCAGATACAGTAGCTACCTGAGCGATTTCTTTACTTGTAGAGATTTCTTTTGAGTTTTCTCTCAATTTTGCGACTACTGCAGCTACGGCTTTATCCACACCTCTTTTAAGGTCCATTGGGTTTGCACCAGCAGCTACGTTTTTAATCCCTGCATTGAAGATAGCCTGAGCCAAAACAGTAGCGGTAGTAGTACCGTCACCTGCATTGTCTGCAGTTTTAGAAGCTACTTCTTTCAAAAGTTGAGCACCCATGTTTTCGATTGGCTCTTCCAATTCGATTTCTTTTGCCACGGATACACCATCCTTAGTGATGGTAGGGGCTCCAAATTTTTTGTCAAGGATGACATTTCGACCCTTTGGTCCTAATGTCACTTTTACTGCGTCAGCAAGTGCATCTACACCTTTTTTCAGGCGGTCTCTTGCATTGGTATCAAAGAATAATTCTTTAGCCATTTTTCTGTTTGATTTTTAGTTTCTACAAATAATTAAAGGATTGCGAAAATGTCAGACTCACGCATAATCAAGTAATCAGCGCCGTCGACGTTGAGCTCAGTACCGGAGTATTTTCCGTACAAAACAGTGTCGCCCACTTTCACAGTCAATGGTTCATCTTTCTTACCAGTTCCGATGGCCACTACCGTTCCTTTCTGAGGCTTTTCTTTGGCTGTGTCCGGAATGTATAATCCGGAAGCGGTTTTTTCTTCGGCTGCAGCAGGCTGTACCAACACCCTGTCCGCAAGTGGTTTGATGTTCACGTTTGACATTTTTATGAAATTTTTAAAGGTTAGATTAAAATTCTGAAGCCACTAGAGCGATTCCTGTGCCAATGAGTTTCTAGAGAAAAACACTGACAAATCGGCCACACTTTGTCAGTTTCTGACCGCTGTTATGAAATTTTCATTCCAAAAAACTGTCAAAATTTCCAAAGGCTCTGGACAAAAATGTCATAATTCATTACTTTTTGTAAAAGCTTTCAGATTATGAGTAAACTATCGAAAAATTGGATCACCGAGGGCCTGATTGATTTTGAATACAAAAAGTACCAACTTTTGGCCTATTTGCAGGAAACTGACAAATCCTTTAAGGCAATCAAGCTTTACCCACCGCTTGCTGAGCTGATTGAGCACCATCGAAATCTCAATGCATTCAAGTCAGGCAAAAGACATCTTTCAGATATGTTTCCAAAAGCTTTGGAAAGTGTGGACTTCAAAAAGAAGAAGTTGAATTATCAATCTCAATCAGATGATTCTGAGATGATGAAAGAGATTCATCTGATTACCGATTTTGCGATTGAAAAGATCCAAGATCAGATCTATGAAGGAAGAGCGATCTATGATTTTGTGGAGGATCATATTGCCTTTGAGCCGGTTGGCATATTACCGATCTACACCAAAGAGGGCTTTGTGTTTCTGACACGGGAAAAGCGATCTGACATCCATGCATTTCGCTATCAGTCCAGTTTGCTCCAAATAGCTGGGGAGCGTTTCCGAAGTATATCTTTGTGGCTGGTGGGCGTGTTTCAGCGAACCATAGTCAGAACGCTGGAGGCCTTGAAGCTGGAATTGATCCGTGAAATCAAGGAATTGCCCAACCCCGCCGCTTGGCGAATGCATAGCAAGCAGGACTTCCCTATCGAAGAGACTTTGCTTCCAATCAGTAAGAGATTGCTATTGCAGCATGTCAGCAAATGAAAGATTAGCTGGCTTCTACTAATTCCTTTTCGGTATTAGCGATGCTCTGATTTGCTGTGTTTTCAGCCTTTTTACGTTTTTGGATCACATCGGCACCTGGCTTATCAAATAGAATCAACCAAGCTTCTTTTGGGTTTTTTGCCTTTCGAAGATCAACAAAAATGTCTCTCCATTCATGAAAAACAAGATAGATGGGATTGTAGGAAGTCACCGGCTTGGTGATACCATAAGTCGGTCGCTCCTGCTCCTCCATAAATGTCCCAAACATTCGGTCCCAGATAATAAAAGTTGATCCGTAGTTTTTGTCCAGGTAATGCTCATCACTCGCATGATGTACGCGGTGGTGAGATGGCGTCGTAAAAATATATTCCACTACGGGATGTAATTTCTTGATGTATTCGGTATGAATCCAGAATTGATAAAGAACTGCTATCTGATGACAGATGAAAAACACAAATGGATCAAAGCCCATCAACATGACAGGGATGAAGAAGACGATCTTGATGTGCTGAGTCCAGCCTAAACGGAAAGAAACCGAGAAGTTGTACTTGGAACTGTTGTGGTGCGTGATATGAGTTGCCCACCAAAAACGTTGTTCGTGAGCGACTCTATGTGCCCAATATCTAGCAAAATCAATGGCAACAAAGCAGACAATGAATGACCACCAAGTTGCAGGAATTTTAAAAGGGGCTAAATTGTAGAAAAACAGTGCTACACCGAATGTCGCAAGTTTGATCATGGCGCTAATTCCTACATTGACCAGACCAATGGTAGAAGCTGCCAGAAAGTCTTTGGTATCATACGCATCCCGTTTTTGATACCAGCTAATTCCCCATTCGATAAATACCAAAAGAAACATGATTGGGGCTGCCCAAAGAATAAGGTTAGGCCAGCTTTCAAGTTGAAGGTCCTCCAGACGGAGAGGTTGATTTTGCATAAACTTATTTGGATTGAGAAATAGGTTTTTAAGAGATAATAGCTCTAATTACCAATTTTGCTTTAAAAAACAACTCGAACACAAGATATAAAAAAAATGTCCGCCTTTTGTAGGTGGACATTATAATTTGTTTCTATCGGTGATTAGTTACCGGAGCTGTCAGGCTCGAGGACATTCTCTTCTGATGGAAGGATGCTTTCATTTTCTTGGTCACCAAACGCCGGAGCTACCATTTGCTGCTTCGCATTTTCAATATTTGGTGATGAGAATTGATTGGACTGCGGGTTGGTGTAGAAAGCAGATGAAACCAAGGATAAAACCAAAATGGATACAGCTAAAACCCAAGTTGCTTTTTCCAAAACATTTCCGGTACGAGTCACTCCCATAATCTGGGAAGCACTACCTCCGAAAGCTGCCCCAACGCCTCCTTTAGAATTTTGGCCTAGGATGACAAGTATTAATAATACTGCCAAAATCAGGATAACGGTAATCAAGAACGTAAACATATTATGAGTCGGTATTAGTCAGATTTTGAATTAAGTTCGCAAAGTAAGCTGATTTCTCTGGAAACTTCAAACTCAGCTTCTCATAAATTTCTACTGCTTTCTGATTTTTTCCTTGCTTGGCCAAAAGCTTAGCAAAAGATTCGGTGATCAGCTCGTCTTTGATTTGGGTACTGCTTTCTGCCAGGTTTTCTTTGTTTTGATTGGCTTCGATCTCTTTGATCGTGGCCATCTTGATATCCTTTTTACTGAAAGCCTTGATCAAATCGATCTGTTCCTTCTTTTTGGCATCGACAATCTGCTTTTTTTCTTTCTTTTTAATAGACTCAATCAGATCGTCTCCGGAAGCCTTTCTTCGCTTGGGTTTGGGTTTCTCCTCAGGTGTAGGCCCGTTCGATTTCAGCCCTTTTTCTAATTGAACAAGCTTAGCGGTTTGATTAGCGCCTTCAGCTGGTTTAGTGAGATTTTCTGGCAGAAGATCCTCGTCTTTGGATTCCGATTGGACGGTAGGCTTTTGATGAATCAATTGACGAAGCCAAATTCTGTCAGGGCTGGTAATAGCCGCCCAGCCAAGCGTATTTTCAGAGTTTTGGGACTCTTTCTGGAATTCATAACGGGCGATCAAAGCATGGGGTAATTGGAAAAAGGGGAAGTTTTCCTGCATTTTTTTCAGCAGAAGGACATCTGACTTTTCCAGATTGTTAGCCCGGCTTAATATTTCCTTGAGTTGATTGGCGTTCACGATTACTTTTTTTCCAATATAGACATTTTACCAGTTTGCCACCGTTGCATTAAAAATGTCCTGAATGATATTTCTGAAAATTTCTTCTACCAATTGACTTTCTACATCCAGCAAAGTAGTCGTTCGAGGGTCATAATCCTGGAAGAAAGAGAAATTTTGCTTTAGATTTTCTTCCTCATTACTCAAGTTAATATATTCGACTTCTACGGATATGGTCAATCGCATTTGTCCAGCTCGATCCGGGAGATTTGGATTGCCGCTGGACACAACCGCCTGAGGTGTAAGTGCATAGCGTTTGATTGCTCCCGAAAATTGCAAATCACCATTTGTGCGTACGAGTTCGAGTTGGGTATTTCTTTGATAAAAGTCTTTCAATGATTCGGTGAAAAGCTGCTCCATATTGGCGGGGCCACCACCAGAATCATTGAAGAAATTGTCCACCGAGAAGGATTGGACCAACTCATAATTGATATTGGTCCCTGTGAAGCTGTAATTCACGGAGCAACCGCCCAGAAGTAGAATTCCTGCAAATAAAGCAGATCGCAATGTCCTATTGATCAATTTCATATTGCTTGATTTTGCGGTAAAGTGTGCGTTCAGATATCCCCAAATCAGAGGCGGCGTATTTCCGCTTGTTGTTATGCTTCCGCAAAGCTTTTAGGATCATTTCCTTCTCCTTTTTTTCTAGCGAAAGCGAATTGTCATCTTCCTCGTGAATGATATCCTCAATCGCCTCTTCCTCATAGTCATCAGAGCCACTGTTTTTCTGTGCTTCCAATACCAAAGGCAAAGAATACCCTGAGCCTCCTTCGGGCTTCTCTTTTTGGGCGAGACCATTATCCAGATCATCGAAAAGGTCACTGTGCTTTTGAAGCACACTGCTACTCACGCCTCCATTTTGGTAAGTTTCGAGGACGAATTTTTTCAGATCATTCATGTCCTTTTTCATATCAAAAAGGACTTTGTACAATAAATCCCGCTCCGAAAAATCCATAGATTCTCCTGAGGAGCCGCCTGATGGAAGTGGCATAGGAAGTCGGGAGTTGTCAGTAGGAAGGTATTTGCTCAGCGTCTTCGCATCTACCTCTCGCTCTTCTTCCAGGAGGGATATTTGCTCGGCGATGTTTTTTAGCTGTCGGATATTGCCTGGAAAAGGATAGCGCATCAGTAATCCTTGTGCATCAGCATCCAAGGAGATTGGCCGAACTCGGTATTTTTCAGAAAAATCAGAAGTGAACTTCCGGAAGAGCAAAACTACATCCTCACCCCGCTCCCGAAGGGGAGGGACGAAAATCGGCACTGTGTTGAGTCGGTAATACAAATCTTCTCGAAACTTCCCTTTTTCCACCGCTCTCAACAACTTCACGTTAGTAGCTGTGATGACGCGGACATTGGTTTTTTGAACCTTTGAAGAGCCTACGCGGATAAATTCCCCGTTTTCCAAAACCCGAAGAAGTCTGGCTTGGGTACCAAGGGGCATTTCTCCGATTTCATCCAAAAAGATTGTACCGCCATCAGTCACTTCGAAGTATCCCTTTCTGGCCTCGTGAGCTCCTGTAAAGGATCCTTTCTCATGGCCAAAAAGCTCAGAGTCTATCGTGCCCTCCGGGATGGCTCCACAGTTGATGGCGATAAACTTCCCGTGCTTTCTAGTGGATAGGGAGTGGATTATTTTCGAAAAGCTTTCTTTACCACTACCGCTTTCTCCGGTGATCAGGACCGTCATATCAGTCGGAGCAGCCTGCATCGCTACCTGAATGGCATGATTGAGCAAGGGACTATTTCCGATGATTCCGAATCGCTGCTTGACACTTTGTATTTCGTGGGGAGTGATCATGCTTAAAGGGGATTTACTTCCAAGACGTCTCCAAACAAAGTTGCTGTGGTACAATCGGTGATTTTTACTTTTACGTAATCGCCCAGTTTCAGGCCTTCAGATGGTACAATCACCACCTTGTTGGCGGAGTTTCTTCCTTTGAGTTCTTCAGAAGATTTTTTGGAGGTTCCTTCGATTAGAATCCATTGCTCTTTTCCGATATCCAATTTGTTTCGCTCTAGGGAAAGCTCGTTTTGCTTAGCGATAATTTCACTTAGCCTTCGCTTTTTGATATCGAGCGGGATATCATCCTCATATTTTTTAGCGGCCAAAGTTCCCGGACGCTCCGAATAGAAAAACATGTAAGAGAAATCATACTTCACCAAGTCCATCAAGGTCAGGGTATCCTGGTGTTCGGCTTCTGTTTCGGTGCAGAATCCTGCAATCATATCGGAGGAAATGCCGCACTCTTCCCCGAGGATTTCCCGGATGGCACGAACCCGATCCAAATACCACTCTCTGGTGTAGGTTCGGTTCATCATTTCCAATACGCGGCTGTTTCCAGATTGAACCGGAAGGTGAATATATTTACAGATGTTGTCGTACTTTTTCATGGTATGGAGCACCTCATCTGTAATGTCTTTTGGATGGGAAGTGGAAAAACGAACCCGAAGCAATGGGTCGATTTGAGCCACCATTTCCAACAGGTTGGCAAAATTGATAACCTGCGTTACTTCCCCTTCTTTTTTATTGAGTCTAGCCTTATTGTTTTCCTCAGGAGACCACTTGTAAGAATCCACGTTTTGACCCAATAGCGTCACTTCACGGTACCCTCTTTCAAACAAATCTCGCGCTTCTGCTACGATGGAATGCGGGTCTCTGCTGCGCTCTCTCCCACGGGTGAATGGTACTACACAGAAGGAACACATATTATCACAACCTCGCATGATGGAGATGAAGGCAGTGATTCCGTTTGAGTTTAGTCTGACAGGAGCGATATCGGCGTAGGTTTCTTCTCTGGAAAGGAAAGTATTGACTCCTTTTCTACCGTCTTCTGCGGCATTTACCAAGTTTGGTAGGTCTCGATAGGCATCAGGGCCAACCACTACGTCGACGATTTTTTCTTCTTCGAGAAGTTTGTCCTTCAGTCGCTCAGCCATGCATCCCAGTACACCGATGGTCATTTCGGGCTTGGATTTCTTTATTGCGTTGAAGTGATTGAGTCGGTTTCTGACGGTTTGCTCTGCCTTTTCTCGGATAGAGCATGTATTCAAAAAAACCACATCTGCCTGCTCAAAGTCAGAAGTGGTATCATAGCCATTCTCCTTCATGATGGAGGCGACGATTTCAGAATCTGAAAAATTCATCTGACAACCGTAGCTTTCAATGTAGATTTTCTTGCTTTTACCGGTGTTTTCCTCTTGAGTAGTCTTGTAATCTACCGCTTGAGCCTCTTCTCCGGTGATGATGTCAATATCTTTAATCAACTGATCCATTCAATTCTCATTTTTCGAACTGCGAAATTACGAATAATCGGACAAAATGGCAGTGTTCTCCAAACTATTATAAGAAATATTCACAGTTGGCGATCAATTGTGTTCTCGGACTTTGAGTTTAGGGTCCGGGTTGAGGACTTCTTCTTCCTCGGTCAGCGTAAAATCATCGGTATTCAAGTCAGGCTGTCCCGCATTAATCCAGGCGGTATACCAAAAATCAGCAATCATTTTGATTGAATTCCTCATTTGTCGCTCGACCATCCCATTCAAAGCAAAGTTGTAGGCTTCGGTGAATTCACGGGAATAGACCCGGACAGTCAAGCCATTTCGCTCCTCAAAGCTGTATTTCAAATCTTCAGAAAAGCTTTTGCTTAATTCACGTTCGATTTGCAATACGCTATCGACTTGGCTATGGGCAGTCGCTACAGCTTCCCAGATGGCTTGCTGAGGTTTGTCGACGTATTCGGCTTTTCCGATCCAAAGACTGAAGTTTTCGGATAATATTTCCGGAACTCTGCTTTCCCAAAAACCATGGATTCCTTCTTGGCCGGTCAGTTGCCCATTGTAGTTTTTGGTGGTGTGGAGTGGAACATTCAAATCTCCTAGGTAATGACCCAAATCTGCGGAAAGTCGAAGGATGGCGTCTTTATTTTTCTTCTCGAATGCCTTGGTTAGGTTGGTAAAGGTAAGATAGGCAGCCCAGGGACCGATGCCGTGTGCTCTCAAGCTATCCTCACCGAATTTTTCTACTGCGTCAAACCAAAAAACAGGAAGTACCTGTAACGCAGAATCAGCATAAACGTCTAAGTCGATGTAGTGCTTTTCTGCTTCGCCGGCTACGGCATAGCGGCGACGATCGGGATTGACTGCCTTTTCTGTAATAAATTGAATATGAGGCTTGTAAAAAGTAATGAGTTCAGGGGGAAGTGAGAAAACCGCAACACGATTAATGAGCTGATGTGCAAAAAATCCCCAGAAATGCAGGCTCAGAATTAGGCTGATAAATGAAATATGTGGATTGAGTAAAAAAATCATTCAATGAAAATACAACGAATATTTTGCTTATAAAACAGCTTTATGCCTTATATTCGCAGTGTTAAATTCAATTATTCCAAATAATCGATCATCCGAAAGGACAGAGAATGGTACTAATTATTAATTTCCTTTGGTGGAATTAATTATTTGCTCTAAATTTGCACTCCAATTCGGTAAGGGGATCGTTTAAGAAATTTATTTAATTCAAGATATGGCAAATCACAAATCAGCTCTAAAGAGAATTCGTGCCAACGAAGCGAAGCGTTTGAGAAACAGATATCAGTCAAAGACTACTCGTACGTTTATCAAGCGTTTGAAGGCGGCTACGGAAAAATCAGAAGCGCAAGAGCTATTCCAAAAAGTATCTTCTATGCTTGACAAACTAGCCAAGAAGAACATCATTCACAGGAATAACGCAAGCAACAAAAAATCTAAGCTGGCAAAATTTGTCAATGCTTTAGGTTAATTAGTAGCTTATAAAATTATTTAAAACCCTGCTCGTCAGGGTTTTTTTTATGTCTAAAATTCAATAGATTTAGTTTCACTTTTTTTGATTTAGGCATGGAGAACTTTACTTCAATCAAAATCGCACAGCTAGCCGAAGAAGATCGGCCCCGGGAAAAATTATTGTTGAAAGGCAAATCTGCACTGACAGACGCTGAATTAATTGCCATTCTTATCGGTTCAGGCACCCCAAGCATCAGCGCGGTCGATCTGTCCAAGCATATCTTATCTTCTGTGAATCATGATCTTTCTGCGTTGGCAAGACTGACAATTCAGGATCTCAAGAAATTCAAGGGAATAGGAGAAGCCAAAGCTATCAGCATCGTCAGCGCCATGGAGCTTGGAAGAAGGCGAAAGGAAATCGAGCCGAGAAAAAAGTTCAAGATCACCAGCTCCAGAGATGTGTATGACCTGATGAAGCCCGAATTGTATGACGAGATTGTCGAGCATTTTTACCTATTGCTTCTGACTCGATCCAATCAAGTCATCAAAAAAGAACGAATTTCTCAAGGGGGGACTTCAGGTACGGTCGTCGATGCTAAGTTGGTTTTCAAAGCAGCTTTGGATCATCAGGCTCAGTCTGTCATCCTCGTGCACAATCATCCGAGCGGAAGCCTGAGCCCTTCTGAGCAAGACCGAAGACTGACCAAGCGATTGACGGAAATTGGCAGGGCGATGGATCTGCCGGTCTTAGATCATGTAATTTTTACTGACTCAGGTTATTTTAGCTTTGCTGATGAAGGAATTTTATAGAGACAAGAGATTAGAGTCTAGGGATAATAAGCGAGAGAAAAGAGTGCTGGAGCTGTGAGGGAAAGGAGATAGATTGTAATTTTGGCAACCTTTGAAGTCTCCTCCTGTTATTTGAAGCAGGAAAAGGATAGTCCCTATCGATTTATGAAAACCAATCATATTATTTTAATTTTTGTGTCGGTCGTGGTTTTGGCAGCAATAGCTTATACGCTTACCAGTGCTGAGGATCCAGAGACTTATATTGAGAATATCGAAGCCGAACGCGAACGTCAGTTTAAATTTATCCGATACAATATCGAGTCGCCTTTGACTGAGGAGCAAAAGCGGAATTTTAAGGAATTGACTTTTTATCCCATTGACCCTGCTTATAAAGTGAAGGCTCGAATCATCCCAAAAGAAGATAAAAAGGTACGGGAAGTGCCACTTACAGACGGGAGTAAGGAGCGATACATCGAACATGCATACGCTGAGTTTGAGCTGGGAGGGAAGACCAATCGACTCCTCTTGCTTCAGGCGATGGATGAAGTGGACAAGCGGAATTTCTTTTTGGCATTTGCCGATGAGACGAGTAGTCGCGAGACTTATGGCGGAGGACGCTATATCAATGCCAGACAGGACGGAAAAAACAGCATTACGATCGATTTTAACTTGGCTTATAATCCCTATTGCGCCTATAATCCCGACTATGCCTGTCCCATCCCGCCAAGAGAAAATATTTTGGATATCGCTATTGAGGCTGGAGAGAAAAATTACAAGGAATAGCTTCGGCCTTCCTGAAAAGCTTTAAATTTGTTCGTGTTAATTGAGAAAGAGGGTTTTCGAACCCTTTTTCTGTATTTGAAAGCCTACGGAAGGCAATAAAAGAACCGAGTTTTATGAAAATCTCAATCAACCGATTAAAAAAATACATTGCTTTAACTGAATCCCCCGATGAAATCGCCGACTTGCTTACCCAATCCGGCCTGGAGGTAGAGGGAATCGAAGAGTTTATTTCCATCCCCGGAGGACTGGAAGGGATTGTGATCGGGGAAGTCTTGACTTGCGAGAAGCATCCCGACGCCGATAAACTCAGCCTGACTACCGTGGATATCGGAGCAGGCGAGCCCTCTCAAATTGTTTGTGGGGCGCACAATGTAGCAGCTGGACAAAAGGTATTGGTAGCTACGGTTGGAGCGACTCTTTATCCAACTGGAGGAGATTCCTTTACTATCAAAAAGGCCAAAATCCGAGGGCAGGTTTCCGAAGGGATGATTTGTGCTGAGGATGAATTGGGGATCGGTATCAGTCACGACGGTATCATGGTTTTGGACACAGACCTACCCAACGGAACTCCCGCTTCTGAATTGATTCCTGTGACTCGTGATCATGTCTTGGAGATTGGATTGACTCCAAACCGGGCTGATGCAGCCTCTCATTTGGGAGTAGCAAGGGATTTGAAAGCACTTTTAGGCCGACCTCTTTGTATCGATCAAGTCTCTGATTTGGCGCTGGAAGGTGATCGGAAGGAATTGGAAGTATCTGTAGCTGATGCTGCTGATTGCCCAAGATATGCAGGTGTGGTTGTTTCTGATTTGAAGGTAGCTCCTTCTCCGAAGTGGCTTCAGGATTTTCTTCGGTCGCTGGATTTGGAGCCGATCAATAATGTAGTCGATATCACCAATTTCATTCTGCATGACTTAGGGCAGCCCTTGCATGCTTTTGATGCGGATAAAATTGCCGGAGGTAAAATCATCGTCAAAAAACTTCCTAAGGACAGCAAATTCATCACCTTGGATGAGAAGGAGCGAAAACTTTCTGGCGAGGAATTGATGATTTGTGATGCCGAAGGGGGGATGTGTATTGGCGGGATTTTCGGAGGAAAAGGATCTGGTGTATCGGATCAGACCACTTCTATTTTCCTGGAGTCAGCTTATTTTTCTCCTGATGTCATTCGAAAGGGAGCCCAATATCATGGATTGAAGACGGATGCTTCGTTTCGATTTGAGCGGGGAACAGATCCGAATATGCCGGTCTATGCTTTGAAAAAGGCAGTCGAATTATTGCAGGAGATTGCCGGAGGCAAGGTGAGCTCCGAAATGGTAGATCTCTATCCAAACCCGATCGCTGACTTTGAAATCGACGTCGAATACGGCCATATCAACCGACTGATTGGGAAGAAAATCGAGCCGAGTCAAGTGAAGTCCATCCTGGAAGGATTGGACATTCGCGTGGAGAATGAGACAGAAGAAGGCTTCAAAGCGATCGTCAAGCCCTATCGGGTGGATGTCATTCGTGAAGCAGATATTATTGAAGAAATTCTGAGGATCTACGGTTTTCAGCAGGTCGAGCTTTCCGAAAATCTCAAAACTGATTACCTGGCTGAGCATCCGGTCAAAGATCTCAATAAGCTCCAATACCGACTTTCGGAGATTTTGGGAGCCCAAGGCTATCAGGAGATGATTACCAACAGCTTGACCAAACCAGTTTATGCTGAAAAATCAGGCTTTCTGGACTCCAATTTGAATGTGGAGATCTACAATAAACTCAGTGAGGACTTGGGCGTGATGCGTCAATCACTCCTTTTCACAGGATTGGAAGTGTTAGCCCATAACATCAATCGACGTCAAAGCGATTTGAAATTTTTTGAATTTGGCACAGTCTACCAAAAAACCGAAGCCGGATATCAAGAAGGACGCCGATTGGCAATCTTTCATTCAGGAAATCGTTCTGCTGAGAGTTGGATGGAGCCTGCGAGACCTTTCGGCTTTGCAGACCTATACGCGACTATCGAACGGCTGTTGGATAAGCTCAGCCTTCAAATCTCCAATTCAGAAATGCTTGAATCAGCTCCATTCGAATATGGCCTTCGTCTCATGCTGGGCCAAAAGGAACTGGGAACCTTGGGATTGGTGAAGGATTCACTTCTGAAAATGACTGAAGTAAGGCAGGAAGTATGGTATGCGGATTTGGATTGGGACTTGCTTTGCAAAAAAGCCAGCGGGCTGAAGCAATATGCGGAGATTTCCAAATTCCCTGAAGTGCGTAGGGATCTTTCTTTGGTGATTGACAAAGCGGTGAGCTACGCAAAAGTGAAAGAGGTAGCGGAGAAAGCAGGCGGAAAGCTACTGCGACGTATCGGAGTTTTTGATGTCTACCAAGGGGATAAAATTGATGCAGGCAAAAAAGCCTATGCTTTGAGTTTTCATCTTCAGGATCAGGAAAAAACACTGACGGATAAGGTAATTGACAAAACAATGCATAAATTAATGGAGGCCTTTCAAAATGAAGTCGGGGCCGTCATTAGAAGCTAAAAGATGATTCAAAAAGAACTGCAAAAACTGGAGAAACTAGCCCGACAAGCTAGTCTGAGGATCAGTGAGTTGTCTGCTGAAAACCAATTATTAAAAGAGAAATTGGGTCAGGCGGAGAGTCAATTGAGTCAGCGTGTGCAGGAAATCGAGAATTTTAAAAATAAGATTAAAATTACTAACATTGTGGATAACCGAACGGTGAATCCGGAGGATTCGGCCGAAATGAGTGAATTAATCAATAATTATATAAAAGAGATCGATCATCTGATCGATTATTTGTCAGAATAAATGGAGACACTTGCCATACGCATCAAAATCGGAGACCGAGAATACCCCATGCGGGTGACTCAGGAGGATGAAGCCAAAATCAGGCATGCCGGTAAGTTGATAAATGAAAAACTGAGAAAGTATAAATCGGAGTTTGGACTAGACGACAATCAGGATTTGCTTGCCATGGTCGCTTTTGACTGCATGGTAGAATCACTGGAGACCAATGCGGTCAATCAAGAAGACAGTGAGCACATTCGTGCCAGTATTGCCCATATTAACTCCCTGCTATCCAAAGCCATATAATTCTTTGATTCCCACTGATTTTTCCGAGTTTGAGGATTCCCAAAAGGTCTAATAAATACCAAAATACCTATGGGAGAAGTGTTATATATTATCTTGGCCGGCCTGGTGGGTCTGGGTGCAGGAGCTGCGCTTGCAAGCGTTTTTATCAAAAATAAGCATCAGAAACTAGAAGAGGAGACCAAAGAAAAGGTCAAATCCATGCTGAGAGAGGCGGAGATTTCTGCCGAATCACTCAAGAAAGACAAGATTCTAGAAGCTAAGGAAAAGTATCTCAAGCTCAAATCTGAGTTTGATGAGGAGGTTTCGCACAAGAAAAATATTCTCAGCACCAATGAGAATAAACTCAAGCAAAGAGAGCAGCATTTATCCAAAGAACTGGAGCAAGTTAAACGAAAAGAAGCGGAACTCGACAGTAAAAAAGAAAACCTCGACGCGCAGTTAAATGCTGTTCGGGTGAAAAAAGAAGAACTCGATAGAGTAACGAATCAACGAATCGCTGATTTGGAAAAAATCGCCGGGCTTACCCGTGAGGAAGCTCGTGATCAATTGGTACAAATGCTGACTGATGAGGCTCAAAGTAAGGCTTCATCCAAAATCAAGGACATTCTTGATGAGGCAAAACTATCTGCCACCAAGCAAGCCAAAAAGATCGTTTTGGATACCATTCAGCGTACGGCTACTGAGCATGCAATTGAAAATTGTGTCTCTGTTTTCAATATTGAAAGTGATGATATCAAAGGAAAAATCATCGGACGTGAAGGTCGGAATATCCGGGCACTTGAGTCCGCGACAGGTGTAGAAATCATCGTGGATGATACTCCGGAAGCGATCATTATCTCTGGATTTGATCCTGTCAGAAGAGAGATTGCAAGACTCTCCCTTCACCGATTGGTGCAAGATGGACGGATTCACCCTGCACGTATCGAGGAAGTGGTCGCCAAAACAGAGAAAAATATCGAAGAAGAAATTGTGGAAATCGGTGAGCGTACTTGTATTGACTTGGGAGTTCATGGATTGCACCCTGAGCTGATCCGAATGGTCGGTAGAATGCGATTCCGTTCATCCTATGGTCAGAACTTATTGCAACACTCACGCGAAACTGCCAAGCTTGCTGCTATCATGGCTTCTGAGATGGGATTGAATGCAAAACTTGCCAAGCGAGCAGGTCTTCTGCATGATATCGGAAAGGTATGGCATGAAGAGCAAGAGCTTCCACATGCGATCCTGGGAATGGAGCTTGCGAAGCGATACAAAGAACATCCTGAGGTTTGCAATGCCATCGGTGCCCACCACGATGAGATCGAGATGACTTCTATGATTTCGCCAATCGTACAGGCCTCTGATGCCATATCAGGTTCTAGACCTGGAGCTCGTCGGGAGATCATGGATAGCTATATCAAGCGTCTGAAAGAGTTGGAAGAAATGGCCTTAGGATTTGATGGAGTCAATAAATGCTTTGCGATGCAGGCTGGACGTGAGCTCCGCGTATTGGTAGATGCAGACCATGTAGACGATCAGACCGCGGGTAAGCTTTCATTCGATATTTCTCAAAAAATCGAAAAAGAGATGCAGTACCCTGGACAGATCAAGATCACGGTCATTCGAGAAATGCGTGCAGTTAATTATGCCCGTTAATCAATAATCTATGGTGGCTGGTAATCAGCCACCTTTTTTTATATGTGGTTAACTATTCAGCTGGTCTCAGATATTTTTGAAGGGTTTGATAGAGCCCGGAAGCAGGTTTTTCGAAAAAGGCTGGAGGAGCAAGATTTAGAAACTCTGCGAAAATTTTTTCCATACTTCAAGTCACTTCGTCCCCAGCATCAAAAGGAATTTAAGCATCGTTTGGAGCTAGTTCTTACGGAGAAACGCTTCTATGCCCGCGGAGGTCTGAAAGAGGTTACCAAGGAAATGAAGCTGTTGATCGGAGCTACGATCGTGCAGGTAGTTTTTGGGTTTAAAGAACTTCGCCTGCGCCATTTTAAAAATATTTTGATCTATCCGGATACATACTTGTCCACTATTTCCAATCAGCAGCACGCCGGAGAAGTCAATCCGAAGCATGGAGCCATCGTCCTTTCTTGGAAAAGCTTTGCCAAAGGCTTAGCCGATGAAAAAGATGGGGTGAATTTGGGGATCCATGAAGTAGCCCATGCCCTTAAATTGGAAAATTGGATCCGGTCGAATAATGAAATTAATTTTCTACATCCAAAATTATGGTCGGAGTATTTGGAGCTTTCGGAAATGGAAATGGAGCAAATTCAAGAAGGAAATGATGACTTTTTTCGAAAAAGGGGAGGGGATGATGCCCATGAATTTTTCGCGGTAGCTTTGGAGAATTTCTTCGAAAGACCGGAGGAATTCCAAAACAGAAAGCCTCTGCTTTTCACAGTTTTGGTAAAGTTGCTGCGGCAAAACCCCATCGTTTTAAAGCAATCCTAAATCTGATTGTAGGTTTCCAAGTGCATTTTCCAGACTTTCAGACAAGCCTGAATGAATAGTTAGGTTTTCTCCCCAAAGTTTTTCTTCTGAAAGTACTTTCTGGACAAGCTCTTTCTCAGGATTGTTTTTCCAAAGCTCTTCAAAAAGTGTCAAAATCTCGGGATCATCATTCAGCGGAATTTTCTGATCACCTACCTGCCCTTTGTAAAACAATAGCGTAGCGGCAAATGACTCAATAAGTCTTTGGGGCCAATGTCCTTTTTCTTCAAAATAGTCCAAGAGGGAAGGAAGTACCCGAACCTTGAATTTTGAAATCTGATTGAGTGCTATGCTTCGAAGTTCATGTTGGATAAATGGATTTGCGAAGCGCTCCAGCACATCTTCTGCGAAACGGAAAGTCTCTTCTCTGTCTAGCGGTACATGCGGGACGATCTCCTCAAAAACTAACCCACGCAGCCACTTTCCAATCTGAGGATGTTCGACCGATTCCCGAACTGTACGAAGGCCCTGCAAATAAGCATAAGGTACTAAAGCAGAATGAGCACCGTTCAATATTCTGACTTTTCGTTCTCGATAAGGCTTAATATCTGCCACAAATTGAACATTTAATCCTGCGTGATGGAGTGGGAGGGACTTTTCGACTTGCTCATCTCCCTCAATGGCCCAAAAATGGTAGGGTTCCGCCATGACCAGCAACTCATCCTTGGTAGTAAGCCTATCGCTGAGCTCGTTGATTTTTTCCTTTGGAAATCCCGGCACTATTCGGTCCACCAGGGTATTGCAAAACTTACAGCTCTTTTTAATCCAATCGATAAAAGCCTCCTCCAATGACCAATCGCGGGCATACTGGAGCATGATTTCTTGGAGTTGATCACCATTATTTGCTATCAACTCACAGGGTAAAAATGTTAAACCCTTTTCGAAAGCTCCTCCAAAAAACTGAAAACGCTCCCAAAGCAAAGCGGTCATTTTAGCCGGAAAGGTTTTGGGGATAGTTCCAGGTTGAAATGCCTCTTTCTCAAAGTTGATCCCGGCCTCTGTGGTATTGGAAACAACCCATTCAAGGGAGGGGTTTTGGCTTATTTGCTTTAATTCTGAGAAATCGGTCAGACAGGTATAGCGTTTTACGCAGTCAATTTCATCTAGGGGGTCGATTTTTTCTCCTTTTTCAATTCCGGCAGTCCAGACGTGGAATTTGTTTGCTTGCTGGATCATTCGCTGATCAGTTTCTGTGGAATAAATCTGAATGCTATGAATCCCACCTTCCCAGACTCCTTTTTCATTGGCTTTTTGAATCATCCAATCCAGGAAGCCCCGAAGAAAGTTTCCATTGCCGACCTGTAAGATTCTGATTGGAGGTTCTTGTTTTGACATAGATTTAAAGGGATACTCCTCTTTTCCAAGGGATAAAATCGTCTTGATTTAACACCATGGCTTTGGTGAGTTTTTTGCCACTTGCGATAGCGATAATCTCTTCCAAAAGTTCTTCACCAAGTTGCTCAATACTCTTTTCTCCGGTGATTACTCCTCCGGTATTAAAATCGATGATATCAGGCATTCGCTGCGCCAATTGGTGATTGCTCGATACTTTGAGGACCGGACAGATGGGATTTCCGGTGGGAGTACCCAAACCAGTTGTAAATAAAATCAAATTGGCACCTGCCCCAGCAAGAGCAGTCGTACTTTCCACATCATTTCCCGGTGTGCAGAGTAGATTTAATCCGGGTTTCTGGACATATTCCCCATAGTCCAAAACATCCGTTACGGGAGAGCTGCCCCCTTTTTTGGCAGCCCCACAAGATTTGATGGCGTCGGTGATCAAGCCGTCTCGAATATTTCCAGGTGAGGGATTCATGTCAAATCCAGACCCTACTTTTTCGGCGGCCTGAGAATAAGCTTTCATCAAGCTGGAAAAGCGTTCGGCCGTCTGATCACTGACACATCGGTCAATGAGGTTTTGCTCTACTCCACAAAGCTCAGGAAACTCAGAAAGGATTGCCTTTCCGCCCAAAGCCACGATCAAATCAGAAACTCTCCCTAAAACAGGATTTGCGGAGATACCGGAAAAGCCGTCTGAACCTCCGCATTCTAAGCCAATACTCAGTTTGGATAGCGAGGCTGGTTTTCGAGAAAGCCTGTTTGCCTCCGCCATTCCCCAGAAGGTAGCCTCGATGGCTTTGGATAGAAGGGCGGGCTCCGTTCCTTCCTGCTGCTGTTCAAAAACAAGCAATGGCTTATCAAAAGACGGATTGAATTCGTAAAGCTTTCTTTTGAGAATAGCTGCTTGGGCATGCTGACATCCCAGACTTAGAACTGTCGCTCCTGCCACATTTGGATGGTGAATATAGCCTGCCAGCAAGGCACAAAGAGCCTCCGCATCCTGACGGGTTCCCCCGCAACCTCCTTGGTGCGTGAGGAATTTGATTCCGTCTACCTGAGGAAATGTCCTACTTGAGGACGTTTGAGTATTTGATTCAGAAGCTGTCGGTTTCTTGGATTCATATTGGTTGATCAGGTTTTTTACCAGGCCTTTATAGGGATTCGGTTTGGCATAGCCCAACTCTTCCAAAAAGGCATCTTTGATCACTTCTACATTTCGATTTTCACAGAAAACTAGGGGGATGACTAGCCAAAAATTAGCAGTTCCTACCTGACCGTCTACCCGGTGAAATCCCTCAAAAGTCCTGTTGTAGTATTTGGAAATATCTGGAGCATTCCACTGATACTGAGTGCTTCGATGCGTGAATGAGGAAGCATCATGTTGGATGTTTTCTGTAGTCAAAAGCCCTCCTTTGGGAATACTCTTTACAACCTTGCCCACTAAGACTCCATACATTTTGACTTCATCACCGGGCTCAAAAGGGTGAATCGCAAATTTGTGTTTGGCTGGAATTTCTTCCTCAAGATGGATGATATTTCCATCATGGAGGATTTCTGCTCCTTTTTCCAAATTCTGCAGAGCTACTAGCACATTATCAGCAGGGTCTATTTGTAAGTATTGCTTTTCCATAATAAGAATGAGAAGCAAGATAAATTTCTTTTCGGGAAAATACAGGTCAGATTCAGTCGATAGGCTGTTTTGCATTTGGCGATTCGGTGGTAAAAAGGCTTGGGCTTTTGAAATAGTCAGAAAATCGTTTCCGTAATTCCTTTATCAATAGTCTGTCAAAAAGTGTATTATTGTTGAGAACCCAAAATGACTCATGCAGTACAAAAAAATAATTGCTTTATTCCTTTTTACCTGCTCATTGACGCTTTCTTGCTCAGGACCTTCCAATGTCCGGGTGATCAAGATGGGGCATGCTTTGGTGACTTCCCATCCTGTACACGAGGCGATGCTTTTTTTGTCCAAAAGAGTGGAAGAGAAATCAAATGGTAGGCTTAAAATCAAAGTGTATCCCAATCAGCAGCTTGGAACAGAAAGGGAGCTGGTAGAACTTTTGCAAATAGGCAGTTTAGGCATGACCAAGGTGTCATCGGCAGCTTTGGAGGGCTTTGCACCCACGATGCAGGTTTTGGGAGTGCCTTTTCTTTTTAGAGATGATGAGCACTTGACCAAGGTATTGCGAGGTGATATCGGTAAAAGCCTCCTTTTGGGGGCTGAAAAATATTGGTTAAGGGGGCTTTGCTTTTACGATGCGGGTAAGCGGAGTTTTTATTCCAAAGATAAGCCCATTGAAAAGCCTGAAGATCTGAAAGGGCTCAAAGTAAGAGTGATGGAATCCAATATGGCAACCAATATGGTCCGTGCTATGGGAGGATCGCCCACGCCTGTTTCCTACGGGGAACTTTATACTGCCCTGCAGCAGGGAATAGTGGACGGAGCTGAAAATAATCCCCCGAGTCTTTACACTTCGAAGCATTACGAGGTCTGCGGATACTATAGCATGAATGAACATACTGCTCTTCCGGATGTGGTCATCGTTAGTACGAAGGTTTGGAATAGTCTCAGTCGGCAAGAACAGCAATGGCTTCAAGAAGCAGCTGACGAATCTGCCCTTTACCAATATGAGCTTTGGGAAGCCTCTACTCAAAAATCACTGGACGAACTGAAAAAAGCCGGTGTTGCCATCAGTTTTCCAGACAAAGAGCCCTTTCGAAAAGCTGTCCAGCCAATGTATGAAATGCTAAAGAACGAGGAGCCGGAAATCTATCAAATCATCCAAGAGATCCAAAAAATCCAATAGCATGCAGGGATCCCGACTGAAAAACCGAATTGATGCCATTATTGCCCATGCCTTGGTCCTGTTGATGGCCCTCATGGTCATCAATGTCAGCTGGCAGGTAGCATCGCGCTATATTTTCCAAAACCCAAGTTCATTCACTGATGAGCTGGCGAGATATATGCTCATTTGGGTAGGAATGCTAGGAGCTGCTTATGTGGCAGGCAAGGATGAGCATTTGGCCATAGATGTTTTGATGAATAAAATGGGTGAGAGTGGCCGAAAAAAAGTCAAGATTTTGATCCATTTTTTGGTTTTGACATTTGCTTTGGCAGCAATGGTAATCGGTGGGATCAATTTGGTCTACATCACCTTCACGCTGGGTCAGACCTCAGCAGCCTTGAAGATTTCCTTGGCCTATGTCTATATGATCATCCCTTTTAGCGGGCTTTTGGTCATGTATTATCAGGCTTTAGCTATTCGATATTTAGTATCTAATCCCAACGAAGACTGATATGGAGACACTGAGTATTTTGATTTTGGTCTTTTCCTTTCTGTTCTTTTTGGGAATAGGAGTACCTGTAGCCTGGAGTTTGGGGCTTTCAAGTTTGCTGACATTGCTGGTGACTGTTTCGGTGATGCCTGCAGCGACGACTATAGCGCAGCGAATGGGGACAGGTTTGGACAGCTTTTCACTTCTGGCGATTCCTTTTTTTATTCTGGCGGGCGAACTGATGAATCGAGGGGGTATTGCCAATCGGTTGATTGAATTTGCCAAAGCAATGACCGGAAAATTGCCCGGTGGTTTACTTCATGTGAATGTGATTGCTGCTATGCTGATGGGGGCGATTGCAGGTTCGGCCGTGGCAGCAGCCTCTTCTATGGGCAGTATTTTGGGAAAGAGGATGGAAAAGGAAGGCTATCCCAAGGAGCTAGGAGCAGCGGTCAATATCACGAGTTCTACCACTGGCTTAATCATTCCCCCGTCTAACGTGCTGATTGTCTATTCTTTAGCATCAGGAGGTGTGTCGGTAGCAGCGCTATTTGTGGCGGGTTATTTACCCGGCTTATTGGTAGGTTTGATGCTGATGATTACTGGGGCGATTATGGTGAAAATCAAAAAGCTGCCGGCGGGGGAGCCTTCAACTTTCAAGCATCTTTTATCTACTTTTTGGAAAGCGATTCCGAGTTTGCTGCTTTTGGTAGTGGTCATTGGCGGAATTGTGGCTGGTGTATTTACGGCCACCGAAGCTTCTGCTATTGCTGTGCTATATGCTTTGGGTTTGTCGATGATTTACAGGGAATTGAAGGTTTCTGATTTGCCTAGTGTTTTGCTCAAATCAGCGGAGACCACCGCGGTGGTCATGCTCCTTATCGGGACTTCTATGGCCATGTCTTGGGTCATGTCAGCGGAAGAAATTCCACAGCAAATAGCCAATTCACTGCTTTCCTTGAGTGATAATATCATCGTAATCTTATTGCTGATCAATCTTATTTTGCTCTTTGTCGGCGTGTTCATGGATATGACGCCGGCGGTATTGATTTTCACACCCATATTCCTTCCGGTAGTGACGGGGTTGGGCGTAGATCCAGTTCATTTTGGGATCATGATGGTGCTCAATCTATGTATTGGGTTATGTACACCTCCTGTAGGCTCCATTCTTTTTATCGGGGTGGGGATCGCTCAGACGAGTATCGAAAAGGTGATCAAACCCCTTCTGCCTTTCTTCCTGGCGATGGTGTTGGCCTTGATTCTGATTATGCTGTTTCCGCAAATTAGCCTATGGTTGCCTTCACTTTTTGGTTTGTAAAGTAAGGAGGTCACTTTTCTAGTTTAGCTTATTTTCTTTGAGTTATTACAAGGGATATTAGAAGTGGTTTTTATTTAATCAGATATCAAATTCTCGGTTCATCGGACATCCAGCCGGCATAGCAAAGAGGTTTAGGTTGTTGGAATTATTGCTTGGTTCGAATTAAACTACTTTAAGATACTTCGAATAAAAGCAACTGATTGTGGGATCTGCTCCACGGAACGGCTACTTTCATCTTCTATGACCAAGTATTCGGTTCCTTGCTTTTGAGCTTCTTTGATGATTTTTGCAAGACCTACATCTCCGGTACCTAGGACAACATTCGTCTCAACATCCGCGCGGCCATCCATGCTATTGGGAGTTCCAATTTGTCGGTCCTTCATATGCAAGATGGGGAATTTTCCTTTATGTTTTTTCATGATTTTTAAAGGGTCACCACCTCCCATTTTTACCCAGAAAATATCCATGTTGAATGCAAAATTCTCCGCATTATCCAGCATCCAGTCTAATACTACACCTTTGCCGGCAGGCGAGAATTCATAGCCATGAGGATGGTAAAGTAGGGTGATCCCCTCTTCTTTGAAAGCTTTACCCACCTCATTGAAAAGCGCTGTTGCAACTTTTATTTCATCCAGGGAAATAGGTCCCTCTTGATGAGGAATCCAATAGCAGGTAGCGTATTTCGCACCGTGTTTTTTGGCTTCGACAATGATTGGGGCGGGATCTCGAAGCAATTGATTGTAATCTGCGCCGACTCCAATTATTCGGAGATTATTTTCCCTGAAAACCTGATCATATTTCTCCTGAGACATCCCATACATTCCTCCTCCTTCAATTGCGCGTATGCCCCAGTCGGCAATCATTTTATAGTATTTCTCAGGATCATCGGGTAATTGATTGCGGAGAGAGTAAGTCTGAATACCGATTTCCTGAGCAAATGACAAGGCCGGAACTGCAAGAAGAAGTGAGAGTAATAGGCTTTTGAGTTTCATGTTTTGGGTTTTATTTTTTTGAGAAATAGTAAATTTTAGAAAAAATAATTTGATAATCCTTAAAATGCTGAATTTTCATTAATTAGCTATAAATTGTTGGGTAAAATTATGATATCCAGAAGAAAATTTATTCAAAACTCCTCCCTCTTAGGCTTGTCTATGACCATTCGACCTGATCTTTCATTATTTCAATCAAAAGATAAAATTCTTGGACATGGCGATTTTCGCTACAAGATTGACCTCAAATGGGGGGATCTTGATCCGGATAAGTTTCCAGTGGTCAATTGTCATGAGATGGTGATGGATCGAAAGGGGCGAATGATTCTTTTGACAGACGAGCCCAAGAATAATGTCATTATTTATGATCAATCCGGTAAGCTTTTAGAAACATGGACTCTAGGTCTACAGGCTGCGCATGGCTTGACACTTGTCGATGAAGGAGATGCTGAATATCTGTGGATTTCTGACAATGGAGGAAGGGTGATTAAGACTACGCTGAATGGAACGGTAGTTTCGGAACTGGTCGACCCAAGAAAGGAAGGGGTTTATGAAAGTGAAATGCGCTGGACTCCAACTGAAACGGCCGTAGCTCCCAACGGGGATTTGTATGTAGCTGATGGATATGGATCGCAGTACTTTCTTCATTATGATTCGGATGGAAATTTTATCAGAAAGTTTGGAGGTCCTGGATCCGAAGATCATCAATTCAGTACTGCTCATGGAATTGCTGTAGACCAGCGAAATGGTAAAAGCCCGACTTTGATCTGTACTTCTAGAGGTCATAATTCATTTAAGCGGTTCAGTCTTAATGGAGAATATATGGAGACCATATTTTTACCGGGCGCTTTTGTCTGTAGACCGGTAATTCATGGCGAAAATCTATATGCTGGAGTTTGTTGGTCTAGGCTCAGATACTTGGAGCAAACGCCTGACTCTGGCTTTGTAACTATTTTGGATAAGGATAATAAGGTGATTTCGAATCCAGGAGGATCAGAGCCTGAATATCGGGACGGTGAACTTCAATTAATGAAGCAAACGGAGCCTGTTTTTAAGCATTGCCATGACGTATGTCTTGATCAAGATGAAAATATATACGTCTGCCAATGGAACGCAGGAAAAACCTATCCGGTCAAATTGACTAGGGTGTAGTAGTGTCTGATTAGAATATGCTAGTCTGATTGGTTAGCCCATGTCAAAAAATTAAATTTATCGTTTATGAAATCGGTCAGTGTTCAGTGGTATGAAATACCCGTTCGGGAAATGGATAGGGCTATTAATTTTTATCAAAAGGTTTTTGACTGTGAATTGTCAAGGCAGGTTCTTGATGATTTTCAAATGCTTTGGTTTCCATTCGACCCTGAGCAGGGAGGTGCATCAGGAAGTCTAGTGTATCACGAAGAGTTTTACGAAATAAGTCCAAAAGCAGGAGTTTTGGTTTATTTTGGTGTGGATGATTGTGAGGTGGAGCTTTCCAGAGTGGAGGCTGCTGGAGGAAAGGTGGAGATCCCAAAAAGGATGATTGCCCCTGATATTGGCTTTATGGGAGTAATCATCGACGCAGAGGGAAATCGGCTAGCTTTTCATTCCAATCGATAAGATGATTAATAACAATCGCCGGTAATAATATTTAAATAGTTTGTAAATCTATTTTTCTTGTTAGTTTTATTTTCTGAAAAAAAATAAGTAGGTGCGATTTGGTTTTTTCGATTCGGAGGGGTTACAAGGTGATCTAGTCAAGCTTCAAGATAGATCTGCAGAAATATTTGCTTTGTTGGCAGGTATATTAATGATTGTTTTAGGCGTCAGTGACTTTTTCATTGGTCTTTCCAGTTTCATTGTCATTGTTAAGCTTTCATTTGCCATACCTTTTTTGACAGGGTATTGGGCTATGCGCAAATGGGGTTGGCATCAGCAGGTTATTCAGATGATGCTCTTGTTTGGGCTACTAATCGCCGCGATAAATTATCCAAATAATGAAGGTTTTCGTGGTCCTACTTTATATACTGTTTTTATCTTCTCTGCTGTCACGGCAATTTTGATTAGGGGTTGGCTACGTTTTTTTTGGCTTGGTTTTACTTTTCTAGAATTCAGTCTGCTTTTTTATGGAGAAGTCAATGGGTGGTATGAGGTAGATTCTCAGTATTCAAGTCTTGAGAATCTATTTTGGGATCATTGGATCACTATTCTTTGGTGTGGTCTGTTTGTGTTTCTCGGTATCTACGTGCTCTTAAAAAATTACAGCATTCAAAATGCCGCTCTTTTGAAGGTTCAGAAGGAAAAAGATGACGCCCTTAAAAAGCTGGAGGATCTAAACTTTAAGAAGAATCAGCTCTTGGCTTTGCTTTCTCACGACTTGAAGAGTCCGGTAGCAGTGTTACAGTCTACACTGGAGATGTTAGACGAGGGACTTTTTGATCAGGACGAAGTCAATTTGATTTTGGGAGATTTGAAAAACCAATCGGTGCATCTCAATCGGATTTTAAATAATACGTTGGGCTGGGTAATGGCCGAAATGGATGGTGCCAAAGCTCAAAAAAGTTCCATAAATGTCCATGAACTCACAGAAGAAATCGTCGATGCGATGAGAGTGCCCGCTCATCGAAAGGGACAGGAGATATTCCTTCAAAAACTAGGCGAGGAAATTGTTATTGATTTGGAAGTGAATGAGATCAAGATTATTCTAAAAAACCTGTTGGATAATGCCGTTAAATTCACACCGGTAGCCGAAAATATTGAGGTAAAAGTCCAAGTAAGCCGGGAGAAAATTGAATGGAGAATTTTTAATCCCGGGCATCCTATTCCTAAAAATCTTCACGGTGATATTTTTGAATTTAAGGTGAAAAGTTCCCTGGGTACCCGCTCAGAAAAAGGCACCGGGCTAGGTTTGCCTCTTTGTAAGAAAATCGCCGATCAACTCGAGCTCGGTCTGGGATTTGAAGTAGATAGTGATGCTGGAAATGTATTTTTTTTAAAGAAATACTTGTCTCGATAAATCATCGATCATTACCTGTACTTTTTTCGAAAACATTATTTTGTGGAAAACTGCTGAAATTTTGTGTGTAAGTTGTTTATAAGACGCATTTTCATTGGGGATAATTTGTTTAAAAATAATATTCCGATTATTTGCCATTTTATAAAATAATAATCAACTTTATTACATCAAAAAGGTAAAAGATTTGGGTTAAGTCCTGAATATCAGTTTGAAATATGGATATTGTTTTTTTTCTTCTTCGGAAGATAATTGACAATGACACAGTAGTGATCATAGGCCAAAGCCTAGTGCCTAGCACCAAGGCTTGACTCCATTCACCTATTGACCCTCAAAGGTCGCAATGAAGAGCAATCTAAAGTTGTTTAGGGGAGTCACGGTTTAGGTTGGAGAAATCTGACTTTAATGATTCACCAAGCTTCACGAAAGTGAAGTGATCTGTGAGATTGACAGCAATGTCAATTTGCTACATCCAAGACTGACAGAGTCTTTCGTTTTTTTTCGGAAAATCGAGGTGACTAGGTCAATAGACCGCAAGGTCTGTCTGAAGAAGTAGCTGTCCACTGGATGACTGATATAGAAGTTCTAAGCGATTAGACTTCATCTTTAACTTTACTTGACGCAGTCAAATACTACGGTAATTGACTGTGAAGCGGAGAGTGACTTCAAAGGTTGCTTTCCGCTTTTTTTTATTCCTTCTGTCTAAACCCGTTTGTCAGTATTTTTTGACCTTTTGCGATTTATTGATAGTATAATCTTTTGATTTTTGGTTACTTAATCCTTCTTATCAATCCGCAAAAAATGGCAAATCTGAATACAAAAGCGATGTCCGAGACCACCTATGATGCAATTGTGATCGGGTCTGGTGCCAGTGGTGGCTGGGCAGCGAAAGAACTTTGCGAAAATGGATTAAAAACCTTAGTTCTGGAAAGAGGACGGATGGTCAGGCATATTGAAGATTACCCGACAGCCTCGAAAGCGCCTTGGGAATTTGAATTTAGGGGGACGGTACCTATAGAAAAAAGATCCGGAATAGGTGCGGCGCGCTGGGGAAGAGAGGAGACGATGCATTGGGCTTTAGCGGAAGATGAACAGCCCATTATTGAGGAAAAGCCCTTTCGATGGTTTAGGGGGTATCATGTAGGCGGCAAGTCCTTACTCTGGGCGAGAGGGACTCAGCGCTGGTCTGACTATGATCTTGAGGGTCCTGCAAGGGATGGCTATGCAGTGGATTGGCCGATTCGATACAAAGATCTGGAGCCTTGGTACAATCATGTGGAGCGTTTCGTAGGTTTTTGTGGCTCGAAGGATGGTCTGCCGGAGCTTCCTGATCAGATTGTTCAGCCAGGTTTTGAATTAAGTTGCATCGAAAAATACTACCGAGAGCAGCTGAAAAGTAAATATGGTGATCGGCATTTGATCCAAGGAAGATGTGCACACCTGACTGACCCACAGGAAATACACAAGCAGCAGGGTAGAAACAAGTGTCAGCATCAAAATATGTGTAATCGAGGCTGTATTTATGGGGGCTATTTTTCAGCGAATGCTTCCACTTTGCCTTGGGCAGAAAAGACCGGAAATTTGACTGTCCGTCCAGACTCTGTCGTCGAATCCATTATTTATGATCAAGAAAAAGGTCGGGCTACAGGAGTGCGGATAATAGATCGCCATACCAAAGAGGCTACAGAGTTTTATGCCAAAATTATATTTGTCAATGCCTCCACGATAAATTCCAATGCCATTCTTCTAAACTCCAAGTCTGACCGCTTCCCGAATGGATTAGGGAATGATAATGGATTGATGGGCAAGTTTATGGCTTGTCATAATTATAGGGGTAAAGGGAATGCCACTTTCGAAGGCTTTTTTGATCAGGCTGTCGAAGGAAGACATCCCGGCCATGCCTATGTGCCCAGGTTTCGTAATGTCTTCAGGCAAGACACTGATTTCCTCCGTGGCTATGCAATAGGAATGGCTGGTGGAAGAAGAATAGATGCCGACACTTCAGCCATAGGCCATCAACTGCGAGATAATCTTCTCAACAGGCAATATGGTGTCTGGTCTATGGCTGCCTGGATGCAGGGAGAAGTCATTCCAGTCGAGTCAAATCATATGAGACTGAGTGATGCTGAAACAGATAAATATGGGATTCCAAAAATCATTATGTCAGTTGAGTGGACCGAAAATGATGATAAAATGACCCAGGACTTTCTCGAGCAGCAGTCCGAAATGTATGAGCGAATGGGTTTCAAAAACATTAATGTAACCGATACCAAAGCTCCTCCCGGATCTGATATTCACGAAATGGGCGGTGTGAGAATGGGAAGGGATCCCAAGACATCCCTGCTAAATGAATTCAATCAGCTTCATGCTTGTCCCAATGTATTTGTGACAGATGGAGCATGTATGACTAGTACCAGTACTCAGAACCCAACGCTCACGTTCATGACCCTGACAGCTAGAGCGGCAAATTACGCCGTGGAGGAGCTCAAAAAGCAAAATTTGTAAGTTGATGGCTTCTCATTCATCCTTAATCCCTATACAAATGAAGAATCTTATTTTAGCCTTTTTTCTCTTTTTTGGAAGCTTGACTTTTCCAAAGGAATCAGTCGCTCAGAAAAAAGGAGACCTTATGTTTCAGGTACCTCTAGGGATAGCGGCTTATACTTTTCGTAACCAATGGGAAAACGGGGTTTCCGAGACATTGGATATTATTCAGGAGATGGGATTCAAAGAATACGAGGGAGGTGTCCCCAATGGAGTCAGTCCTGAGGAGTTTAAAGCAATGTTGGGCTCACGAGGGATTTCTATGCCCTCTACCGGTACTGGATTTGAGCAGTTGGAGTCAGATCCTCAAGCAGTAGCTGACCGAGCCAAGGCCTTAGGTGTGAAGTATGTGATGTGCGCTTGGATTCCTCATCAGCGAGGACAATTTTCCAAAGAAGATGCTGATCGGGCTATTGAAGCTTTCAATAAAGGAGGAAAGGTATTGAAGGAAAACGGACTGATCTTCAAATATCATGTCCATGGCTATGAATTTCAGCCCTATGGAGGGGAAACGCTTTTCGACTACCTAGTGAAAAACACAAACCCAGAATACGTAGCGCTGCAAATGGATGTGATGTGGGCACATTTTGGGGGTGCGAATCCAGCTTCTTTGCTAAAAAAATATGGGAAGCGCTGGGTGTCTTTGCACTTAAAAGATTTCCGAGAGGGTGCTCCCAAGGATATGACTGGTTTGACCGGTCCTGAAAACGATGTTCCTTTGGGTGAGGGGGAGTTGGATTTTCGGAGCATCCTTCGGGAAGCAAACAAAATTGGAATCAGGCACATGTTTATCGAGGATGAGAGCGATCAGGAACTAGAAGCTCTGCCCAAAAGCATTGCTTATCTCAAAAGCTTGAGGTATTAGAGTCCAAATACACCTTATTATCAAGCCACTTTCTAGGAAGTGGTTTTTTTTGGATTCAAATAAATTATGATTGCCAAAAGCTTTTTCAATTCATAAAGGTTTCTGATCCCTCTAATAAAAAATATGCGTTAAGCTCTTTTCTTTTCTGATTTTGATTCCCGTTCGGACGAGATCTGTTGTTGTTTCAGATTTGGAAAACAGCATTTTTTTCTATCCAGCTGGTGGAAAATTTTGATGGTGAAGAGGAGAAAAAAGAGTCCTTTTTTTTATGGATTGAATACCCTACTTTGATTTTCAAACCAAATCCAATTTGAAAGATGAAAATCAAGCTTCTCACCCTATGCCTCTTGGTATTTTCCTATGCTGCATCAGCACAAAATTCATCTCTTGAAAATGCTACCTATTTTGAGCTTAGAATTTATACTGCACATGAAGGGAAATTGCCGGACCTGATCAACCGGTTTAAAAATCATACCATGGGCCTTTTTGAAAAGGCCGGAATGACAAATATAGCCTATTTTGAGCCTTTGGATAAAGAAGAGAATAAGCTTTACTATATCTTGGGCTATCCGGATAAGGCTTCCCGTGATAGTATGTGGCAGAGCTTTTTGAATGATCCTGACTGGAAAGCTGCTTACGAAAAGTCAAGAGAAAATGGTCCTTTGGTAGCCAAAATTGATGAACAATTTATGACGCTAGCCCCTGGACTTAATGAAGGGGATTTTACTGGAGAATCAGGTGTTTTTCAATTGCGAACTTATTACTGCTACGATGGAAAGATTGATGATATTCAAAAGCGTTTTAAAAATCATACCCAAGCTTTATTCGAGAAGCAGGGCTTAATCAACTATCCCTATTTTTTGACGGAGGAAAATGATGGGTCTCAACCCAAATTGGTCTATTTGCTAGGACACCGTGACAGGGGACAGTTTGACCAAGCATTTGATAATTTCAGGAATGACCCAGATTGGATTAAAGCAAGGGATGCTTCTGAGGAAAATGGAAAAATCGTAGAGCAAGTGGATGCGGTTTATTTAAAAGCACTTCCTTTTTCTCCAATGAAATGATTTTTGGTGGATGGTAAGTAGTAATTGACTTCAAAAAGACCATTTACTACTTACCCTTTACTACTTAAACTAAAAATCACCGCTCTACTTCTTTCAGATTTTCAATTTTTTTGTTTCGAAGGAATCCATTGATGTCTTCAAAGTGCTCTCGAACTCTTTTATTCCCAAATTCAAACACCTTGTTCACCAAGCCATCCAAAAAGTCTCGATCGTGAGACACTACAATAAGCGTCCCATCGAAAGCCTTCAATGCATCCTTGATGATATCTTTGGTTCGCATATCCAGGTGATTGGTAGGCTCATCCAAAATCAAAAGGTTCACTGGTTCCAACAACAATTTGATCATTGCCAATCGGGTCTTTTCCCCGCCAGAGAGCACCTTGACTTTTTTGTTGATATCATCTCCCTTAAACATAAAAGCTCCTAGCAAATCCTTGATTTTCGTTCGGATTTCTCCTACCGCTATTTGATCGATGGTTTCGAAAATGGTCAGGCTTTCGTCCAGGAGTGAGGCTTGGTTTTGGGCAAAGTATCCTACCAGAGCATTGTGACCTAATTCGCATTTTCCTTCAACATCAATCTCTCCCATGATCGCTTTGATCATAGTGGATTTACCTTCTCCATTTTTACCGACAAAAGCCACTTTTTGTCCCTGCTCGATCGTCATGGATGCTTCCTTGAAGACCACATGTTGTCCATAGGATTTACTCAAATCTTCTACAACCACAGGGTACTTCCCCGAACGGGGAGAGGGAGGAAACCGAAGCTTCAATGCAGAGGTATCAACCTCATCTACTTCGACTAGCTCCAATTTTTCCAACATTTTTACCCTAGACTGTACCTGTAGGGTTTTGGAGTATGTGCCTTTGAACCGTTCAATGAATTCGGTGGTCTCGGCGATAAAGCGCTGCTGCTCCTCGTAGTGTTTTTGCTGTTGCTCCCTTCTTTCTTTTCTCAGCTCCAAATAGTGGGAGTATTTGGCTTTGTAATCATAGATTCTACCCATAGTCACCTCGATGGTTCGGGTGGTGATATTATCTACAAAGGCCCGGTCGTGGGAGATGACTACCACAGCCTTGGCTTTATTCATGAGAAAATCCTCCAACCATTGAATCGACTCAATATCCAGATGATTGGTAGGTTCGTCAAGAAGGATCAGATCGGGGTCTTGAAGTAGGATTTTTGCCAACTCGATACGCATTCTCCAGCCTCCGGAAAATTCGGAAGTAGACCGGGTAAGGTCTTCTCTTTCAAAACCCAATCCCAGCAAGACCTTTTCAACTTCAGCTTCATAATTGATCTCTTCGATAGCGTAGAATTTCTCACTGAGATCCGATACCTTTTCGATCAGTTTGTAGTAATCTTCCGATTCGTAATCCGTTCTCACAGTCAATTCCTCATTGATCCGATCGATTTCGGATTTCATATTCAAGTAGCTGGCAAAAGCTTTGGCCGTTTCCTCAGCGACGGTGCAGTCGTCCGAAGTATGGAGGTGCTGCGGAAGGTAGGCGACTACGAAGTCCTTTGGTGCGGAAACAGCCCCGGAACTTGGTTTAGTTTCACCGGCAATGATTTTCAGTAGGGTAGATTTACCTGCTCCATTTTTGCCCATCAGGGCGATTTTATCATTTGGATTGATGGCAAAGGAAACATTGCTGAAAAGAGTGCTGCCGCTGTGAATGACCGCGACATTATCTACTGAGATCATAGGTAAAGGGATTAACGCCGCAAAGGTAGTGATTTGAATATTGAAAAATCAGACTTGGTCAAATCATAAAAAAAACGCTTCGAAATTACTCGAAGCGTCCATACTATTTTCTGTGTGGAATGGTGTCCTATTGCTTAGGCGTTTACCCCCAAGGCTTTGGCCATGGTAGCACCGATCTCGGCGGGAGATTCTGCCACGTGGATACCGTTTTCTCTCATGATTCGCATTTTGGCGGCTGCTGTGTCGTCCGCTCCACCGATGATAGCACCGGCATGTCCCATTCTTCGTCCCGGAGGCGCAGTCTGTCCGGCGATAAATCCCACGACTGGCTTTTGGTTTCCTGTTTCACGGATCCACTTAGCTGCTTCTGCTTCGTAGTTACCACCGATCTCACCGATCATGACGATGGCATCAGTTTCAGGATCATTCATTAGCATTTCTACAGCCTGCTTGGTAGAAGTACCGATGATAGGGTCTCCTCCAATACCGATGGCAGTAGATACTCCAAGACCAGCTTTTGCTACTTGATCAGCAGCTTCGTAGGTCAAGGTACCTGACTTGGATACGATACCAATTCTACCTTTTTTGAATACAAAACCTGGCATAATTCCAACTTTTGCCTCTCCCGGTGTGATGACTCCAGGGCAGTTTGGACCGATCAAAACAGCTCCACGCTCTTTGATGTACGGCTTGGCTTTCATCATGTCAGCTACAGGAATTCCCTCTGTGATGGCAATGATGACCTTGATTCCAGCATCTGCTGCTTCCATGATAGCGTCCGCTGCAAAAGCAGGTGGTACAAAAATAATGGATGTGTCTGCACCAGTCTCTGCCACAGCCTCTTCGACGGAGTTGAATACCGGTTTGCCCAAATGCATGGAACCTCCTTTACCTGGAGTCACACCACCTACTACTTGGGTGCCGTATTCGATCATTTGCTGGGCGTGGAAAGAACCTTCAGAACCGGTAAATCCCTGTACAATTACTTTGGAGTTTTTATTGACTAGTACACTCATGCTTGCTTAGATAAAGTTTGGCACAAAAATAAAAGAAAGCACCCGCTGACAAAAAGAAATGTAAAACAATATGCATTCAAAATTACGATTCTGATCTTTTTCTATCTTAGAGCTCATGAAACGATTGTTTGATATCTACCTCATTTTCTTTTTAATATTCCCTTTGGCAGGAATGGGGCAGTCTTTTCAGTATGATACCAGTCCCAAAGGAGTAAGATTGCCGGTGCAAAATATTTTTCAAGTGGAGCAGGATACGTTGGGTAGAATTTGGTTTTCCACCACTCGAGGCGTTTTTTTTTCGGACGGGATTCAAACTTATTCCTTGCCAGATAGCCTCAATGCCAAATTTGACTATCAAATCGCTATTCATATTGATGAGGACGGAAGCGTGTGGTTGTATAATGACCGGGGACAAATGCGATTTTTCAAGGGTGGTTATGGGACTTGGGAAGAAGTCTTTTTTACAGAAGTAGATAATTCAGCGCAGTTTAGTTTTATCCAATTCCTCAGCAGAGGGAAAGGGCGGAATAAGGAATTTGTCATAAATACTTCTGAAGGCTTGAATTATTCTCGTGAAGAAGGGCGATTTATGATGCTTTCCGATCCTGAAAAAATCAACTCCAAGTTGTCTTTTCTTGGAGGAAGTGCGGAGTCACCCGTTTTTTATTTTCTTGGTTCAGAACCCTTGGTTTTAAGTGATGGAGATTGGAAACCCTTCATAATTAAGGGGCTATCGCTTCCCTCTCCTCCTGCTATGGTCATGGAAAATCCAGCAACAGGAGAGTTTTATTTTTTGGGAAACGGCTATCTAGCAAGTGGTCCATATGAAAATCAACCAGAAAAATTTGTAGATCGCGATTTTACTTATCCCTACCCTTATAGCATCGACTCATATGGATTGAGTTTTCACTCGGGAAGTGTTTTTTACCATTTCAATTCAAGCCTTAGAAAAAGAAGATTTGGTACCTCAAGATCACTGATCATCGATTCGCAAGATATTTTTGGTGTTTTTCTCCTTCAGGATTTCCTTATTGATCAAGAAGGATTGCTTTGGCTAGCAAGTAGTAGAGGACTCGCCAATATCAATAACCTTGCTATTCAAAACTACACCAAGTCCTATTCGGGTCTTTTGGCAAATGAAGTGACTGCGATTACACTTTTGCCCTCGGGAGAATATCTTTTGGGTTTCAATAATGGGATTCAAAAGTTTTCAAGATCTGGAATAGAAACTCTTTATGAGTATCCTAGTCCTGAGGGAATTCCCACAAGCCGAATCGTGAATTTTTCTACTGATTCCAAAAATTCGGTTTGGTTTTCTGCTACGCTCAATGGCATGGGTAGGTACGATCTGAATACCGGGGAAATTGAGATTTTTCAACCACCTGAAGGAGATAATATATCCTCTGTGCAGGTTGAAGGGGATAGCTTAATTATCACGAGTTCCAAAAATGTTTTTTTTGCCAAGGTCACCGATAGAGGAGAAGCCCTTTTTGAAAATGGCTTAGAACGTCAGTTTAATGAGATTTTTGAAAAAGGATTTTACCATCTTCGGAGGGCAAAAAAACTTCAGGATGGCAGGTTGATGGTCATGAGGGCAGGGAGATTGGAAAATCCTGATCCTTTGATTCAAAAACCTGGATTATGCATCGCAGAGGGATATGATTTCCAAGAAACACCCAAGGGTATTTTACTGGGGACGGAGTCGGGGCTGAAATTGATCCAAGGAGAATCTGTAGTGCCGTTTTTTCCTGCGGGGCATACCATAAATAATCCTGTTTTTTCAATCCTCAAAGATTCCAAGGGTGCATTGTGGTTTGGTACCGATGATGGCTTTTTCAAATATTACAAAGGCTCGCTAGTTCACTTCACAGAAAAACTAGGCCTTCCAAATAATGAGACTAATCGGGGAGCTTTGATAGAGGGAAATGATCAGCGAATTATGATCGGAACCATTGAAGGGTTGTCTATTTATTTTCAGGAAGAAAAATTTATCGCCGCAGGAAAACCTAAAATCTCCATAAATGGAATGAATGCAGGCTCAAGTGCAATCGCTTGGGAAAAAACGGTGGAGATACCATTTGAAGAAAACAGTCTTGAAGTAGATTTTTCTGCTATTGGATTTAACCGAGAAAAAGAGCTTTGGGTGCACTATCGGTTAATAGGTTTTGATGAAAGCTGGAAGATTTTAAAAAACCCACAATCCAATCAAATTTTCTATCCAAATCTTCCATCGGGAGACTACCAATTTGAAATGAAGTCTTCCTATGAGGATTCCCGGATGACAGAAACTATTTCTACTGCTGAAATAAGAATCCTCCAACCCTTTTATTTCAGATTCTGGTTTTTGACTTTGATTTCACTTTTTTTGATTGGGGTAGGTTTTTTGGTCAGTTCTTTTAGTTCTCAGCTTCGAAAGCTGGGCATTTTGGAATCAGCGGTCGATAAGAAAGAAAAGGAGAAAATTCGGGCCGAAGAGCAGTTTAAGAATGTCTGGGATAGTTCAAAAGATGCACTTGTACTGACACTTGATGGTCAGGAAATCATAGCAGTCAACCCTATTTTCGAAAAGTGGTCGCTTCAGAAAGAAGAAAATTTGTTAGGCGTGGACCTTCATGATGCCATCATTGATTCTGATTTTTTTAAGTCTTACATGCAAGAGCTTGAGGGGAATAATCTTCCAGGTTTTTCATTTAGTTGTCAAGTTTTCTGGCCGATAGGAAAAATGGAAAATGAGGTTTATACAAAAGAAATCCCTTCTCAATTTGATGATAAAAGGCTGTTGCTTACAGTTTTCAGGGATGTGACAGTGGAGAAGGAAATCGAACATAAACTTAGGGAGGCCAAGGATCGTGCAGAGGAGGCAAATAGGTTTAAGACCAGTCTTTTGTCAAATGTGAGTCATGAAATTCGAACTCCGCTGAATGTGATTTTGGGAGGTACCGAACATGTGATGATGACTCGGAAAAATGATCCCAAACTTTTATCCGAGTTGGAAATAATACTTCAAAGTGGCGAGCGATTGCTTTCTACCATCAACTCCATTTTGGATATGGCTAAGATTGAGGCCAAAAAAATTGATATCGTTAAGCAACAAACTGAGGTCATCGCTTTTATAAAAAAAATTGTATATCCATTATCTTCTCTGGCCGAAAAAAAGGGTCTGCTATTAGAGGAGAATTATCCTAGGCCTTCGGTGGAGGGATTGATTGATCAGCGATTTACAGCTATTATTCTGAATAATTTAATTGGTAATGCGATCAAATATTCTGAGAAGGGAAGAATTCAGGTAGATGTTTCTCAAGAAGGAAAGTGGTTGAATATTCTGGTCAAAGATCAGGGGATCGGGATTTCACCCGAATTCCTAGAAAAGGTATTTGATCCTTTTGAGCAGGAAAGCACGGGTAATGGACGCAAATTTGACGGAACAGGGCTAGGGATGACGATTACCAATAGTCTAGTAAAGATGCTGGGAGGTAGCATCCAAATCGATAGTGAAAAAGGGAATGGGACTACCGTAATCGTACAGATTCCCTTGTCGGAAATATAAATTTTGTATTTTTCCTGCCTAATCCAATTTTGAACTCGACTAGATGTTTTCCTTAAAAATTCTCATCGTTGAAGATGACTCGGTATCCGCGCTTTTGCTTCAGCGAGCTCTTGAAAAAAATAACCATCACATAATAGGTGTGGCTGATACTGGGGAAAAGGCCTTGGAGCTCCTCGAAGAACAGCCTGCTGATATTGTCATGATGGATATCAATCTGGCGGGAGATCTAGATGGAATCAAGACAACCGAAATCATCAATGAGAAATATGACATTCCTGTTGTCTATCTGAGTGCAAGTTCGGATGCAGAGACACTCAATAAAGTGGTGGGAACCAACCCCAGTGCTTATGTCATAAAGCCTTTTAATATCAGGGAACTGAATATGGTCATCGAGCTGGCCATCTTTAAGGATAGAAAAGAAAAGGAACTGCAAAAGCTGAACAATGAATTGGAAGAAAAGGTAAAGCTTAGAACAGCTGAGCTTTACGAAGCCAATAAAGAGCTTACCAAGGCCTTGGAAAAAGAACGAGAAATCAACGAACTTAAATCCAGGATTGTTTTGAATGTCTCCCACGGATTTAAGACTCCGCTGACCTCTATTCTTAGCTCAGCTCAGCTCTTGCAGATGTATGCCGAAAAGGACCATCCCTTCAAGCAAAAGATAGCTAAGCATGCATTTAAGATCGAAAACTCTGTTCGAGCACTTAATAATCTCCTGACCAGTGTCTTGTTTTTTGGAAAGGCGGATGCAAACCAAATGGAGTACAAGCCTAAAAAGCTATTTCTTGGCGCATTCATCAAGGAGGTGCTGGATACCACGCAGGCAGGTGTAGAAAACGGTGTGAAAATTAAAACCAATCTGGGAAAACTTCCAAAAACTATCACCTCAGACCAGGATTTGCTTTATCAGGTTTTTGAAAATTTGCTTTCCAATGCCATCAAATACTCCAAAGATAATGGAGAGGTGGTTTTTAGTTTGGATTATGAAGACGGGATGCTAAAAGGAAAAATCCAAGATTTTGGAATTGGGATTCCTAAATCAGAACAAAGCCAACTCTATGATCGTTTTTTTAGAGCTAGAAACGTGGGAATCGTAGAAGGTTCGGGACTCGGCCTGTCAATCGTAAAAAAATGCTTGGAAGTAATGAAAGGTGAAATCAATTTTACGAGCGAGGTAGGTAAAGGCACCACCTTTGAGGTATCGATTCCAGTAAAATAATCCTATGCTCTTCCAAACCAAAGATTTAAAGTTTTCCCATCCGGGCCAAAAGGAGTACCATTTCCAAGATATTTCACTTGATCGGGGAGAGTCCCTTTTAATTTTAGGAAAATCAGGCAGTGGAAAAACCACCTTACTCAATCTTATTGCAGGATTACTTTCCCCTCATTCAGGTTCGGTTGTTTTAGATGGCACCGCTATCAATCAGCTTGACTCCGGCAAAATGGACCGTTTTAGGGGTGAGAACATTGGGATTGTTTTTCAAAAGCCCCACTTGCTTGCGCCGCTTGACGTGAAGGAAAATCTTATGATGGCGCGTTATTTTTCAAGTAAAAAAGGGCAAGATGCCGATGAACTGCTCAAAGAACTCGAATTATCAAATAAATCACATTCGCCGGTCAATCAATTAAGTGAAGGGGAGGCTCAGCGGGTTTCCATCGCAAGAGCCTTGATTAATCGTCCCAAACTTATCCTTGCTGACGAACCTACCTCAAGTTTGGATGATGAAAATGCAGAACGGGTGGTCAAGCTGATGCAGGACCAAGCTACTAAAATCCAGGCAGCCTTGATTATCGTTACGCATGACCATCGTGTCAAAGAGCAAATTTCCAATTACATCGAAGTCAAATCCGTATGAACCTTTTTAAATTAAGTTGGAAATACCTGACCTTTCGTCCCTTATCCACTGGGCTGAATGTATTGCTTCTGGCTCTCGGCCTGGCAATTATTACCGTCCTCTTATTGATTCAGGATCAATTTGAGAAAAAGATGACACAAGATGCAGCTGGCATCGACTTGGTGGTGGGAGCCAAAGGAAGTCCTCTGCAATTGATTCTTTCCAGCGTCTATCATGTGGATTTTCCTACAGGAAATATTCCTATGAATGAGGCTGTTCGCCTTTCCAGAAGTCGCTTAGTCAAGCAGACTATCCCCATGGCACTTGGTGATAACTATCAGGGTTATCGGATCGTGGGGACCAATCATGACTATTTGAGTTTGTATGAGGTCGGATTTTCTTCAGGGAAAGCCTGGGAAGAACCTTTTGAGGTGGTGCTAGGGGCAATGGTCGCCGAAAAATCAGGTCTAAAGCTTGGAGATACATTTACTGGAAGTCATGGCATTAGTGTGGGAAGCCATGATCACGATCATCATGATTTTCGAGTGGTTGGGGTGTTAGAACCAGAAGGAAATGTAGTAGATAGACTGGTCCTAACTTCAATCGAGTCAGTATGGTATACGCACGATGAGGAGGAACCGGCCGAAGAGGAAACTACTTCGGAACCAAGCGAAGACCAAGATACAGATGCTCATGACCATGAGCATCAGAACGAAGTAGCTGAGCATGCGGACCATGACCACGAAGATCATGATCACGAGGAAGAAGATCAGGGACATGATCATGACCACGATGCCAAATTCCATCATCCAGTTGCTAAATCCGGCTTCCCTAAAACGGATCAAGACAGAGATGTCACTACCTTGCTGGTTCAATACAGAAGCCCTATGGCTGCCGTACAGCTGCCCCGGATGATTAATTCTAATACGAATATGCAGGCGGCTTCTCCCTCCTTCGAGATGTCACGCTTGTTTGAACTCCTTGGAGTTGGTATTCAAGTTTTGGAGGGATTGGCTTTTGTGTTGATCGCGATTTCAGGTTTAGGAATATTTATCGCCCTTTACAATTCATTGAAAGAACGGCGCTATGACTTGGCTGTACTCCGAGCTATTGGAGCCAGTAAATTTCAATTGCTGATTTTGATATTTCTAGAAGGGATTTCTTTGACTTTCTTAGGAGCTCTACTGGGGATATTGCTGGGCCATAGTTTTCTATCTATTTTAGCTGCGCAAAATGAACAAGGGATTGCTGCTGGCTTGGAGGCATGGACTTTCCTATCTGCTGAACTTTGGATAGTCATTTATGCGTTAACAGTGGGTGTTTTGGCTTCGGCCATCCCAGCTTGGTCCGCTTATCAGACAAGTATAGCCAATCAATTGACAAGAAAATAAAAACTCAAATAGTCAAATCAAGCTGTGAATTGAAGTAGTTTTGACTATCAAATCGAATATTTGACATGAAATCGAGCTTGTCTGCTAGCAGGCCTGCCTTCCGCAGGCAGGCATGACTTACCCGTCAAATAAAGAGATGATTATAATTGCGACCTGCCTACCGCAGGCAGGGATTCCATTTGACCGATTAAGACAAATTATAAACACATGAAAAGAATAAGCCCAATTTTAGTATTAGCGTTCATGATTCTCGCCGCGAAGCCATCCTCTGTTTTTGCCCAGCAAGACAATGTCTGGAGAAACCTGGCCGAGGTAAGTTATAAAATCAGTGAGGATGAATTTGGTGAACTTTATGTCCCTGTATTCTCTGAAAATATTCAGAAGCTTGAGGGCAAAATGGTAGAGGCTGATGGCTATATCATTCCATTTGAAGGGATGTTTAAGCCGGATCATATCATTTTATCAAGCCTTCCTTTGGCTGAATGCTTTTTCTGTGGCTCCGGAGGCCCTGAGACGGTCATGGAAGTAATGCTTTCCAACCCGATTAAATACACTTCCAAACGTGTTAAAGTACGTGGCAAACTGACTTTGAATTCCAAAGATCCTGAAAAACTCATGTATATTCTTCAGGACGCAACGTTAGTTGAATAGTGCTTTTAGGCTTTAGTAAGCTCCGATTCTAGATTTTTAAACCGCTTCAATAAGTCAAATGAAATAGGGCCTGGTTTCCCAGAACCAATGGGTTGCTCATCGATTTGGGTGACAGGAAGAAGGATTTTTGTTGTAGAGGTAATAAAAGCTTCATCAGCCTCAAGCGTTTCCTTTAGGGTTAATGGGCGGATGTGGACAGGGATATCTGCCAGTTTTAGAATGTTTTTTCGGGTAATGCCTAATAGGATGTGTTCAGAAGGGGTGATGATTTCATTGTTTTTCACAATGAAAAAATTACTTCTCGAGCTTTCGCTTACATATCCATTTTGATGATAAAGTACATCTTCGGCTCCTTGCTCCTTCCAAATATGAGAGTGCCATACGGCCAAAGCATAATTGGTGGTTTTGATACTGGCGATGGGTCTGACGTGTTCTAAAGTCAATAACTTGATGCCTTGCTCATATTTTTCTTTTGCAGGGAAGATGAGTTCTTCTGCAAATAGGAATAGCTTTCCTTTCCCAGGGGAAAAATGGTTTTCAGACATTCCACCACTTAATACCATTCGAATTCCACCGGCTTTGAGATCGTTTTTTTGGATAAGTTCGGTAACGATTTCCTTTAATTCTGAGCGGCTGTAGGGGAGTGGAATAAAGGTTTTTTCCGCAGAGCGAATAAATCGATCCAAATAATCTTCCAAAAACAAAGGCTGATAGTTGACGGTCCTAAAAAAATCAAAAATGCCATAACCTCTGATCAAACCTAAATCTGAAGCGTGGAGGGTTGCATCTTGTGTGGGGACAAATTGTCCATCTGCAAAACAGTAAGGTTTCATGTATTTATAATTTGTTGTTCATACGACTCATGGAATCACGCATGATGAATAAAAATCCGTCCGTGTGTCGAATTTTGTCATGCTCGATTTCATGGCTTGATGATTTGCGTTTGAATGGTGATTTCCGCTCAGAACTCGTGTTCGAAATTAAGCCCTTTGATTCAAAAATTGATTTTTAAACTTATATTTTTCTTCAAAGTGCGTTTTAAATACCAAACCAATTCTATATTTGTCTTTGAAGTTTGCTATTTCATAAGACTATAATTAAACGCAGAAAAAATAGAATTAGAATTATAAATAATCGATTAATCATGACTAAGTATTCATACATTTTCACTTTGGCGGCAGTTTTTTTATTATACTCTTGTGGTCCATCTATTTCCGATCAAAATAAAGAACTCCGAGCTAAAGTCATTGCAGTGCATGATGAGGTCATGCCGCAGATGGGGAAACTGAAAAATCTCGAAAAACAGGCTTTGAATCTGGCCGAGGAACTTGAAGCCAATGAAGAAGGAGATAGCCTTCGGGTTCAAGAGCTGAAAGCCTTAGCCTACGACTTGGATCAAGCTCACGAAGGGATGTTTGTGTGGATGAGACAATATGAGCAGGAGGACGGAGAGCGTACTCCGGAAGAAGTAACAGCCTACCTGAATGATCAAATGACCAAAGTCCAAAAAGTAAACGAGGATATCAAAGCTTCTCTTTCCAAAGCTTCCAGTCTATTGGAAGATCAATAGTTCTCTGGTGCTTCTTGGAGATACTTTTCTACTTCAGCCGAAGTAATTACCCCTTCATTCATACCCCAGATGTTATACAGGTAGGTAGCAATCTGAGCGATGTCCAGCGGTTTTAAGTTTGGGTTGGCGGGCATAGGCTGATCGTATACTTGTCCGTTGACCATTATTTCACCCTTTTGTCCATTTTTCATGATCCAGACTGTCCTGGGAATACTAGCCCGAAAGTAATCTGCATCCCTTAATGGAGGGATGAGTTTTCCCAGTCCTTTGCCGTCAGTCTGATGACAATTTGCGCAGTAGTTTTCATAGAGTGTCTTGCCGTGTATCGCATACTTCATGACATCAGGGTCTGAAATTTCTGAAAGGTAATTCTCCTCTTGTGTGCTTTTGGGACTGCACGCGATTCCTACCAAAATCAGCCAAGCAAAGATAGTTTTTCTCATTGCTCGAGTAATTTTGGAATATCGCGGATCAAGCGATCAACCTGATCAGATTTGGTTCCATCATACACGCCTCTGATATGACCATCGCCATCTACAAGTACAAAAGCTCCACTGTGAAGAAAACCACCGGGTTCATTTTGATCTTCCATAGCAGTGGTGAGGTAGCTCGTTTGACCAATTTCATAGATTTTTTCAGCATCCCCGGTTAGGAAATTCCAAGTTTTGGCATCGTTCACCCCCAACTTTTCCGCGTATACTTTCAATACTTCCTGGGTGTCATGTGTAGGATCTATGGAGTGGCTTAAAATGAGGAAATTTGGGTTGTCTTTGTAAGTTTCATAAACCCTCAGCATCTCCTTTTTCATGATCGGACAGATGGTGGGGCAAGTAGTAAAGAAGAAATCTGCCACATAAATTTTCCCCTCAACATCCGCATTGGAAATGGTGTCGCCCACTTGGTTGACGAATTCGAAATCAGCGATTTCATGATATACGGTATCTTCCACCATTTTTCCGTCTCGCTCAATTTCATCCACATAGCGATTTCCTAAAATCGGTAAGCTTCCTCCTCCATCAGACCCTGATTGAGGGCTTTCACACTGCCAAAAGAGGATGGCAAACCAAGCAAAAAAAAGAAGTTTGACTTTATGCATGTTTTTAATCTTTTCTGAATTTTTTATAAATGCGGATTCCCAGCATCAATGTGACACCTAGCCCAAGCAAACTTACAATGCCCCATAGCATACTGACTGTGCTTTTCAGCACAATGAGAAAAACGATTGCAAATAGGAGTAGGGTAGATGCCTCATTCCAGATTCTTAACTGCGTGGATGTCCAGCGGGTTCGGCCTTTTTGTATTTCTTTGAAAAGAATATGACAGCCTATGTGATATCCGTATAGTAAGGCTACAAAGCCAAGTTTGGCATGCATAAATCCCAGCTGAAGGTAGCCCATTCGATAGGTCAAAACCCAAAATCCAAAAATGAGTGTTAAAACAGCAGATGGCCAAGTGATAATGTACCATAGTCGGGAGGCCATCAGGTCAAGTTGAGGCTTGAGAATCGCTCGCTCGGCTTCGGGTCGTTCCATGGCTTCTGTCTGATAGATAAAAAGCCGGACGATGTAGAAAAGCCCTGCAAACCAAGTGACTACAAAAATGATGTGAAGGGCCTTGATGTATTCGAATTCCATTGTCAGAAATTTGGGCTAAATTAAGGCCAAAAGCCAATAACCCCTAATAATTTGAAGAACTCTCGTCGATTGATTCTGTTTATTTCTCTAGCTGTAACAGCACTCCTTATCTACATCATGATGGAAAGCTTTTCTCAGCCCGGAATGGAGCGATTCAAAGGGAAATATGAGGAAATAGATTTTTACCGAAATGAAAATAATACTGGCCCGGTGCTGCGTATTTATGCTGTCAGAGTCTTGGATACGGATCCTAGCTGGATGAAGGAATTTGGCGAAGCTCAGCCACATACTAAATACGGTAAGACCAAGGTTTTTTTCTTCAAGGATATTCCTAGTGAATCTTTGACCCTAACCCCCAAAGAACCCCATTTTCCAAAAGAGTGGGAAAAGTATTTATTGGCGAGCTATGAGAAGTCCATTCTGGGAGAAAGCCGATTTACCTTTAATGACAATGATTAAAAAGCGGAAATCTGTAGAGGAATACAAAGCAGGGATTTTGGCAGGAAATCGAGCTGTTGTGGCACAGGCAATTACCTTGGTAGAGAGTAATTTGAGTGCTGATTCGGATTTGGCAAGTGCATTGGTTCAAGAAATCTTACCCTATGCTGGCAATTCGATTCGAATAGGAATTACCGGAGTGCCGGGGGTGGGAAAGAGTACATTTATCGAGGCTTTTGGCAGGATTTTATTGGATCAAGGGAAGAAAGTGGCTGTCTTGGCTGTAGATCCTTCGAGTCAAAAAACTGGGGGCAGCATATTGGGGGACAAAACCCGAATGGAAAAATTGGCGGCTGATCGAAGGGCTTTTATTCGGCCTAGTCCTTCCGGAAAGACACTGGGTGGAGTAAGCTCCAAAACCCGGGAATCCATGCTGATTTGTGAGGCTGCCGGTTTTGACGTGATTTTAGTAGAAACAGTAGGGGTAGGCCAATCCGAGACCGCTGTGAAAGGCATGGTGGACTTTTTTCTTTTGCTGATGCTGGCAGGGGCTGGTGACGAACTGCAGGGAATCAAAAAGGGAATCATGGAAATGGCAGACGGGATCCTGATCAACAAAGCTGATGGGGATACTATTCCTGCTGCCAGGCGGGCCAAGAATCATTATCAAAATGCACTCCATCTCTTTCCCCCTTCGGAGTCTGGCTGGTATCCATCAGTGATGATCGGATCATCCTTGACAGGTGATGGGCTAAATGATTGCTGGAAGAAGATTTCCGAATACCAAAATCACATGGTGGAGCGAGGATTTTGGAATGAAAATAGAGCCATGCAACGCCTCAATTGGCTCGAGGAAAGTATCCAATCAATTTTAGGAAAAGCTTTTTTGGAGCATTCGGAGATTCAAAAGCGATTGCCAGAAGGGAAGGAAGCTGTCAAAAAAGGAATACTAAATCCCATCGTCTTTGCTAAAGAACTGACAGGCATTTTCTTCAAAAGGTAGAAGGCTTAAAAAACAATTGATATTTAAAATTAATAGCGCTGCCGCTACAGAATGAGTGACAGCGCTATTTTACTACCTGAAAAGGAATCCCGAAGGACCTCTACCCACTTCGAATGTTCTATTTTCTGATCCGTCTTGGTCCAATACAGTTACCGTTCCATTCCCTTGAAATCCGTTCGAATTGGATACATAAACCTCCCGAGCGAGGGGGTCATATCCTATTCCATAAAATCCCGAGCCCTTGTACCAGTTTTGTACCACTGTCTGACTGCTTAAATCGATCCGGGCCACACCATCCACATAATCTGGAAAGCCCGTACTTGTCAAAATATATAGGATTCCAGCTTCATCGGAGGCAGATTTGCCGATAGGATTTTCGACAGATACCTTGATAGTGCTTAGTATTCCGGGGTTACTTGTGTTGATTTCATGGAAAAAAGCTTCGCCATTTCCAGGTGCATAGAGATAAGTTCTTCCATTTGATTCAACGAATTTTGCAGGATTCCCCTCCACGTCAATGGATGCGGTTACTGTTTCACTTATCGCATCAATTATTTCTAACTTTCCTTCCTCAGATCCTGCTACAAATACAAAGTCTCCAAAGCTTATCAGGTCTTCAGGCTTTCTGGAAACCGGGATTTTTTTAGAAACGACACCCCCATCCGCTGCCGTGACTACAGCGACATAAGAATCTGGAGTGCTGAAGTCGGACGCATAAGGTCCATAATCTGAAATGAATAGTTTACCATTGCTTAGGGTCAAGGATCGGGAAATATCCAAGTCCTCAGTCACGGACCCAATACTTTTGAAGTCTCTAGCATCTACAATTTCGACTTTTCCGGTATTGGCGACGAGATAGAGGCGATCTTCTTCCAGAATCATGTCTTGTAAAAGACCTGCAAATGGTCGGCCGTTTTCCAGCTCAAAAACATTACTCCTGAGTTCGCCTGTATTGGTGTTCAAATGAAAAACTTCTCCATCATTGACCCCAAAGGCACCTTCATTCATAATAAGTATTCCTTGTTCGTACTTGCCAAGAGGTCTTTCAGGCTCTGATTCAGAGCAAGCAAAAAGTGATGCAACTAAAAAGCTGATCAAAAATGGTTTGAATAGATTCTTTGTCATAGTTGGATTTTTAAGTTTAAATGAATGGATCTACCCGGCATCGGTCGCAGGTAGAGTACTTGATAGGATTTATTGAATAGATTTTCGATTCTCAGAGAGATAGGTACTTGCACAGGGCCAAGCCAGAGATTTTTGTAATTCAAATGCAGCTGGGAAAGCGAGTATGCATCCATGATTCTGGAATGGTCGAGCGTTGTGGCTCTCTGACCGATATATTGGGAGCTCAGACGGAATGAGTATCCGTCCCGAATCAATTCTACACCGCCTTGCGCCTGATGTACGGGAGTGTAGGGGAGCTGCTTATTCCAAAATGTTGGAGATTCTTCAGAATTCGATTGATTGATGGCCTTGGTGTAATTGTATGCCAAATCGATTTTAAATCTAGTCGAACCCAAAGCGAATTCAGTTCCACCTGTCCATTCAATTCCGGTATTTCTTACACGGCGAATATTTTCAGGAGACCATATGGCTCCCTTTGGCATCCAGATATTCCAGTTTTCTACATCCATGGCGAAAAATGTAAGTTCTGAATGGAAAGGGCCCTTATTCCATCTCAGGCCTGTTTCTCCCTGCCAGCTTTCTTCGGGAAGTAGTTTTGGGTTGCCACCGGGTTGCCAAAAGCGGTCATTGAGTGTGGGTACTTTAAGTCCTCTGGCAAGAGAGGCTTTTAGAGAGAAAGCTGGACTTAAAATCCAATCCATGCCCAAAGAAGGAAGCAATGGCTGCCATTCTTGCTCCACCATCAATTGCCGGAGGTTCAAGGAAAGGTTGATGTTTTTCAGCCCGGAAAACCTGATGAATTGATAGGTCTCCAATCTTTGGTCTGTTGCGGAATAGGTGGAAAGGTTACCCTGAATGTGGGTTCCTCGGGTCCCTATCCTGATTTTCCAATCCTTCCCGAGGTCTCCTTCCCAATCTCCACTCAGGAAGAAACTTGAGGTTTGATTGAATGACTGATTGAAGAGTTGGTCATCTCTGACCCAGCCTGAGCGTACTTCTAATCTGCTTTTGTCCCAGAATTTCAGATACTCTAGGGATAGTCTGAAGTTTTGGTCTTCTTGGGTATCTTGAGTTTCAGAACCAATGGGTGGTTGGATTTCCCGATCTGCTTCATGGTACCAAAAGGAGGTGTTTAATCGCTGGCTGGGATTGATTCTCCAAGCAATATCCTGTTGGATTCCTTTTTGGGAAAAGGCGGCATGCGTCTGGGTTTTTACAGGTGTCCCTGGTAAAGATAGGTCTCTAAAGGTGTAATCGTTTTCAGCCTTTTGGGAATAAACCTTTGTCTGAAAAGCTAATTTTTTACCAGAAAATCCAGCTTGAAATGCAGTGGCACTTTGTCCAAAACTACCGACTTCCTGGCTGATTGAGGCGGTTGGACTTTCTTGAAAATTGGCTTGACTTTGCAGGAGAATTGAACCTCCCAATGCTTCATTTCCCAAAAGCGCACCATCTGAGCCGAAGATCAAGTCAATTCGGTCTGGCGCTGCCAATGGGATGATTGAAAGATCACTTTGACCTAAAGATGGACTATTGATTGGAATCCCATTCCAAAAAATCGCAGTATGCCCAGCGGAAGTTCCGCGAAAATTGGGTGAAGCAAGCATACCCGGTCCGTATTGACGGATAAAAAGCGGGCTTTTTTCCTGCAATAGTTCTCTTAGGCTTCTTGATTGATAGTTTTCAAGCGTGGCTTTGTCCCAGTTGAGCTGCTTTTTTCCAAGCCCAAATGTTTCAAAAACAGGCGCACTCACCTCAATTTCCTGAAGTCGTACCGTATCCTGCTGCTCGGCTTGAAAGCCGAACAGACTAAGTACCCATACAAATAAAATCATGCCTGATCGAATGAAAATGGTTCAATCGATTCGGGCTTGAAGAGAAATGGGAAGAAATGAATTTCGCAAAGGATCCAGAGGGACCTTTGAAAGCATGTCTTCTTCGCTTTTCCTCCGAAAGCACAGAATCTTGTCAGAATTAGGCAGGTCTCCTGGCTCGTTCTACTTTTGCGGCCTTCTCAAGTCATCAGTAATCGACTCAATGGCATGGTTTGCAAAAGCTTCTTCAGAACTTACAGTTGCGGGGACAGCTCCGGTATTTCACCGGATTCCCTTTTAATCCTGGATTTTCGCTGAAAATCAGGAACCTTATTCTTTCACAAACATAAGCGACTTTTTGCCGGGTGAAAAGAAGTAGTTAAAAAAAATTTTGTTCTATGAAAGGCAATACACTTACTTTGAATCGATTAATGACACGAATTTGAGACCGATTCACCAAATTTTCTTCTTTTTAGTCATAGTTTTTATCAGTTGTCAGTCCCCAAAAACTGAGATGATTGGCTTAGAAACTGTCCCCTTGACCTATGCCAAAGGCTTTGAAGTTCAGAAGGGGGAAGGTTTTTGGATTTTGGAAGTCAATCAGCCTTGGACAGGAGCGGATAAATCCTATCGCTATCTAATTTTAAATGAAGAGGTTGAGAAGCCTGAGGTTGAAGTTGATGCAGTGGTGAAGCTGCCTGTAGATCGGGTGATTTTAACTTCTACCACTCAAATTCCACATTTGGATTTGCTAAGTGACACGGATAAATTGATCGGCTTTCCCAATTTTGATCTGATTTCTTCCCAAAAGGTCTGGAAACAAATTGAATCAGGAATGATGACCGATTTAGGCTCAGGGCCAGCTGCCAATCTAGAAATGATGATTGATTTGCAGCCCGATTGGGTCATGATTTCTACCCTTGGCGAGGATTTGCGGCAATTGAATTTATTGCAGCAATCAGGCGTTCCTGCACTGATTAATGGAGAATATGTGGAGCAGCATCCACTGGGCAGAGCAGAGTGGATCAAGTTTACTGGGATTTTATTGGGTAAATATGAGGAGGCTGTCGGGGTCTTTGAAGAAATCGAGAAAGCCTACCAAGATGCTGAGAACCTGATCAAAAGCCAAACTAATCTGGAAAGGCCAAAAGTCTTGTCAGGAGTGCTTTACGAAGATGTCTGGTACGTACCGGGTGCGGATAGCTGGGGGGCTAAAATCCTCGAAAATGCAGGTGGGGATTATGTGTTTTCGGATCAGGCTGGAAGCGGAAGTGTACAGCTGAGTTATGAATATGTACTCGATCATGCGATGGAGGCCCCAATTTGGATTGGGTCAGCCGACTATGAAAGTGTAGCGCAAATGGGAGACGCTGAGCCGAGGTATCGTTCTTTTTCAGCTTTTCAGGATGGTTCCATTTATACCTACAGCAAAAAGAAGGGCCCAAAAGGTGGTTTGGAGTATTTTGAGTTGGGCTATGTACGGCCTGATCTGGTTTTGAAGGATTTGATCAAAATTCTTCATCCAAGGCTTTTGCCGGACTATGATTTGTATTTTTATCGTCAACTCGATGAAAACTAACCGAAACGCTTTCTTTTTTATTTTAGCTACAGCAGCTCTAGTCACTTTGTTTTTGATCAACTTAGGCTTGGGTTCGGTCTCCATTCCCGTAGACACTATACTTTCAGGCCTATTTACTGGTGACTGGGAAAAGTCATCCCACCGTGAGATTATCTTGAATTATCGTTTTCCGAAGTCTTTGGTAGCAGTCATGGCTGGAATTGCACTCAGTCTGAGTGGTCTTCAGATGCAAACCTTTTTTCGAAATCCATTGGCAGGTCCCTACGTGCTTGGAATTAGTTCGGGAGGCGGTTTTGGAGTTGCGATACTTCTTTTGGCAGGTTCCTTTTTGGGCTTTTCCGGAATGGTGATTTCCTCTTGGGCCACTGCCATAGCAGGGATCCTTGGTGCAGTTTCAGTATTGGCTTTGGTGAGTTTGGTGGCTTGGCGAGTCCGAGACAGCATGACACTGTTGATCGTGGGAATTATGTTTGGTGCGGCTGTTTCTGCCATCATTTCGGTTTTGTCCTTTTTTTCCGAAGCGGAGGCACTGAAGCTTTACACGATTTGGTCGATGGGAAGTCTCGGAGGTCTTGGTTGGAATCAGGTTGGGCTTTTGGGACTGCTACTGGTAATCGGTTCCTTTCCATTAGTGTTGGCGACACGCTCCTTTAATGCCCTCCTTCTTGGAGAGACTTATTCAGAAAGCATGGGGATCAATCCGGTTCGGTTGCGTTGGTTGGTGATTATAAGTACTGGGATTTTGGCAGGGAGTATTACGGCATTTTGTGGGCCGATTGCCTTTGTGGGAATTGCAGTCCCCCATTTGGCCAGGTTGGTTTGGAAGAGCGCAGATCATCGGATCTTGTTTCCCGGGTCCGCTTTGCTGGGTGCAGGTCTTCTTTTGCTTTGCGATACCATCGGTCAACTTCCGGGTTCGGCTCAGACGCTTCCGATCAATGCCGTTACCTCATTGGTTGGAGCCCCCGTAGTGATAGCATTGGTTCTAAAAAGAAACTTCAGTAAAGAATTTTGATATGGATCAGGTATTAACAGGTAAAAATCTATCGCTGGGCTATGAAAAAGGCCAAGATCGAAAGGTGATTTTATCTGACCTGAATTTCCAGCTCTATTCAGGACAGTTGACCTGCCTTTTGGGGCCCAATGGTGTTGGAAAGTCTACGCTGGTCAAAGCGATATTGGGTCGAATCAGGCCTTTTGAAGGGGAAATTAAACTTTTGGACAAATCACCTGTAGACTATCCAAGAGAAAAGCTTTCCAAGAAATTATCGGTAGTACTCAGTGAACCGATCATTCCGGCACAAATGACTGTCGAGCAATTGGTAGGATTGGGAAGAACTCCTTATCTAAAATGGAGCGGAACCCTGTCTGAACTGGACAGGAAATATGTGAATGAGGCGTTGGCCGCTACCAAAATGGATTTTCTTCGGAAAGAGAGACTCGGTGAGTTGTCCGACGGCCAACGTCAAAAGGCGATGATTGCCAGGGCTTTAGCTCAAGATGGGAAGGTTGTAATTTTGGACGAACCAACCTCCCATTTGGACTTGGTGAATAGGCATGAGATCATGTTCCTGCTGCAGGATATCGCCAAAAACCAAGATAAGGCCATCCTTGTGGTGACCCATGATTTGGATATTGCGATTGAGACAGCCCATCAGTTGTGGTTGATGAATTGTGGAAGTCCGCTGATTGCAGGCCTGCCTGAAGATTTGATCTTGAATGCACTGATCAATGAATTGCTTCCAAAGGATAGATTCTTTTTTGATCCAAAAAGAGGGAAAGTCAACCTACGCTCTGAGGATTCAGGCTGGGAAATACAGGGCTCTGAGGACCTTGTTTTTTGGCTTGAAAAAGCCCTGAAAAAACGCAAGTCTACCTTTCGGACTGAAGAGCGAATTCAAGTTCTTGAGAATCCCTTTCGAATTCGAGTAGGAGAGAGAATTTATCATTCGATTGCTGAATTTTTTGAAAAGTCCCAAACTTCTTTGGGATAGGGGATTATCTTAATCATAAAGAAAATTCATATATTTGTCACACTAATTATTTGTATGACACAGGAGCAATTTGCCAAGTATTCATTTCTTCTCGATCGAACTGCCCGAAAGGTAAAACAATACGCCCAGCAGCAGTTTAAGCAGGGAGATTTTGATGTGACGGTAGATCAATGGCTGGTTCTGAAAAATCTTTCAGAATTTGGTCCGATGAGCCAAACCGAGTTGGCAAACTTGGTGTTCAAAGATCATCCGACCTTGACCAGGATCATTGATTTGCTCAGCAAAAAGGAATATGTAAAGCGTGTTCCTCATCCTCAAGATAGAAGGAGCTTTCAGTTGCACTTGACAGACTCAGGCGTGTCCAAAGTCACAGCCCTACGTCCAAAAATCCTTCAAATTCGCGAAAAAGCTTGGGAGAATCTGAACGAAGAGGATTTTGAGGAGTTTAAGCGAATTCTGAATACCATTTATCAGAACCTTGGCGGTCAGGTGATAGAAGAATAATTATTTAGCATACTAATAATATTTATACGAACAAATTGGATTAACACGGGGTTTTCCCAAAAAATACCTATCATGATTCAGACAGATCTTTGTATCATCGGAGCCGGCCCGGTAGGCCTATTTGCAGTTTTTGAAGCAGGCTTATTGAAAATGCGATGCCATTTGATTGACGCTTTACCGCAGGTGGGTGGTCAGCTTTCAGAGATATATCCTCAAAAACCAATCTACGATATCCCAGGATATCCGGAGGTGAAAGCGCAGGAGCTTGTGGACAATTTGATGGAGCAAATCAAACCTTTCAAACCTACCTTCACACTAGGTGAGCGTGTAGATTATTTAGAGAAGCAAGAGGATGGGAGCTATGTGGTGACTACCAGCGATAAGACTCAGGTGCATGCTCAAGTAATCGTGATTGCGGGAGGCTTAGGTTGCTTCGAACCAAGAAAGCCTGTTTTGGATAATTTGGAGACTTTTGAAGGCAAAGGAGTTACCTACATGGTGAAAAATCCGGAGACTTTCAGAGATAAGAATGTGGTCTTGGCAGGTGGAGGAGACTCTGCTTTGGACTGGACCATCTATTTGGCTGAGGTGGCTAAGCGAGTGACGCTTGTTCACCGAAATGAGACCTTTAGAGGTGCTCCTGATTCTGCTGCCAAGGTTTTTGATTTGGCCAGTGAAGGAAAAATCGATTTGATTCTTTCTGCAAACCTGAAAGAGATTTCCGGAAACGGAAAGTTGGATTCGGTGACGCTAACTGATAAAACCAAAAACGAATATAAAATCGAAACTGATTATTTGATTCCGCTATTTGGTTTGAGTCCAAAACTGGGTCCGATTGCAGACTGGGGACTTTCTATCGATAAAAACGCCATTGAGGTGGATACCCGTGATTACTCGACAGGAGTGGACAGAATCTATGCGATCGGTGATATCAACACCTATCCGGGCAAATTGAAATTGATCCTTTGTGGGTTCCACGAGGCAGCGATCATGATGCATTCAGCCTTCAAATATGTATATCCGGATCAAAAATTAAGTTTCAAATATACGACCGTGAATGGCGTCAATGCCTTTTAATTCTATCTTTGCGGCATGGTAAAGTTTACAGTTGAAGATCAAGATGGCAATCGCCAAGAAGTAGAGGCTCCAACCGATATGGGATTTAGCTTGATGGAGATTTTAAAAGCCTCAGAATATCCTATTTTGGCGACCTGTGGAGGAATGGCCCTTTGTGCTACCTGCCATATCGAGATTCTCGAAGGACCCGATGAGCTTGGTGAAGCCACAGACCTCGAACTCGATCAATTGGAAAACCTACCGGAATATTTCCCTACTTCCCGACTTTCCTGTCAAATCCGCGTATCGGATATGCTAGAAGGAGCGGTGCTGAAGTTACGTGGAGAGGATGTGATTTGAGAAATAAATTAGAATATGATTAGAACCACCTAGAAATGGGTGGTTTTTTCGTTTCCACCCATTTCAATACTCAAAAGCAGGAGCGCCAAATTTAAACCTATAGGTGACTTCTGTTTCTACAAATTCTTCAGTTACGAAGTCATAAAATTGCTGGTCAGCAACTAGATTGATGGATTCCTGTCTTGGGAAAAACTCCAGCTTTTTGATTTTAAAATAGGTGTCTATTCTATATGGATCCGTGTAATATGTACCGTCATCGCCAAAAAAACTCAATTCTAGGCTGTTATTAGCCCCCAGTTGTACAATTCTTCTCGTGATTCCACAGCCCATGATGGTTTCTTCTTCCATGGTCTCTTCATTATACCATCTGTGAAAGTCGAAATAGTCAAAATCCATGATGGGGGTTTCCTTGTTAAGACGCCATTCGATGGAATAGAACTCACTGCAATAGGAGAAATCGTCTATGTGCTCTGTAGTCTGCCGACCAGATCTTGAAATATCAATTGGAATAGCAGTGGTAATGGATACTGCGTTGTACACACCAAAAGGTTGTTCTTGAATAGCTGGTAACTCAGACTTTGTGCAGGCACTCAAAAAGAAAATCGCGAAGACCAGAAGTAAAAAGTTGTTTTTCATACTGAAGAATAACGAATATTTAGGTGTATAGTTGTAATTTCGGTTTCATTTTTAGTTGATTTTCTTCTACGTATGGGTTTGGAAAGAAATATTTCTAAAATTCTGTATCGCTTTTTTGCCCAATTCCGTACTGAGTGTAAAGTTTTTAGATAATTATGAAAATCAATTACGGTTTAGTCCTTTTACTTTTCCTTTCTTCCTGCTTTGCTTTTGAAAGCGATCAAAAGGTGGATTTTTCGGCTGAAATGGATGAGCTTTATGAGGAAATCCAAAGTTTGTCCAGTTCGCAGACTTGTTCTGATCCCGATGAATGGTCTTTCGTCGCTTTAGGAAGTAAGCCTTGCGGGGGTCATTGGGAATACATCGCCTATTCCAAGCAAATAAATGTCCCGGAGTTTCTAGCCAAAGTAAAACGCTACAATGAGCTTCAGGAACAGGATAATATTCAAAATAATCGTTTTTCGGATTGCATGTATGTTTCGCCTCCCACAGGTGTGATTTGTGAAGGCGGCAAGCCTGAATTCGTTTATGACTAAGCCAGTAAACCTATTGCAAAATCCTTACTTCTAGTATATCTACTTTTCTTAGGTGCCCATGGGGAATTTCTTTTTCACTCACCATTGGGGAAAAAGTCCAAATGTGGCATTAAGGTACAAAGTGCCATTGGGTCTAGCTATTCAGGGAGTATTGGCTAGGTTTCCCTCCTTGAGGAAGTTCCAAATATTCTAAAATCTCAAAAGGAAAAAATGCAAATGAATCGATTTATGGCATCAATTTCTCCAGAATTCTTATTGCTGCCAGAGAAAGCACCGTGCCGGGGCCAAATACAGCAGCCACACCATGCTGGTAGAGAAAATCATAATCTTTGGGAGGAATCACTCCACCTGCTACGACCATGATATCGGACCTGTCTAGCTTGGCTAGCTCCTGAATCAACTGAGGAATAAGTGTCTTGTGCCCAGCTGCCAAGGAGGAAGCTCCGACAAGGTGTACATCATTTTCAACTGCCTGCTTAGCTACTTCCTCGGGTGTTTGGAATAGTGGTCCAATGTCCACATCAAATCCCATATCGGCAAAGCCCGTGGCAATTACCTTGGCACCTCGGTCGTGTCCATCCTGGCCCATTTTTGCCACCAAAATTCGGGGTCTTCTTCCCTCCAGTTTTTCAAACTCGTCGGAAAGGGAAAGTGCTTTCTTAAATGAATCCTGATTTTTCACTTCGCTTGCATACACGCCGGTCACGGATTTAGTTTGTGCTTGATGCCTCCCAAAAACCTTTTCCATCGCATCAGATATTTCCCCAAGGGTGGCCCGGTCTCTGGCAGCATCTACCGCTAAAGCTAATAAATTTCCAGATTTGCTTTTGGCGGCCTCTGTGATTCGATCCAGAGATTCTTTGACCTTAGCTTCATTTCGGGATGACTTAACTTGCTCCAGTCTTTTGATTTGTGATTCGCGTACAGCCTGATTATTCACTTCAAGCAGCTCCATTGCGGACTCTTCATCGATCTGATAGCGATTGACCCCGACTATGATATCTTGACCACTGTCAATTCGGGCTTGTTTTTTGGCGGCGGCCTCTTCGATTCGAAGCTTAGGTACTCCCGCCTCGATCGCTTTTGCCATTCCTCCCAATGACTCTACCTCTTCGATTAGTTTCCAAGCTTTTTCTACCAATTGATCTGTCAGGTACTCGACATACAAGGAGCCTCCCCATGGGTCCACCACATCGGTGATGCCTGTTTCCTCCTGAAGAATAAGCTGCGTATTCCGGGCTATCCTTGCAGAAAAATCCGTCGGCAAGGCAATGGCCTCATCCAGTGAGTTGGTGTGCAGCGATTGGGTATGGCCCATGGCTGCACCCAGTGCTTCAATAGCTGTCCGGGTAATGTTATTGTACGGATCCTGCTCGGTCAGCGACCATCCTGAGGTTTGGCAGTGAGTTCGGAGAGCCATGGACTTGGAGTTTTTGGGATTAAACTGCTTGACGATTTTAGCCCATAGTAATCTACCAGCACGCATTTTGGCGATTTCCATAAAGTAATTCATGCCCACGGCCCAAAAGAAGGAAAGCCTTGGAGCGAATTCGTCGATATCCAGACCGGCTTTGATCCCGGTTCGAAGGTATTCCAAACCATCCGCCAAGGTATAGGCCAATTCCAAATCAGCTGTGGCACCAGCTTCCTGCATGTGGTAGCCGGATATGGAGATAGAATTGAATCGAGGCATGTATTTCGATGTGTATTCGAAGATATCCGCGATCAACTGCATACTGGGCTCCGGAGGATAGATGTAGGTATTCCGAACCATGAACTCCTTCAAAATATCATTTTGTATGGTTCCGCTCAGCTTCTCAGGGCTGACACCTTGCTCTTCAGCAGCTACTATATAAAAAGCTAAGACCGGAATGACCGCCCCATTCATGGTCATGGAAACAGACATTTGATCCAATGGAATCTGATCAAAAAGAAGCTTCATGTCTTCCACCGTATCGATCGCTACCCCTGCCTTTCCGACATCTCCTACTACCCGGGGATGATCGGAGTCATAACCTCTATGCGTGGGTAAATCGAAGGCTACCGAAAGCCCTTTCTGACCTGCTGCGAGATTTCTCCGGTAAAATGCATTGGATTCTTCCGCAGTAGAAAAGCCTGCGTATTGACGAATAGTCCAGGGGCGCATGACATACATGGAAGCATAGGGTCCTCTCAGGTATGGCGGGATCCCAGCCGAAAATTTCAAATGCTCCAGTTTTTTGATAGACTCCGGATCAAAAAAAGCAGGAACCTCGATTTGCTCGGGAGCCATCCATTTCGCATCCGATTGGCTTGTCGTGGATGATTGCTTGTTTATATTCCAGTCAGAAAAGTCGGGTCTCATTTTTTTAGAATTTCTTGTTCGATCAGATATGTTTCCCTGCTTGGCTGAAGCTCGTAGCCACTTTCATGGATAGGTTGGAAAGCCAAATTATTGATCAACTTCCCACTTGCCTGGTAGCGATTGACCCCCACTTTGCTAAGTTGGTTTCCCTTTACTTTTTCCTGAGCAGTAAGTCTTTCAGATTTGACTCTTTCATGAACTGCCTTGGATTGAAAATGAGAAAGCCAGCCTCCTTCTTTTTCCAGTTTGGAAATTGTAGCTTGAATAAGCTTGATAAATTCCTTCTGAAGGCTTTCCAGATAAAAGCTACCTGCCATAGGATCCATAACCTTATCTAAATAACTCTCTTCTTTCAGTACGGAGGAGACATTCCGTGCAATTCTCAAATTAAGTGCATTAGATTCATCGCCTTCCCATTTACGGACCCAAAGGACATTACAGCCACCTAAAATTCCAGCTAGACCCTCATAGGTCTGACGGATGAAATTATTGTTTTTATCAATAAGTGACTTGGTCCAAAGACTGCTTGATGCAATGACTTGAATCTGTTCAATTCCCAAATTCACATCAAATTTTTTCGCCAATTCTGAAGTCAAAATCCGAATCGCCTTTAGTTTGACCATTTCTGGGAAATGAGGCTCTCCAACTGCTGCGTGAATGCATATTTTACTAAACCATTCTTGCAATTCTACTCCTTGCATTTTTAGTCTGGAAGCTGTTTCAATGATTTCTCCTAGGCCAAATTCAACTTCAGTCAGGCCTGTAGCACCAGCGTTTGCATACCTGGAGAAATCAAAGGTCATGGGAGAGAAATTGGGGTATGGCTTCGTCTTCTCAATTAAAGAATGAGCATCTTTCAAAGCATTTGTCCAGTCTCTTTCTTCCTCAAATAAGCTGCCGGTGGGAGACCAAAGAATGGCTCCTATTAGCTTTCCAGAAGGAAATTTCACTTGCTCCAAATAATTCAAAAATGAAATGGCATCCCGGATACTTTTCTCAGGTAAAATGTATACAGATATATATTCAAATTGCACATCCTTCAGCAAAATACTCCAATTGGTGGATTCTGAAGCATGGATTATCAATGCATCAGCCCCATTTTGGAGTTGGTAAAGAATAGTAGCATTGTCAGCTTTTGGGCTAGAGCTGGAAACTTCAACAGCATTTGCCCAAATTCGAGAGCCTAGAACTGAAAGTTCCGGTTCTGGATGAAATCTCAACTGGGTAGCTATTCCTTGTGAATCGGAAGAATCATAATAAGGTGACTGCTTGATAGTCGACCAAACTTTGCTTTCTAACGTTTCTTCAAAGTTTTTTCCTTTCAAGTCTTTTTCAATCTGCTTTCTCCAATCAGCTTTGCTTGTAGCTTGAAAAGGAAAAAAATCTGGATTTGTCATATTTGGGTTTCTGGTTAAATCGATAAGACTTCTTTTCAAAATTAAGGAATCGAATGAGATTCCTTGCAAGGATAACCTTTCTTAAAACCTATTGGTAGCTATAATTCATTCAATGTTGGAGAGCAATAGCCTTAGTTTTCAGTTTAAAAAATTATGCTTGAATTGATGAAAGCGTTCTTAGTAATTGAGGAAAGCAAAAAAAATCACTTTTTCAAGCGTTTTGACATTTTTTATTTATATGATTTTTCTTCAATTTTGACCTCCTTGTCAAAGCCTGACCGGTTACCAATTTTCAGAAATCTTCTCAAATGAGTTCAGAAGCTAGCGCAGTTTGGAATGAGTGTTTACGTGTGATTGAACAGCACGTTAGCGAGCAGAGCTTTTCTACTTGGTTTAAGCCAATCAACCCGGTTAAGCTTGAGGGTACCTCCTTGACTATTCAGGTGCCAAGCCAATTTTTTTATGAGTGGTTGGAAGACAACTACATTCAGGAGCTTAAGCTTGCAATTAAGACCATTCTAGGACAAGGTGGTCGTCTGGAATATGCTGTGGTCGTGGACAGGGGTAACTCTTCCAATCAACCCTATATGGTATCCTATCCTCAAGGAAATCATGGGATAAAAAAGGCTCCTTCCGGATCATCTGTCAAGGAAGATCCCCAAAAGAGTCCATTTCAGATGGATAGTTTGGGGGATGAAATGCTCATGCAAAGTAATCTCAACCCGACTTATACATTTAGCACTTACATTGAAGGAGACTGTAATCGACTGGCCCGCTCCGCGGGATTTGCAGTGGCTACCAAGCCCGGGATTACCTCTTTTAATCCCTTGATGGTATATGGAGGTGTGGGTTTAGGTAAAACTCACTTGGTGCAAGCCATAGGGAATGAGATTAAAAATGGTCCTGAGGATAAGTTCGTATTGTATGTGTCTTCAGAGAAGTTTGTGAACCAATTCATGGATTCCATCAAAGACGGCAATGTCAAAAGCTTCACGAATTTTTACATGCAGGTGGATGTCTTGATCATTGATGATATCCAATTTTTGGCGGGCAAAGATCGAACGCAGGAAATGTTTTTCCATATTTTCAACCATCTCCACCAGAGTAAAAAACAAATCATCATGACCTCTGATTGTCCTCCTCGGGATCTCAAAGGTCTGGAAGAGCGTCTCCTTTCTCGCTTTAAGTGGGGGCTGACAGCTGATTTGCAAATGCCCGATTTCGAAACCAGGGTGGCAATTATCAGAAGAAAGATGCAGTCAGAGGGTATCTTTATATCGGATGATGTGGTGGAATATTTAGCCTACTCTGTAGATACTAATGTCCGAGAACTCGAAGGAATCTTGATTTCATTGATTGCTCATGCTTCACTTAATCGAGTAGATATTGACCTGCAGTTGGCGAAGACGGTGATGAAAAATATCATCAAAGACATCGAAACTGAAGTTGGTATTGATTTCATTCAGAAAACGGTTTCCGAATATTTTGGGATTGCTTTGGATGATCTGAAAGCAAAAACAAGAAAAAAGGAAATTGTAATTGCGAGGCAGGTGGCTATGTATTTTTCTAAGGAATTCACCAATCACTCTCTAAAATCCATCGGCTATCACTTTGGAGGTAGGGATCATTCGACGGTGATTCATGCCCTTACCACCGTAAATGACATGATTGATACGGACAATCAGTTCAAAAACTCCATAAACGAGCTGAAGAAGAAGTTTAAAATGAGATCTTACTAATCTCTCAAGCCAGTATTTTTTCCATCGTCTCTTCGAATCGGTCCAATAGGCGAGTATATTTCTTGACAATATTTTCAAAAAATTCAAGCTGCTTGTCTAATTCGTATATCGGATTGTATTGAATCCTATCAATCACCATATCAAGCCAGGCTTTTCCATCATCAATCAGATCTGCATGAAAGGCTTCGACTGTTAGGTCTCGGGAACCCGTAAAAGGGCCTTTTCCGCATCTTTTTAGATAAGATTTTATGACTTTCAAAGCTAATTCATGTGCCACTTCAAAATTGGCAATCAGTTCCCTTTTTCGAGATTCAGATAACTCTCTCAATCTCGCTTGCTTGACAAAAATCTGTAAATCTTCCAAAGCTATTTTGAATTCCTGAAAGCAGTCCTCACAGGATGGCGGCATGGATTTCATTGGATTATCGTTTAGGTTTTGGCCTTTTAATTCTATTCGAAATTTCTTTCGAACTATTTTCTGAGACCTTATTAAAGCTAAGGATAAATCAACAAGTCTTCAAAAAAAGAGGGCCGAAGCCCTCTTTTTATCGTACTGTGTAGCTTTGCATGAACGGTTGGCCATTGGATGCTACCCCTTCTATGAGCAATTTTCCGCTGTAATCTTCCAAAAACTTACCCACCTTTTCCGGGTTGTTTGCGGGCTCTCTGTTGATCTCTGTGATGACAAAACCATTGCGAAGTCCTAAGTCTCGGAGATAACCTCTTGAAAGGGCCGTAATTTTAATTCCGTAGGAAATACCCAACTTATCCTTCTCAATTGTATTGACAGCTTCGAGCCGGGCTCCCAGTAGTCTTGAGCTGTAGTATTCCCGCTTCAAGACTCCTGTGCCACCTTCCAGGTTTTGTAATGTCAGGGTTGTGTTGTTGGCTTTTCCATCTCGGGTGTAGGTAACTGGAATTTTATCTCCGGGATAGTGATATGAAAGCGCTTCTTCGAAACTTCCCATTCCCGTGATGACTTGATCGCCGATTCGGAAAATCACATCATTTCGCTTCATGCCAGCCTGTTCAGCTGCTCCGTTTCGAATGACGTGCGTGACAATCACTCCATCGAGGGATTGAATTTTCATTTCCTCCGCCAATTCAGGAGTTATCTCTACCGCCTCAATTCCAGGAATGGCTTTTTGTACCTCTCCATATTTGATTAGGTCATTGGCTACTTTCATTGCAATGTCCACCGGCACAGCAAATCCATATCCTGTGTAGGAACCCGTTCGGGATAGGATAGCTGTATTGATTCCAACGAGCTCTCCATTTACATTGACGAGTGCTCCGCCTGAATTTCCCGGGTTGATGGGTGCATCTGTTTGGATAAAGCTTTCCAGAGGAAAGTCACCTCCCAAAATATTGATTTGACGCTCCTTGGCAGAGACAATCCCTGCGGTCACGGTGGAGGTAAGGTTGAAAGGATTGCCGACGGCAATGACCCATTCTCCGATTTGAAGGTCTCGAGAACTTCCTTTTCTAATTGCCGGTAAATTGTCAGCTTCAATCTTGAGTACTGCGATATCTGTGTTTTTGTCAGTTCCAACCAATCTCGCTTGATAGGTTCTTTTCTTATGAATCACCTCAATGGTTTCTGCTCGATCTATCACGTGATTGTTGGTGACAATGTATCCATCATCCGATATGATTACGCCTGAGCCAGTACTTACTTGTTGGGTAGGGCCAGTGCCAAAAAAGTAATCAAACATGCTGTATCGGCGAGGATCACTACCAGAGAAGTTTTTGATAAAAACAACTGACTCCGTACTGTTTTCAGAAGCAGCTACGAAAGAGATGGGAGGGTTTGTCGCAAAACTTCTAGGTGTAGATTCAGTACTTGTAGTGTTTAGGACTTCCGATCTCTCTGCCATCGGGCTAGGGGAAGTGTAGGTTTCTTTTTCCGGGGCGATATCTGCAAGTGTCCAAAATGCGGCTCCAGAAATGCCTGCCAAAAAACCCACTAGGGTAGTTTTGAGTAAATTTTCCATACGCTTTCTTTTCTCAACTTGACGACCAAAATTCATTTCTGTTGGGCGAATTCACATATTTTAAGCTTGCCTAGCTCAAAAACTTTTCCTTTTGGGAAAAACTGACGATTTGTACCTGTAAATTCTCAGCATCTTGTAATTTTGTCAGCTATTCTAAAAACTTTCCTATTCGGAGTCTGTTTTTCCATCAAATCAAAAAAATGAGCGAAGTAAAGCGCGTAGCCATTCTAGGGAGTACAGGTAGTATCGGTACACAAACCTTGGAGGTGATCCGTCAGCATCCTGAGAACTTCCAAGTCGAAGTACTTACGGCCCAAAATAATTGTGACTTGCTGATCAAGCAGGCGCTAGAATTCCAGCCAAATGCGGTAGTAATTACCAATGAATCCAAGTATCAGGTGGTGCGAGATGCGCTTATTCCACATGATATTAAAGTTTTTGCTGGACCAAAAGCCCTTGCGCAGGTGGTGGAAATGGAAACCATCGATGTGGTATTGACAGCCTTGGTGGGCTATGCAGGTTTGATTCCCACAGTTCATGCGATCAAAGCAGGGAAGCAAATTGCGCTAGCCAATAAAGAAACCTTGGTGGTAGCCGGAGAGATTATTACCCAATTGGCCAAAGAACATGCAGTTAATATTTACCCGGTCGATTCGGAACACTCGGCAATTTTTCAGTGCTTGGTAGGAGAGTGGCACAATCCGATTGAGAAGATTATCCTAACTGCCTCAGGTGGCCCATTCCGTGGTAAAGACAGAGAGTTTTTGGCAAATGTCACCAAGGAGCAGGCACTGAAACATCCGAATTGGGATATGGGTGCTAAAATCACTATCGATTCGGCTTCATTGATGAATAAAGGCTTGGAGGTCATCGAGGCAAAATGGCTTTTTGGATTGACTCCCGAGCAAATCGATGTAGTTGTTCACCCACAGAGCATAATTCATTCCTTGGTGCAGTTTGAAGATGGCTCGATCAAAGCACAACTCGGACTTCCTGATATGCGTATCCCCATTCAGTTTGCGATGAGCTATCCGGATCGATTGAAAAGTGATTTCGAACGATTTGATTTCTTAAACTATCCAAATTTGACTTTTGAAAAGCCGGATTTGAAAACTTTTAGGAACCTTCAATTGGCCTTTGACGCTTTGCATAAGGGTGGAAATGCTGCCTGCCTTCTCAATGCTTCCAACGAAGTAGCTGTCGAGGCATTCCTAAAAGATGAGATTGGCTTCCTTCAAATGTCCGATTTGATCGAAGATGCCATGAATCGGGTTGATTTTATCAGCCACCCAAGCCTATCAGACTATGTGTCGAGTGACGAAGAAGTCCGGGCTATTTCTTATGAATTAATTAAAAAGTATAAATAATGGATACATTGATTATGGTGGGCCAGCTCATATTGGGATTATCAATCCTGGTAGGCTTGCACGAGTTGGGTCACTTATTGACTGCCAAGATGTTTGGCATGCGGGTGGAAAAATTTTCGATAGGTTTTCCTCCTAAAATTGCGGGATTTCAGTGGGGAGAGACAGAGTATTCGATTGGAGCCATTCCTTTAGGGGGCTTTGTGAAAATATCCGGTATGGTGGATGAGTCCATGGATACAGAGCAACTTTCTACTGAACCTCAGCCTTGGGAGTTTAGATCTAAGCCAGCCTGGCAAAGGCTGATCGTAATGCTGGGAGGAATTATAGTCAATGTGATTACAGGTATAATCATTTTTGTGATCCTGGTTTACAATAATGGAGAGACCTATTTTTCCAGAGATCAAATTATCGAAAATGGAATTGTTGCATACGAATACGGTGAATCCATAGGCTTTCAGACCGGAGACAAAATCTTAGATGTAAACGGTCAGCCTTACCAAAGCTTGAATGAACTGAGCAGTGGCAGTGTGCTGCTTTCAGAAAATGGATATTACACCGTTGATCGTAATGGGGAGCAGGTCAAAATCGAAATTCCGCGAGGTTTTATCAATTCATTCAATTCCGAAGAAGCCTTTGCTAAGTTTGTTTCGATTCGTTTTCCCTTTGAGATTTTGGATGTGGCACCCGGAGAGGCTGCTGAGACAGCAGGACTGGAAGAAGGAGACAAGATTTTAGCTGTCAATGGTCAGCAGGTATATTATTTTGATGAATTACAGTCGGCCCTAGCTGACTTAAAAACTCAAGAAGCGCAACTTTTAATTGAATCTGATGGAGTAAGGGACACTGTTAGAGTTCCGGTATCAGCTGAAGGAACGATCGGAATTGCAGCCAATCCACTGATTGAGCCTGTGAAGCGACAATTTGGTTTCGCTGAAGCTTTGAGCAAAGGAACGGAGCGAGCATTTGGAGTGGTGATCATCAACGCCAAAGCTTTGGGTAAGATGTTTACCGGTGAGGTCTCAGCGAAGAATGTGAGTGGCCCTATCGGAATGGCAAAAATCTATGGCAATTCTTGGGATTGGGGTAAATTTTGGAGTATCACTGGCTTGATTTCCATGATCTTGGCCTTTATGAACTTATTGCCGATTCCGGCCTTGGATGGAGGACATGTGATGTTCCTGTTGTATGAGATGGTGTCCGGAAGAGCTCCATCCGATAAATTCTTGGAAAATGCCCAAAAAGTCGGAATGGTAATTCTCTTGGTTTTGATGGTTTTCGCGATAGGAAATGACATTTTGAAAATATTTACAGGAGGTTGATAGCCTCAAGATTTTACTTTTAGGGTAGAGGGTTTCTTTTTCTGAGCTGCCAATCTGACCCGAATAAGCTTTGGCACAGCCATTGAACTTTATGGAAGAACCTTTGTAGATTGAAGGTTCTTCTTTTATTTAAGCCAAAACCGACAGCTTGTCTGTCAAAATGTCTATATGAGTCAATTCGAAAAATCCCTGCTTGAAAATTTGATGGTCAGTGACTTTGCCAATGAGGGTGACCTCATCCAATTGATCACTGAGGAGGATGACAGTCAGCAGGTGTCAGATACATTAAAGGAAGAGATTCCAATACTTTCAGTGAGAAACACGGTGCTTTTTCCGGGTGTGGTCATACCGATCACTGTAGGGAGACAGCGCTCTATCAAACTGGTCAAAAAAGCACAAAAAGGCGATAAACTAATCGGAGTTTGTGCCCAGATCAATCCGAATACAGATGACCCAAGCTGGGAAGATATCTATCAAATTGGGACCGTCGCGAAAATCGTCAAAATGATCGTGCTTCCCGATGGAAATACTACAATCATCATTCAGGGTAAGAAAAGGTTCCAAGTCACTGAACAGGTTACTGAAGACCCTTATTTTATTGCGAAAGTAAAATACTTGGAAGAAAACTTCCCGAAAAGTTCAAAGCGAATTCAGGCACTGGAAGAGTCTCTCAAGGATGCCGCCGTTCGTATTTTACATTTAAATCCAGAAATCCCACGTGAGGCACAGGTAGCCCTAGATAATATTGATAATACACCATTTCTAACCCATTTTCTTTCTTCCAACATCAATGCTCCTGTAGAGTCTAAGCAACGTCTTTTGGAAATCAACGATGGAGTAGAAAGAGCTACGCTACTTTTGGAGTACATGATGAAGGATATTCAGATGCTGGAGCTGAAGTCCGAAATCCAAAAAAAGGTGCATACCGATATCGATCAGCAGCAGCGGGATTATTTTCTGCGTCAGCAGATGAAAGTTCTCCAGACAGAGCTGGGTGAAGAAGGACCCGAAAAGGAAGTCGAAGACCTCCGAATGAGAGGGGAAAAGAAAAACTGGCCAGCTGAGGTCAAAAAGCATTTCGAAAAAGAGCTTGATAAAATTCTACGGATTAACCCATCGGCAGCAGAGTACCCAATTGCATTGAACTATGCCGAGATCATGGTCGAATTGCCTTGGAATGAGTTCACCCAAGATAATTTTGATCTGAAGCATGCTCGAAAGGTGCTAGATGCCGATCACTTTGGCTTGGATAAAGTCAAAGAACGGATCATCGAGTACTTGGCCGTATTGAAATTGAAAAATGACTTGAAAGGCCCCATTCTTTGCCTTTATGGCCCTCCCGGAGTGGGTAAAACTTCCCTTGGAAAGTCTGTCGCAAAGGCCTTAGGTCGAAAGTATATCCGAATGTCTTTGGGAGGACTTCATGACGAAGCTGAGATCCGGGGACATAGAAAAACCTACGTCGGTGCGATGCCAGGTAAGGTAATTCAGAACATGAAGAAGGTTAAAACTTCCAATCCGGTATTCGTTTTGGATGAAATCGATAAGCTTTCTTCTGATTTCCGTGGTGATCCAAGTTCAGCTTTTCTCGAGGTATTAGATCCTGAGCAAAACTTTGCTTTCATGGATAATTTCCTAGAGGTAGAATATGACCTGAGTAAGGTGCTTTTCATCGCTACGGCTAATTCCCTTGATACGATCCAGCCTGCCCTACGGGATAGAATGGAAATCATCGAGGTGACAGGTTACACCCAAGAGGAAAAGGTAGAAATAGCCAAACGCCACTTGGTGCCTAAGCAGCGGAAAGAGCATGGCTTAAAGGCCAGTCAGATTCGTTTTGACAAGGCTGCTTTGGTGAAAATAATTGAAGATTACACTCGCGAATCCGGTGTGAGAAATCTGGAGCGAGCTATCGGTAAAGTTGTGAGGAATATCGCTAAGTCTATTGCGATGGAGGAGGAATATGAACCGAAAATCAACGCCGAGGCAGTTCGTAAGATATTGGGTTCGGAGATTTTTGATAAGGAAACCTATCAAGATAATACCATTGCCGGAGTAGTTACGGGTCTGGCATGGACCAGTGTGGGAGGAGAAATACTGTTCATTGAATCAAGCTTGAGCAGAGGAAAGGGAAAACTTACACTTTCCGGTCAACTTGGTGATGTGATGAAGGAATCTGCAATGACCGCGCTTTCTTATCTCAAATCGAGAGCAGAGGAGCTTGGAATTGATCACCGGGTGTTTGAGCATTATGACTTGCACGTACACGTTCCTGCTGGAGCTGTTCCTAAGGATGGTCCTTCAGCCGGTATTACCATGCTAACTGCAATGGCTTCTGTCTATACGCAGCGAAAAGTAAAAACGAAGCTCGCTATGACTGGAGAAATCAGCCTAATTGGTAAAGTCATGCCTGTTGGAGGGATAAAGGAAAAAATCTTAGCGGCTAAGCGCGCTGGAATCAAAGAAATCATTCTTTGCAAAAAGAATAAGCGGGATATCGATGAGATCGATGAAAATTACCTCAAAGGATTGGAATTTCACTTTGTGGATCGAGTCAGTGAAGTATTGGACATTGCGCTCTTGAAGTCAAAAGTGGATAGGCCTTTACAGTTTTCTTTTCCAGAGGAGAAGAAAAGCTGATTGAAAATCATGCAAACAGCCGCGAATCAATCCGGTTGTTTACTAAAAGAACATTGAAATGAATAAAATAGAATCTCTTACTCCTAGACAAATTGTCGTGGAGCTTGATAAATATATCATCGGACAAGGCGACGCAAAACGAAATGTGGCTATTGCACTTCGAAACCGTATACGTCGGATGATGGTCAAATCTGATATTCAACGGGATATTGTTCCCAATAATATCTTGATGATTGGATCAACTGGGGTTGGAAAAACAGAAATTGCACGTCGCTTGGCAAAAATTGCCCAGGCGCCATTTACCAAAGTGGAAGCGTCCAAATTCACTGAAGTAGGCTATGTGGGCCGAGACGTGGAAAGCATGGTCAGGGACCTAGTTGAGCAGTCTGTCCATCTCGTGAGAGAGGTCAAAAATGAGGCGGTAAAAGCTCGGGCAGCTGAAGCCGTGGAGGAGCAAATTCTGGATATTTTGATTCCTCCAGTCAAAGGTGCTGGATTCAGGACAACTCCCGTAGCAGCGAATGTGGATGAGGAGCCATCGGATGATAGCGAGTTGAATGAGCGGACGAGAGAGCGATTCCGAGAAAAGCTTCGGAATGGCGAACTAGACGATCGTAAGGTTGAGGTCAATGTGAAGTCTGCGCCTCCGGTCGGAGTAGGTATGATAGGAAATGGCATGATGGATGATGCCAGCATGCAGGGGCTACAGGATATGATCTCAGGAATGATGCCCAAGCGTACCAAAAAGCGAAAAGTAAGTATAGCCGAAGCTCGTAAAATTCTTTTGGAAGAAGAGGTAGCGAAGTTGGTGGATTTTGACGAGGTAAAAGAAGAAGCGATCAAACTCGCAGAGAATAACGGAATCATCTTTATAGATGAGATAGACAAAGTGGCTTCCAAATCTGGCAAAAATGGAGGAGGACCAGATGTAAGTCGTGAAGGTGTGCAGCGTGACCTACTGCCGATTGTAGAAGGGTCTGCCGTCAATACCAAATATGGAGTGATCAACACAGACCATGTGCTTTTTATAGCAGCAGGTGCATTTCATGTCAGTAAGCCTTCTGATTTGATCCCAGAACTTCAGGGTAGATTCCCCATTAGAGTGGAGCTACAAAGTCTGACGCAGGAGGATTTCTCCCGTATCCTTCGTGAACCCAAAAATGCGCTTACCAAGCAATATCAGGCTCTTTTTGATGCAGAGCAGGTTTCGCTTGAATTTAATGATGAGGCTATCGAGGAAATCGCTCGCATTGCTTTTCTGATCAATCAGGAAGTGGAAAATATTGGTGCACGTAGATTGCACACCGTCATGTCCCACTTATTAAATGATTTCCTTTTTGATGTGCCGGATACCATCGAACCCAACTCGAAGATAATGGTGACAAAGGAAATGGTGCAAGAGCGTCTAAGTACCTTGGTGAAAAACCGAGACCTTTCCCAATACATTCTATAATTGAGAAGCCTCGGAGTTATCCGGGGCTTTTTTCCTTGAATGGTCAAACTGGAACTTTTTAATCTGGTTTTGTAATTTGGATTGATACTTGTTAGAATTGACTCATCACCCTGATCAATTAAAATATGAATAAGTCACTTGTGGTAATCACCGGCCATTCAAAAGGCTTGGGGAAAGCCCTATTGGAGCATTACTTGAGTTTAGAAAGTGTTGAGATAATCGGCATATCGAGGAGTAGATTAGATGTAGATTCACCGAACTTAAAACAGATTAGTTTGGATCTTTCGGATCTGGATGTGTTGAAAAATGAATTGGGGGGCCTTTTTCCAGAGCATTCTTACGAGCAAATCGTCCTGGTAAACAATGCTGGCTGGATAGGAGAGATCAAACCTATCGGTAAGATGCATCCGCGCGAAATGCGAATGCAAGTCAATCTCAATTTGCTGGCTCCCATGTACCTTTCAAATGCTTTTATTAAGGCCTATAAAAACCACCCGGCGAAGAAAGTGGTCTGTAATATTTCCTCAGGAGCAGCCACAAGACCGGTAGCAGGTTGGGGTGGGTATTGCAGTACCAAAGCTGCTTTAGCTATGTTTACCATGGTAGCCGACAAAGAAAGCGGGGCTTCTGACTTTAGGTTTTTTAGCTTGGCGCCAGGAATCGTAGATACTGACATGCAAGAAGAAATCCGAAAGGCAGCAGAAAGTGATTTTCCAGAACTACAGAAGTTTTTGGAGTTCAAAGAACAGGGGGAGCTTGTAAAGGCAGAAGAAGTTGCTCGTAAAATCGAGTATTTGTTGAGTAATCCAGAGGAGTTTCAGGATGTGCAGCAAGATGTCCGCAAGTACGAGGCTCCTTAAGTGCTCTTCTTTGGATAATCAATGAAAATCAACTGGCTGTTTTCTTTAGAAAACTCCTTCCAGGTTTTGGCTGGGCAGGTAAATCCGCAGATACCGGCCGTGGGCAAATTATCCAGGTCCACACCTAAATTTTGAATCAAATCAGTCATTCCCGGATTGTGTCCAACCAAAAATAAAGTTTGAATGGATTCGGGTTGTTGTCTGATTACGTTTAGGTAAGTGCTGGGCGGAGCGTGATATAGGCTGGATTCCAACACTATTTTTTGATTGGTTGTGCCTAGTTCCTTTGCCACAAGGATAGCTGTTTCTTTTGCCCGCTCTGCTGTAGATGAAATAATTAAATCAGGGAAAATTTCTTTTTTTAAAAGTCTCTTTCCCATGATGGGAGCAGCCTTTAGACCTCTTGGGGCAAGCGGTCTGTCATGATCTCTTAGCCAAGGCTCATCCCAGGAAGATTTTGCATGTCGGATTAGAAAAATTTTTTTCATTGCAACAAAATAGAATTTTGGAATTTTTGATATTTATAAACAAATATTTACATTAACAGCACGTTCAATTACAATTTATATCAATTTATTATGTTTACCGGTACAGTAAAGTTTTACAATGAAGCCAAGGGTTTCGGTTTTATCGTGGACGATGAATCACAAAGTGATGTCTTCGTGCACGCAACCGGATTGGTGGACAAAGTTGCCCAGAATGACAAAGTCACTTATGACGTCAAAGATGGCAAGAAAGGTCCCAATGCCATCAACGTCAAAAAAGCATAAATGCAATTTTGATTTGAAAGTGAATCCTCGGTTGCTCCGGGGATTTTTTTTATGTCTGACTTTCTGAGTTGCCTTCAGGATTTTCCCTTATCAAAGGAGATACTCTTTCCTGCCAACTTGAAGGAATAGTTTTAAGATACAAGTCTCTTTTCGGGAAAGGAATCTCGATTTGATTTTGCTGAAAGGCTTCAAAGATCGAAGTCATGACTTCAGACCTCATTTCCAGCCATATATCCATACTTCCCACCCAGAAAAGCAACCTGAAGTCAACAGAAGATTCTCCGAAATTTTGCATAAAGACTCTAGGTTGAGGTATTTTCAATATACTATCTCTATTCAAAACCTCAGTCAATATTTCTTTGACTCTCTTCATATCAGAATCATAAGCCACTCCAATTATGAGCTCCACTCGACGCCTTTTATCAGAAAGTGTCCAGTTGATCAGACTTTGGGAGAGCAGGTCTCCATTTGGAACAACGATTTCGGAGCCATCATAAGCTTGGATCTTACTTGCTCGGATTCCGACCTCCTTGACTGTCCCTTTATTCATTCCTACCTCGATTTCATCTCCGATTTGTATGGGGCGCTCAAATGCGAGAATTATTCCTGAAACCAGATTATTGATGATCGTTTGAAGTCCAAAACCTATACCTACTGAAAGAGCACCCAAGACGATAGTGATTCGATCCAGCGGGATTTTAGCGGCTGTTAAAGCAATAAAAAAACCTACTGTTATGACTGCTAAGCGTATCAGAAGAACTGAGCTACCAAGGCGGTTTTTGCGGGATGTGGCAGTCTTTTGGTCAAAGGTAGAAAAGAAATAAGCAATGCTGTTGGCTAAAAATGAGGATACGAGTAAGATTATCAGGAAAAGCAAGATTGTGCCAAATGTGAAAGTGGAATCACCCAAGGTGTATTCTTCTGTTAGGAATGTGGAAATCCCCTCAAACAGAATATCAAAATATCCAAGATGAATCAAAATCCCAAAAGCCCATATTCCAAAAGCAAAAATTTGCAAAATCCCCGAAAATCTTTTTTCTACTTCTCTGAAATCAATGTAAGCAGAAATGCCATCAGATTCCTTTTTTGATTCCATAGTCAAATAGAAAAACTGCATCACCAGATTGATGAAAATGTAAAGTGATACACCCCTGAAAAAACTCGTGATTCCAGTTACTCCATAGAGCTTGGCCAAACTCACCCTTCCGAATAAATTAGCTCCTAAAGAAAAAACCTGAAGAGCTATCATGAGTACAAGAAGCACTTTCAAAATACTTTTTCCTTTAAAATCTTCCTTTCTGATCGCATAAAAACTTAGTGTCCCAAAAAGAATTCCTAAAATATTTGCAGTAAAAAAGTAAAATCGCTCTCCATAATTTTGTTCCCACGTCACGCCCAATACAGGACCGATGAGGCTTAGTGGCAGAAAGGCCCACCATAGTTGCTTAAATTTTTGAGGAAAGAAATCTTTGATCAACCAAGAGCTGAGAAAAGCAAATAAAATTGACAGAATAGAATTAAAAGCGAGTGGAGTTCTATCAAATACCAAAAAATAGAAGGGGGTGATGATCAAGAAAGAAGAAATAAGGGGAAAGCTTTTTATCGAATTACTCTTTGATAGAATCGTCTTGCTGAAATTTTTTTCTTCTTGGATTCTTTTCGTAGTTCTTTTCAGATAAATAGCAAGTCCAAAAAGCAACAGGAAAAAGAAGAAGACCTTTGCCAGGTTACGATTAATAAAATACAATATAAAAGTGCTGTTGGCTTCAAAGGATTCTTTGATGATTGTGAAAGTGGATTTTTTTGCTCCAAATGTTTCGTCTTTAGGCTCCCAGATATAGTTGACTTCCTTTTTCCATATCTTCCGGTTCAGTTCCTTTGATTTTTGTTTGAAGTATTGGTCTGTAGTAATAATCCGGTTGTATAAATCATTTAGCTGGGACTGGAATCTGGTCAAGAGTATTTCCTGCCTGAAAATTTCTTTCTCTAGCTCTATGGTTTGATTTTTCAGCAGATTGATTTCCTGATTGATCTCTGGCGCAAATTCCAAGCTTTGCCATTTAATTTGAAATATTGAATCTTCTCGGATTTCATTTAGAGTATTATTCGCTGTTAGGACAGTTTCAACACCTTCGACAATAACTGCTTCGTATTTTTCTACTTCGGTTAGTAGGCCTTTAAGGATGGATGTCATCCCTTTGAGATATCGCACATTATCTTGGCGTACGGTGTCTAAAACCAATCTGCTCATCGATCGGATAGCTTGATTCAGTTCAGGAATGGTTTCCTGCATTTCTGCGGTATCAAGGGGCTCTTGGAGTAATAGCTGTGCTCTGCTGATTTCAATTGAATAGCGTTTGATTTTTGAAATCATTTGAGGAAGCAATCTACTTAGTTGTTGCTCTTTTTGCTCCAGTTCCTGGGGAGGTTCCGAAATTAAAACTGATTCAGTCTCCTCCGATTTGAGATTTAAGCTATCTGTATTGCCTGTAATTTTTTTTATGATTTCTGTTTGGAGATTCTGACTGAAGGATTTTTCAGCATAGATAAAAAAAATCAGTATCACCGATGATAGAAGCCGGAGTGATTTCATAGAGGGTTTTATTGAGTTCTCAAATTAAGAAAAATCATAATCAATTGAAATGATTTAAAAATCATGACTTTTTGGCAAAAAAATACTGTTTAGCTAATAAAAAATGACAAGATGACTGATTTTTCGCTTTGGTATTAAAATTTCTAATGAGTAATCAGTTAACATTTAGATATCAAAACAAAACCAATTATGAAACTAGTAAAATATAACCAACTCGATCCGATGTTCCCTTCGACATTTGGTGGCTTCTTTGATAAGTTTTTCAATGAGTCACTCGGAGAGGTAAACCGAAAGTTTAGTCCCGCGGTAGATATTTCTGAGGATGATTCTCAGTTTGAACTGCAGGTAGTGGTGCCTGGAATGAAAAAGCAAGACTTCAAAGTAGACTTGACCGAAGGTCGCCTGACCATTTCTGGTGAGCGAAAAGTTGAGGAAAAGAAGAAAGATAAAAACTTCCATTCCCTTGAATCCCAGTTTGGTGCATTTTCAAGAGTGTTTTACCTGCCAGACAATGTACAGGCAGATAAAATCGAGGCTGTCTATGAAGATGGTATTTTGAAAATAACCCTTCCAAAAGCTGAGAAAAAAGTCAATAAAGCATTGATTGAAGTAAAATAATCTGAAGAGTGGGTAAACCCCACTCTTTTTTTTGGGTTAGATAAATAGTGTCGCCGGTTAAAACTGGTTAAATTGATTTTCCAAATTGACCTGATTGAATAATTTTTGAGTTAAATCAGCAAAACAAGAAGAAAGTAAACTATGAGCAAAAGACAATTCTTTCTAGGAATGCTATTGGCCTCCCTCATTGGAGGCATGGTGGCTTTGGCTGGGGTTAGTTATTTCATCCAACCTCAGGTGACTACCACATTTGAAGAAAAACAAAATGCAAGTTTTGTAAATCTACTTGCCGGAGAAAATTTCACGATCCCTGATGGGATTAACTTTGTGGCTTCAGCAGAAATAGTCACGCCTGCAGTAGTACACGTCAGAAGCACATTGGGATATACTGCTTCCCGTCCAAGGAATCCAATCGAAGAACTTTTTGGATTTCCTCCGGGAGATGAAAATCCCATGCAGGGGCCCGGATCAAGAAACCCGATGAGCTCTGGTTCCGGTGTGATAATATCAGCAGACGGATATATCGTGACCAATAACCATGTGGTCGAAGGAGCTTCTCAGATTGACATCTCTCTAGACAATAATAAGCGTTTTGTAGCCAAATTAATCGGTACAGATCCAACTACGGATCTTGCACTGTTGAAAATTGAGGCCAATGGACTTCCTTTTGTTAAATTTGGTAATTCTGATCAAACCAAAATTGGAGAGTGGGTTCTTGCAGTAGGAAATCCGTTTAATCTAAATTCCACTGTGACAGCGGGTATTATTTCGGCAAAAGCCCGAAACATCGGGATTCTTCGTGGAGTAGAAAATAACCTTCAAATAGAATCTTTCCTTCAGACTGATGCAGTGGTCAATCCGGGTAATTCTGGAGGAGCATTGGTCAACTTAGCAGGAGAATTGGTCGGTATCAATACAGCGATAGCTACTCGTACAGGTACTTTTAATGGATATTCCTTCGCTGTGCCAAGTTCGCTGGTACGTAAGGTAGTCGATGATCTCTTGAAGTACGGAGCTGTACAGCGAGGCCTTTTAGGAGTGACGATCAGAGACGTGAGCCCTGAGCTAGCTGAGGAATTGAATAGGGAGTTTCCGGTAGATCGAGGGGTGTATATCAATGGAGTAAATCCAAACAGCGGTGGGGAGGAAGCAGGGTTAAAACCTGGAGATATCATTATAGGAGTCGACGGGAGAGAGACTACTTCCGTTTCTGTCCTTCAGGAAATGGTGGCTAGAAAGCGCCCGGGAGATCAAGTAAAAGTAGAATACCTGCGTGATGGTAAGAAGATGGAAGCAATGGCTACCCTTCGTAACTTTGATGGTAATACCAAAATAGTAGAGAAAGAAGTCAAGAAGACCTATGAATATGACGGTGTTGTTTTCGAAAATATTTCGGATGAGCAAAAAGAGCGACTTCGAATTGGCGGGGGAGCCATGATTGCTTCGGTAGGAAGATCTGCTTGGCAAGCTGCTGGAGCCAGACCTGGATTTATCATTACATCAATCATTGGCGAAGGTGGTCGTATCAGAATCTCGGATGCAGAGAATCTTATCGAAGAGCTAAGTTCATTAAGCGGTCAGGAAATCGTGGTGTTAGGTATGTTTAATGATGGTACCGAATATTACTTCGAAGTTGATCTGGATTGAAAGAATAATTGAACAAAACGAAAAATCCCACTACGATGCGTAGTGGGATTTTTTTATGATTTGGCTTTTATAAAAAGCTTAGTCTGATATTAAGCCACTTGTAGTCTTTTGAATTTTGACTTGTCAAATTGAGATTTGGCATAGGATTCGTCAATAACGAGCTCTTTGATACTGTCATCGGATGGGAGCTCATACATCGCATCTGTGATGATTGCTTCGCAAATAGATCTTAGGCCTCTAGCGCCAAGGTTATATTCCACCGCTTTATCGACGATGAAATCCAAGCCGCTTTCTTTGAATTTCAACTTGACACCCTCCATCTCCAGAAGTTTGGTGTATTGCTTCACAAGGGCATTCTTTGGCTCTGTCAGGATTTGCTTGAGTGCTTCTTTGTGAAGGGGGTCCAAATGAGTCAGTACAGGAAGTCTACCGATTAGTTCTGGGATCAATCCAAAAGCTTTAAGGTCCTGAGCTGTCACATATTGGAGTAAATTCTCTCTATCGGCCATGGCTGCTCCTGCAGACTTGCTAAAGCCAAGAGGCTGGGTATTCAGGCGTTTGGCTATATGTCTTACTATTCCATCAAATGCTCCTCCGCAGATAAATAAGATATTTTCAGTATTGACAGCGATCATTTTTTGGTCCGGGTGCTTTCTGCCACCCTGAGGCGGTACATTCACAACCGTTCCTTCCAATAGCTTCAACATGGCCTGCTGAACGCCCTCGCCACTTACATCTCTTGTGATCGAAGGGTTGTCTGACTTTCGAGCGATTTTATCAATCTCATCGATATACACAATCCCTCTCTCGGCAGCTTCCACATTGTAGTCTGCTGCTTGAAGCAATCTGGTCAAGATGCTTTCCACATCTTCACCTACATAACCTGCCTCTGTGAGTACCGTCGCATCTGCGATGCAGAATGGTACCTCAAGGATTCTTGCCAAGGTTTTAGCTAAATAGGTTTTTCCAGTACCGGTATCGCCCACCATGATGATATTGGATTTTTCAATCTTGATATCATCTGGGTCTATTTGTTGCTGTAGCCTTTTGTAGTGGTTGTATACCGCTACTGTGAGTACTTTTTTAGCATCCTCCTGACCAATTACATATTGGCCGAGGAATTCGGTGAGCTCCTTCGGTTTTTTGAGTTTGAACTTTGGCTTAGATGGTGCGGACTTTTTGGTCTTTTCCTCTTCACCAAGGATCATATGTGCCTGTTCGATACAAAAATTACAGATGTGGGCTGATATTCCGGAGACCATCAGATCCACATCTTTTTTGTTTCTACCGCAGAAGGAGCAGGTAACTTGTGCCATTAAACTGATTTTTTAACTAGAATTTCGTCGATAAGTCCGTATTCTTTGGCCTCAGGTGCCTTAAGCCAGTAGTCACGGTCCGAGTCGCGTTCGATTTCTTCGTAAGTTTTGCCAGTATGATTTGCCAAAATCTGATAAAGCTCCTGACGCATAGAAAGGATTAATTTCAAGGAGATTTCCATGTCCTTAGATTGTCCTTGCATACCGCCTGAAGGCTGGTGAATCATCACTCGCGAATGCTGGAGGGCAGATCGCTTATTTTTTGCTCCACCGGCTAGTAATACAGCGCCCATGGATGCGGCGATTCCCGTACAGATAGTGGCTACATCAGGACCGATATATTGCATGGTGTCATAGATCCCCAGACCAGCAGTCACGGAGCCTCCCGGGCTATTAATGTAAAGCAATACGTCTTTCTTAGCGTCTACTGACTCCAAGAAAAGTAATTGAGCAATGATAATATTGGCAATATGATCATCTACAGGAGTTCCTAAAAAAATGATCCGGTCCATGATCAATCGAGAGAAAACGTCGATTTCCCGGAAATTGGAAGGACGCTCTTCGATGACCGCTCGGGTCATATTTTCGATATGTTGGGTGTACTGGTCAAATGCCGATCCACTGACTCCCTGATTGTGAATCGCAAATTTTCTGAATTCCTCTTTGTTAATCATAATTGGTTTTTTGAATATGGTTGCTTAAAAATAAAAAAAGCCCTTAAATAAGGACTTTTTTAAGCTTTAAAGCAATTTACTTTTCCAAAAGTTCCTTAAAGTCATCGATGCTTAGGTTCTTTTCGACAAGTTTTATTTTCTCTTGGACATATGCTAAAACCTTATCGTTCTGAGCTGAGGTCAGCATATTCATATAGTTTTGACCTTCATTACCTTGAAGGTAATTATCAACAAACATATCCATGCTTGCCTCTAATTGAGAACCAAGACCCGAAGAGGCAAATTGCTCACGAACCATCTCTTTGGTCTTCTCGATCACATCGGCATGCTCGGCTTTGATGTCGTTGGCACGAGCGATTTCATTCGAGATCAATGACCAAACCAACTGTCTTGAATAGGCAGGGAATTCATTTTCTACATCTTTCTCAGTCACTTTGCCTTCGTTGGCTCTTAGCAACCATTCCTTCAAGAAATCTTCTGGAAGATCAAGGTTAGCTTTCTCAACCAAGGTCTTTTTCAGCTCTTCTTCCGTGAAAACTTGAGATTCTCTATCATAGCTAGCCTGTAGTGTCTCTTTTACCTTGGCAGTAAATTCCTCTTCGGTTTTTACTTGATCAGGACCAAAGATTTTATCAAAAAATTCCTGATTCATTTCAGCCTCTGCTTTTCTGTTTACATTCTTGATGGTAAAAGAAAGCGCTCCAGATAGGTCCTTTGCGTCTTCCTCTGTCAATCCAAATGCTTCTTCCCACTGACCTTTCTTGACATCCTTTGCATCGAAGTCTACTACGTCTTCCTTGCCTTTTCCGATGAATTTTTCAGCCAGTTTTTTGGTGATTTTAGATAGATCCAAAGAAACGGTATGCTCAATATCACCCTCTTTAGCTTTAAAATCACCGTAAACATGATCGCCAGCTTCTACGGATTCAGGGTTAGTACTTTCGCCGTACTGAGACTTGAGGTTTTGAATAGTTTCATCGACCAGTTTGTCATCCACTTGGATTTGATACTTCACCGCCTCAAGATTTTCGTCGATTGGAAGTTCAAAATTCTCGACGAAGCCAATCTTGTATTCGAAATCAAAATCTTTCTGCTTTTTCCAGTCGATTTCATCTTCAACTTTTTCTACAGGAAGTGGATCTCCTAGGATTCTAAAGGACTGCTCCTTAATGTAATTGTTTAGTGAATCACCGAGGATGGAATTGATCTCATCTACTAGAATAGAAGTTCCGTAGATATTTTTTACCATAGAAACAGGCGCTTTGCCAGGTCTAAATCCCTTAATGCTGACTTTTTTAGCATAGTCTTTTAGCTTGGCGTCTACCTTGGGTTGATAATCTGCCTCCGTTAGTTTAATTTTAATAGAGGCTTGATTTGCGGAATGCTTGTCTAGTGTAATTTCCAACGTATAAAATATTTATGATGATTTCGAACTAAAAACCCCCAATCGCTTTCCTGAGTATTCTCAGGGAGTGATTGAGGGTTCGATTTGTGTGCGGATGGAGGGACTCGAACCCCCATGCCTCGCGGCGCTAGATCCTAAGTCTAGTGCGTCTACCAATTTCGCCACATCCGCTTTTCGACCGTATCACTTTCGTACGGCTGTCAATTGTGGATGCAAAGGTAGGTACTTCCTGAATATTTGCAAGCATCCGAGAAAAAAATATTTTAGATTCTGAAATAGAAATCATCCTTACCATTTTTGTGTTAAATTTCTAATATGTCCATGATCCAAGTTGATATAGAAGAAGAGCGAAAAGAAATTCTAAAAAGGTATCGTCGTCTTCTCCGACAAGCCAAACCAATCTTAAAGCCTGGGGATGCTAAAATCATCAAAAAGGCTTTTAATGTGTCCCTAGAGGCGCATAAGGATATGCGCCGCAAATCAGGGGAGCCCTACATCTATCATCCATTGGAGGTAGCTTTGGTCTGTGTGGAGGAGATTGGCTTGGGCACGACCTCGATAGTAGCCGCGCTTTTGCACGATGTAGTGGAGGATACCTATTGGGAGCTTGAAGATATTGATCGGGAATTTGGTCATAAGGTAATGACTATTATCGATGGTTTGACCAAGATTGCAGGCGTATTCGAATATGGTAGCTCTCAGCAAGCGGAGAATTTCCGAAAAATGCTTTTAACCCTATCTGATGACGTCCGTGTAATTTTGATAAAAATAGCGGATCGTCTGAATAATATGCGTACGCTTGGAAGCATGCCTCGTCACAAGCAATTGAAAATCGCCTCTGAGACGATGTATCTCTACGCTCCGCTTGCACATAGGCTAGGGCTTTATGCGATCAAATCCGAACTCGAGGATTTGTATCTAAAATTTACCGATACCACCACCTACAAGGCGATCGTTCATAAAATTAATGAGTCTAAGTCCTACCGGAATAAATTTATCCGGCAATTCATCCAGCCCATCGAGGAGGAGCTCAATCGACAGGGATTCAAATTTAGTATTAAAGGAAGACCTAAGTCGGTTTACTCCATCTACAACAAGATGAAAAAGCAAAATATACCTTTCGAAGAGGTATATGACCTTTTTGCCGTACGGATTATCTTGGAGTCTGAGTTGGAAAATGAAAAAGCCGACTGTTGGCAAGTGTACTCGATCGTGACAGATTTTTACCGGCCAAATCCAGACCGTCTTCGAGATTGGATTTCTACACCTCGTTCCAACGGATATGAATCCCTTCATACCACTGTCATGAGTAATCTCGGTCAGTGGGTGGAAGTGCAGATTCGTACAAGAAGGATGGATGAAATTGCAGAGCGAGGTTACGCGGCACACTGGAAATACAAAGAAAAAGATGCTCCAGGCAAGACTACTTCAGGTTTGGACGAATGGATCACCCAAGTGAGAAGCATGCTGGAATCCAATGAAGGAAATGCCATAGAGTTTATGGATGATTTCAGGGGAAATCTTTTCCAGGAAGAGGTTTTTGTTTTTACTCCCAAAGGAGATTTAAAAGTGCTGGCTTTCGGCTCTACTGCTTTGGACTTCGCGTTTGAAATCCATACAGAAGTGGGAGCCCGATGTATCGGTGCCAAAGTCAATCAAAAGCTGGTTCCGATTACTCATAAACTAAAAAATGGCGATCAGGTCGAAATCCTTACATCAAATAAGCAAAAGCCTTCAGAAGATTGGCTCAATCATGTAGTCACCTCGCGTGCAAAAGCTAAAATCAAGGATGCGCTAAGGGAGGAGAAAAAGTCTGCGATTGTAGATGGAAGAGAAATTGTGCAGCGTAAGCTGAAGCAAATGAAAATGGAGTTTAGCTCCGAGATAGTGGAAAAGCTTCGCGCCTATTTCGAATTAAAGACAGCCAATGACTTTTATTATAAGGTTGGAAAGGGGATTATTGATCCAACTACGATCAAATCTTTCAAAGATTTCCGAGAAAATCAAAAGCTAAAGTATAAGGCTATTCAGGAGAAAGTTCGGGATGAATCAACCTTCACCAAGGAAATCAAGAGCCTTAAAGGGCCAGATCATGACCAGTTGTTGATCGGGGAAGATATGGATGTGGTTGATTATATATTGGCCAAGTGTTGCAATCCAATTCCCGGCGATGATGTGTTTGGCTTTGTTACGGTGAATGAAGGAATCAAAATTCACCGAACATCCTGTCCGAATGCCTTGGAATTGCTCTCAAATCATGGAAACCGTGTAATCAAAGCTCGCTGGACAAGTCAAAAAGAAATCGCCTTTTTGGCAGGGCTTCATATTGTAGGAACAGATCGTGTAGGGCTGATCAATGATGTCACCAAAGTGATTTCCAGTGAGCTTAAAGTGAATATGCGATCTATTACCGTAGATTCAGATGCGGGAATTTTTGAGGGGACCATCAAGCTCTATGTTCACAGTACTGAGCATTTGGAGACCTTGGTGAAAAACCTCAAAGAGGTCGAAGGGATCATTAAGGTAACTCGATTTGATTAGAGTGAATTAATTCTCCCCAGCAAGGGTTATATTTGACAAAAAAATAAATAAATGTCTTTGAATACCGCACATTTCGAGGAAGTCAAGAGAATATTTACGGCATATCTGGAGAATCAAAAACTCCGAAAAACGCCCGAACGATATGCGATTTTGGAGGAGATATACAGTCGGTCCGGTCACTTTGATGTAGAAGGGCTCTACATCAGCATGAAAAATAAAAATTATCGGGTCAGTCGGGCTACGGTTTATAATACCCTAGATCTATTGGTTGAATGTGATTTGGTGACCAAGCATCAGTTTGGAAAGAATCTAGCGCAATTCGAAAAGTCCTACGGATACAAACAGCACGATCATTTGATCTGTATTGATTGCAATGAGGTCCTGGAGTTTTGTGATCCACGCATCCAAAATATCCAAAATACCGTTGGAGATATCTTGAACTTCAGGGTGCTTCATCATTCATTGATTTTGTACGGCAACTGTACCAAGGAGAAATGCGAAAATAAGCCAAGCCCAGAGGCGTGAAATCAAGGATGATCTCAAATATTTCTTTATGGTATGAGATCGGTCCTTTTTTAAAATTCGCCTTCTGACCGATCACGATCCAAAATTAAAAGATAAAATAAAGACTGCCTGAGGCAGAAAGGATGTCGGAATCGGCACAAGACAGTTTGTGGCCTTTGAAAAACAAATTATAAACACATGAAACTAAGCTATCAATCAGAAAAAGACGATAAGGCCCATTATTTACACATTCAGGGAGATTTGATAGGTGATGAGATGGGGCCTAAGCTCGTAGAGATTGTATCCGATGCGATACAGGAAGGCGCTAAAACATTTGTGGTAAATCTCAAAGAGGTGCGCTACATCAGCTCGTCAGGGATAGGCTTACTGATTACCATGCTGACAAAAATGAGGAATGCTGGCGGAGAAGTTTATCTGACTGCACCTTCAGAGCATGTCAAAAAACTTTTGATCATTACTAAGTTGAATAATATTTTTTCAGTCTATGATTCGGTTGAGGATTTTAGAGCTGCATTTTAGTTTAAGAAGGAATTTTGAATGATTTGATGATTATTCCCAAGTTTCACTTGGTTTTGATTCTTTGAATCGCAAATTTCGGCCTTTAAAAAACTTTGATTTAAAGTAATCCCCGCATCATTATGAAGATGGATGTATTGCTCGGTCTCCAATGGGGAGATGAGGGTAAAGGTAAAATTGTGGATGTTTTGGCTCCTGACTATGAAATCGTCGCTAGATTCCAAGGCGGACCCAATGCAGGGCATACGTTGGAGTTTGACGGGATCAAGCATGTTCTTCATCAGATTCCATCAGGTATTTTCCGCTCTCAGATATTGAATATCATTGGGAATGGGGTGGTGTTGGATCCGGTCATCTTGAAGAAAGAGATCGAAGGACTTGGGAAGTTTTCGATAGATTACATGAAAAACTTGGTTGTCTCCAAAAAGGCGACAATCATCGTTCCCACGCATAAATTATTGGACGCAGCCTACGAGAAGTCCAAGGGTGATAAAAAGATCGGGTCCACTCTTAAAGGAATTGGCCCAACCTACCAAGATAAGATTGGTCGGTCTGCACTTAGGATTGGGGATATTTTAAGCCCCGATTTTCCAGACAAATATCAAACGCTTCTAGAAAAACATAGAACTATTCTATCCTTCTATGATTTTCCGCTGGATGAGTTACCGGAGTTGGAGAAAAACTTCTTTGATGCAATCGCTTTTGTAAAAAGTCTGAATCTGATTGACAGTGAATATGTCGTTAATGAGGCGCTTTCAGGAGGTAAGAAGATTTTGGCAGAAGGAGCCCAAGGTTCACTGCTTGATATAGATTTTGGTTCCTATCCATTCGTGACTAGTAGTAGTACCATGACGGCAGGAGCTTGTTCTGGTTTGGGGGTAGCTCCATCTCGGATTGGCGAGGTTTTCGGTATTTTCAAAGCCTATTGCACTCGCGTAGGAAGTGGACCGTTTCCTACTGAGCTTTTTGATGATACTGGAGAGGCTATGCGTAAGGAGGGAAATGAATTTGGTAGCACCACGGGCAGACCGCGTCGCTGTGGATGGTTGGATCTTCCAGCCTTGAAATACTCCATCATGATCAATGGCGTTACGCAGCTATTTATGATGAAAGCTGATGTGCTGAATATCTTTGAGGAAATCAAAGTTTGTACCCATTATCAGTTGAAAGATGGAAGCGTGGTAGATAAATTGACCTTCGAGATTTCAGACATCGAGGCTACACCGATCTACAAGACTTTGCCTGGGTGGAATTGTGGCTTGGATGGGGTGAGATCATACGATGATTTTCCGGCCGAACTGAAAGGCTATGTGTCTTACTTGGAAAAAGAATTACAGGTTCCGATTCGATTAGTTTCAGTAGGACCAGATAGAGTTCAGACGATTCTTCGCTGAATTATGAATAAAAAGTGAGGCCTCGAAGTGAAAACTTCGGGGCTTTTTTAGTTTTCACAGGATGGGTTATTATTTTAGCGAAAAGTTGAAGGATTGAGAAGGATAGTATTCATTATTTTATTTTTAGTTTCACTTAAAGCTCAGGGGCAGTTTGGCTTTCCCTATTGTGAGACTTTTCAGACGAGCTCTACTCAAGCTAATACAGTTTTTGGAGGTGATGCAGTTTTGGTTGATGGGGTTTTGAGGCTTACCAACAATCAGACGGAGCAGCGTGGTTACGTTTATATTGATGTTCCTTTTCCCTCTGTTTATGGTATAAAGGTTGAATTCGAATATTTCAGCTACGGGGGAGATATTGAAAACCGCGCAGATGGATTAGCTGTTTTTTTATTTGATGCTGCGACCCAAAATTTTGCTCCAGGAGGATTTGGAGGATCCCTTGGCTATGCACAGCGAAACAATGAACCTGGACTTACCAATGCCTATATGGGAATTGGCTTTGATGAGTTTGGGAATTTTGGAAATACTGCTGAGGGAAAAAATGGAGGTTTTCCTGGAGTTGGCGAAGCACTAGTCCCCAATACAGTCGTGGTGCGCGGTCCCGGGAATGGATTGTCAGGATATCCTTTCATTATAGGCAGAAGAACGCTTGACGCCGGCAACTTAGGCTTAAGTCCAGAAAGGACTTTTGAAATCAGTTCGGGAGGAACAGGCACACAACGAGTCACGGACCCAAATGAAGTTGGGTATCGGAAAGTGTTCATTGATCTACAGCCTGTAGAGCAAGGTGTTGGATATCAATTTAAAGTAGATATGATGGTTACCACCGAGCCAAATAACCCGCGGATGGTTTCCATTTTTGATAGAGACTATGCTTTCCAGCCGCCAAAAGAATTGAAAATCGGATTTTCAGCTTCAACAGGTGGATTTACCAACTTCCATGAAATCAGAAATCTTGTTGTAGAAGTTTCTGCTGATGATGATCTTGTTGATCCGCAAGGAGTAGACTTTGAAGATGTGGCTTCTTGTGAAGGTCAAGAAAACCAGTATTTCATTACCGATGAAGAGGTAGTGCTTCCCAATCAGGATTCTCAGATTCGCTGCTTACAGTTTTTTGAAAAGCTGGAGGATATTCAGGAGAATAGTTCTGATGTGTGCAATCAGGGAAAATGCCTAGAAGAAAACCAGGTTTTGGTACTACCGCAAGGGACTATTCGAGCTGGAGAAGAAGGAGCTTACACTTTTTTTCCCAATCCGGGGACACGAGATCAACAGGTAGAAGTTTTTTATACGATCACAGACAATTATGGTAAAGCATCATCGGGGAATAAGATTACATTGAATATTCAGGAATCACCTGCTCCGGTCAGAATTTTAGCCGAAGGAGTTGAAAGCCCAATCGAAGAGTCTTTTAATCTTTGTCCTGGTGAAAGTGTCGTTTTTGTTTCCGAAGGAGATGAAGCCTATCAGCGCTACGAATGGTACAAAGATGGCGCTTTGCTCGAAGGAGAGACGGCTGCGAATTTGGAGGTTTTTGAACCTGGCCTTTATGAGATTTGGGCTTATAATCGAAAGAATTGCCCTGCTAAGTCCAATCAAATACAAGTGCTTTTCCCTGAATATCCTTCCTTGCAAATGTCCGGGACGGTCATAGGATGTGAAATAAATGAATCGGTAAATGTTTTTGATTTTTTATTGAATTATGAGCCGGATGAATATGACTATCGACTGACAGGAAACGGCCTAGAATTATTCAATGAAGAGATCGAGCAAGTTCCGTTAGGAGGTATTTACGAGTTGACTGCAAAACCAAAGGGTTTTGAATGTTACAATAGTCAGTCAACTGAGGTGGAGGTATTTATCCAATTAATTCCACTGACCGTAGATTTTGACTTTGTAGTGGAGGGGACGGATATCAGAGATGATGAGAGCGGAGGTATTTTTGCTGACGATCCGATTGCTTTTACCGAGCTAGCTGATGAAAGAGCGATGGAATGGTCTTGGGACTTTGGTGATGGAAGTACATCCACGGAGCAGAACCCCATTCATGTTTTTGGAAAAAAGGGAGAGTTTCAGGTTGTATTGACAATTACGGACCAGTACGGTTGCCAAGAATCTTTCCAAAAGACGGTTTTGATTACCAAGAGCTACCGAATAATGTCACCCACCGGCTTCACACCCAATGCGGACGAAAACAAAACTTTCACTCCCAAATACAAAGGCTTGGTAGCTGTCGATTTGATGATCTTTAATAGTTGGGGTGAGTTGCTCTTCCGATCAGATGAATTGCAGGGGCCTGGTTGGGATGGAACCCTAGAGGGAAAGCTTTTGGATGCGGGTCTTTATATCTTTAGGATAAATGCTGAAACGGTAGAAGGAGAATCAATTACTGAGACAGGAAAATTCCGATTAATTAGATGAGGTATCGAGATTGGATTTTCCTTGCGTTTATCTTCATTAGCTTTTTAGCAAAAGGCCAAGATGTGCAGTATTCACAATTCTATGCAAATCCTTTGTATTTGAACCCCGCCTTTGCTGGTAGCACCGATCAGACCCGGCTCGGGGCGAACTTCAGGAATCAATGGCCTGGTTTGGACGAAAGCTTTGTTTCCTACACTGCTTACGCCGATTTTTTCAAAGAAGAAATAAATAGCGGGTTTGGATTGATCTTTACTGGTTCTCGAGAAAGTTTCCTTCAAAGTCAGGTAATGGAGGCAGGACTGGTTTATTCATATCGTTTGCGGCTATCCGAATCTGACTTTTTGCAATTTGGAATGCAGGGAAGCTTCTATTCCCGAGATGCTCTTTTTGATGATATCATTTTAGGAACGCAGCTAGATATTGATCGGGGAGTAATTGTTGGGGCTCCCGGAGAGGGATTTGAGGGGGATAGTCGATTACGGGCTTTTGATGCTCATGCGGGTATTTTGGCTTATGGGGAGCGTTATTGGTTTGGTTTCTCGGCTTTCCATTTGCTCGAGCCGCCCATCAGTTATTTGGATGTAGAGAGTAATACGCTCCCAATCAGGTTTAACGCCCATGGTGGGGTACGATTTGATTTGGCTCCAGGTGATATCAATGATTTTTTCAACAACACGGATCAGGAACGTAGTCTGGCTTTTGCATTTAATTATAAAAGTCAGGGTGCCTTTTCTCAGTTGGATATAGGGACAGAGTTTTATTTCGAACCTCTAATACTCGGGGTTTGGTATCGAGGTCTTCCGACAAAATATCAACTTCCGAATAGTGAGTCCATTGTTGCCTTGGTTGGAATTAGTCTTGAGTCGGGAATTGAAATTGGATATAGTTATGATTTTTTGATTTCAAAGTTGGGTCAAACTGCTACCGGAGGAGCTCATGAGATATCGATTCGCTATTTGCTTTCCCCAAATCCAGCGAAGCGAAAGATGTCCAATCCACCGGGTTTTAGATTTTAATCCTCAGATTTTTTGAGTGGGTAAAAAAAAAGTTTGATCTATTCCTGCTTTATCCTCAACCACTTACTTGACAAAGTAAAAAAAGGTTACGGTTGTGATTTGTTAAGAAATAAAATCCTGCGATATTTGTCCTCCCGAAAGCGCAGAAGGCGCCGGGGGGATTGAAAAGCGGGGAGAGGGCATCGGGGATACTGGAAAAAAGATTTTCAAATTATTT